>Ga0214473_10004858_pt1 | contig 16140 bp, 23 predicted proteins | sample RVTome_7_FD_203509 | JGI IMG/M metagenome (GOLD analysis project Ga0214473, IMG submission 203509) | Soil microbial communities from uranium-contaminated site in the Upper Colorado River Basin, Wyoming, United States - RVT98D197 | ecosystem: Environmental > Terrestrial > Soil > Contaminated >... | reverse complement strand
TGGCGAAACCATGACTTTTTGTCCTGGTGACTTAGAGGAAGGTGTGTTCATCAACAAGCATGGTCAGGCGGTGATCAACTGGGGCTGAGGCCAGATTTTAGAGCTGTACCCCAGTTGGGGAGAGCACGATCCTAGCATTGGTGAGTTTGAAATTATCCAGTTAGAACGTCATATTCTGGAGATGTCCATGGAAGATATTCATGGTAAAGAAAAGTTCTGGATGAAGCCATCATTTAGCAATATTCGAAGTTCTATTCGTTGGTCTTTGCGATGGTACAAAGAACGGACTATCACCCTGCACACCAAAGATCTGATATTATCTATCAGTGGTAATCCACTGCCAGAAAAACATTCCATGGAAGGAGTTCCTTTTATGGTTGGTGCAGAATGTTCGCACGGCTGGAGAAATCTAGTTAATACAGAATTTTCTGGCATGGTCAACATGGTAATCGGTGGACAACGTGCCGATTATCCAGGTTCTGGGTGCTCTACCTATGAAACTACATTGAGAATTGCTCAAGTGTTGTATGAAACTGGAAAATTGGATGAAAAAGTTAAGTGGGACAATCCGCCCCCAAGCACACTGCCACCGGATAGTGCTTCTGGAGAAAAAATAGGATGATATTAGAAGCTTTGGGATTATATTCTATGTATCGCTGGTTTACACATCGATGTGATGAGACTGACAAGCAGGATTCCGATTCCAACGCAGCAAACCTAATCGGCCCCAACAACCATGTATTATTGCCACTAACTACAGCCCAGGAAGCTGAAGTAACTGCTACAGTTTGGTCGCCAGGCTACGACATAGATGCTTGTATTGTAGATGCTAAAAACTGTACTCTATTTCGCGAAGGAAAAACTTATGAGATAAGATAAAAGGAATACTAGCACCTGGCACATACTGCTTGCTATTGATTAATTGGAACCAGTCAAAAACTGCGGAATATTGGTGTCGGGTTGATTGGGAGGTTAGTCTTTCTTCCAGCCCAGAATAATCATCTGCTTGGCTAGTTCTCGCAGGTAGTCGATATCTATCTTATCAGCTGGAGTGCTTCTAGCCGCATCGGCTGCGAACTGCCTAGTCGCATCGATAGGCAAGGCTTTGGCACGCTCCATCATCAAAGCTCGATTCTTAGCTTTGGAATCGAATAACAGATTACACACCACATGTTGGAAAACTTCGGGTAGCGCTTGGATAGATGCTAAGCTCATGGGCAGGGCTCGCAGGTCAGGGCCACCCATGCTAATGATATAATCATTAAGCCCATTGACGGCTTCTTCTTCTAAATAGGACAAACCTCGCGAATTGTGGTCCATCAAACTGATACCTATTAATTCTTTATCAGAAATTTGGGTGTGAGGCTTGTAGGTAAAGAGAGTTCCCCAAATCTGAAAACGCATGGGGATGTGCGGATCAGGTGCTCGATCAGAGCGAATCATATATGTATCACTTGATGGTGCAGTAATAGTAATACGATCGGCAGCCTGCATCTTTATAGGAGGAAAAAATTGAATCTCTCCGCTATCACCTTCTCGGTCTTTGATGCGAACTATCAGCGGTGGTTGGGTGGAGGTTTTTCTGATAACTGGTGTCCACTTAATTTTCTTGATAAGTAATGCTTGGTCATCCCGAATATTAAGCTGAAAACTTGTTTGATGCGATGGATAGGCAGCGTGACTTCTGTCAATAAATTGATCTTCGTAGTCCACTCTGGCAGAAAGATTAAAATCCATGCGCCCCTAGTCCAGCCAAACTATCTGTTCAATGGTAGCATCTTGGTTTCTAGCTGCTCTTAAAATCATCACTTTCAGGTATCGAATATATTCGTGACGGGTGGTCGCGAGGGGGGCTCCCGGATGAGTATTCCGATAATCCACCTCGGCGTCTTCAGTGATAATTAATAGGTCACTGCCTTGAACCATATAAACTTGAAACCCGCCACCAATGCCATCGTATGGAATATCTCCCAATGGATCAACCGAATCTTCTCTAAAAACCCAAAACCATGTCAATAATTCACTCGGAGTCTTTACATCTGAGGCACCTAAACTAGTGGTAGAACCAACGTGTAATGCAAGAGGATTTTGACCACCCTTGGCTGGGATTTTGATAGCTAATCCTAGACAAATTCCAACAATAGGACCGCGTACTTCACCCGGCTCTCCCTCAAAAATGCATTGGGTTGGGGGCTCTCTAAAATAATCGGGGACTTCAGAAGAATGCCGAATCACACTTCTAATATGATCTTTCCAGTCTTCGATAGAACGTCCAAGAACTGTAAATCGCGGATATAATTGTATTATGCCCAAATATGGGGTAGGCAGGCTAACCCAGCCATTAAATTCCAGCTCCTCCTCGGAGATAATTCTTTCTACTTTAGGACCCAAGGGCTCGTGTTCTACGATAGCTGCTCCCTGTGCATAAATAACCACTGGAGTCATTCCGAATAAGCTGTATAAGGCTTGATATCGGGCCATCACAGTTTCTCGTCGATTTTGCCAGTAAGTTCTTTGGGCTAGGTCTACTGTCATAGTTAATTCTGGACGAAGATCGTCTGATAGGGGCTGGTCACGGTAGCTAACTAAGAAGCTAGCCAGAGGACTTAAGCCACCAAGTACCTCCTCTAGCTCAGGGCAAGCTCTAAATATTTGTTCGGATTCTACTGGTCGAAAATCGCCATCATAATCGTCTAGATTCGGATAAAAGCGATTTAATGCAGTGTTAGTAATTGCTAGAAGTTGCTCATCTAGCCCCCAAGGGCCTAACAAACTGTCAGGCGTTCCCACTTCTAAATTGAAATGGACATTGATGGTTTTAGTAGTTTCGTGGGTGTTTAATATTTCAATAGCTGTTCCAGTTCGTTCTAAAATCCTAGCTACATAACCAGGAGGAACTTGTCCGGCCTCAAATTGACGCAGAGCAGTTCGAAGTTGAGTATCAGCATTGCGGCGATAATACATACTTATAGTATAATCTATATTATGGCAGATATTTTTTTGAGAGAATTAGAGCGCAGTTGGCAGGCAACTGCAGACCCTGTTGTGGGGATGCGTCTAATATTAGCCAAGTTTCGGGCAGGACAAGCAGTAGATCTAGATAGTTTTCCGTTGGAACTGTGGCATAGAATTGCTACTGACTTTTCCATTGAAAAAATTGCGCACCACTTAGCACTGGGTAGAGATCGATTGGATCGTCAACTAGGCTTTTGGCAGAATTTTGCCAAGAAGCTCGTCCAACTAGGAACTAGTTTTTGGAATTTAGATAATAATAACTTTGATCATGACACTTTAATGTTGATCTCTAGAGCAGCCATGCGCCAAATATGTAAGACATCAGTAATTTATTATCCATCATTACCTAATGACAGACGAGTTGCTATGTATATTAATATGATTTTATCACCAGAGACATTATCTGAACTAGATATGCGTCAAATGCAGGAAGATGAACAGGAAGGTACAACTCACTGGGGGCTGGCTATGAAAGCATTTTTTGACCCAGAAGGCCCAGTATATCCGCAACATTTAGATATGGTTGCACTTTTAGCCGCCAGCCCTTTTGAACCTGACCCCCATAATTGGGTAGTTAAGGTTTTAAATAATATATCTGTCACTTATGCCATCCCCATAGAACCACCACCTAATGACCCTGGTTATCGAGTTCCATTTCTGGTATTAAAGGAGCTAAGCTAATGGACGAAATTTTACGGCGCGGAATTCATGCTTTGATGAAACTTCCTTGGATGGTATCTACGACAGAGGCTATCGAAATCCATCGATTGATGGCAGAAGTTCTACAAGCTCGTTCTTTCCAAATTAACTGGATTATTTATGCAGTTTATTACGATGATGGATCCCCTTTGATGACTTCGGTCATGAAACATCTAATAAAAATTTCCGAAAACCGAGAAACTGCAACTCAGGCTTTAACGCTTACTTCTGGTGCCCTTACAGCAGCGTTGGATAATCCCTTAGATCGCGTAAACATATACCAGATAACCTATCGAGAGATGGAAGAAAATGATGAGGGAGATTTATACCACGCCCAACCACGGTTGATTAGAACTCGATTTTCTTTAGATGAAATGCCAATTCCTGGAGCTACGTACAGTCTCCGCATCAGAGAAAATGTCTAGCATGCGGCGGTGGTGGCTGGGGTCCCGGGCGCGAAACCTGGGTGGCTGCAGCAATAATGTGCCGATTTTCCGGCCATTCTGGTATTAAAGCTGGATGCTGCAGTAAATATGCTACGTACCTAGATGCTTCCCGAGAAATAATCGGAGATCTCTCAGCCCGGTCACGTTCATCTTCCCAAGCATCTTCCAACCAATCTTGTAGCTCATAATTTTCTACCCACACAAACCATTCGGAATCAAACTGGCCTACATCTTCGACTTGGACAATGAAGTGCTCCAAATCTAATTGTCCCAATAAACCGGCTACTGCTTGCGGCGAATCTGTCTGGCCAGGATGCAATCCACTTTGAAAGTGGGCGGGAATTCTAATGTAGCCATGCTGCACTAAGTTAATATTTAAAGCAGGAACTAAAGCTTCATTGGCATTGCCTTCTAGATGATCAAGTAGTGGTTGTGGATCATTTTGAATGCACCCCCGGCAGATGATAGCACTTTCTAAAATAACATAAGGCCGAGTCCATCCATAATATTGAGCTTCCGTCACAATGCATCGATTACATTCATCGCACCTGGATACACAATCTGACCAAGCTATTTCTACTCCAGGGAGGCGTTCTAATAGATCGCTCAGGCGATGCAGAGAATTATCCAAAACTTGGTGTTCACCTGTTTCTCGGTTATACTGTGTTTCTTCGTTCCAGTTGGCGGTAAAAATAATTACATCGGGGCCGCCGCTGCCCGGAGCCCAGCCATCATAAAAATCTATTTCACCGTTCTCTAAAAGTGGGGTCAATATTCCTATAATCTGTCTGACAGTTTCCTGGGTAATTTCCTGATCATTAGTTTCGTATTCTGCAATTAAAGTGGCTACTTGATCTACTACGATTCGACGTTCTTGTCTTTCTTGTGCTAATCGCTGCTGATATTGACGTTGATTAAAAGCGCCAGCCCCGTAGGCACGATCATAAGCATTGCGAAATTGACTTTGAGCCTCTGGATCGCCGGTTTGGGCTAGACGTTCTAGATTACGAAGATGTTCATCCACAAATCTATTATGCCAAATTTAAAGCTAATATGGCGGCAATTCTCCCGGACCTAACTCGCTAAGAATATCTCTCCAAGTCTCTAAATCTTCGTCGCGTTCTTCTGGTCTCACGTCAATTCGGCAAAAGGCATGACGCATCATAAATAGAAGTTGTTGGCGAATAGTTCCGCGACACTCATTAGTGGGGGTTTTAAAATCATCGCCCTCGGAAATACGTTCATAGTGGAGATATCTGCATCGAGTTAAAACCGAGGTTCGATTGCCCCATAAATCATCGGGTCTATGCCGAATTCTCTCAGAAATTATTTCTACTTCTAAGGAGAGTTTGCCGGGATGCACCCAATATTTATCTGGCAATACCAAGGTACAACCATTTTGACAAGAGGGGCAGGCGTTAGTGGTCATTACCACCTGCTCTGGATTAGAAAATCCAGAGCGGGGCGGCGAACAAATCCCAGTCAAGCAACAAGTACAGAATCCATTATGAGTTACCCAAAGGCATTGTTGGCAGCTACACTGAAGAGGGTATGCTTTTAATAATTCTAAGGCAGCATATAAATACGGGGCATATTCTATAGAAGTACCCGCGTAGTTGGGCACCAAGAAGAAGGAATCTTGGGGAGTAGATAAAAGTCTTTCCCAAGTTTCAATCAATAAATGTTGATATGGGAATCCAGCGCGTTGCAGGGCATTCATCCACTGAATGACATTAATTTCTCCTAGTTCATATTGGCGTTGCAATGCGCGGAGAGATTCGTCCATAAGCTAATCATAGCAAATTACCGATTTATCGATTTATCAAAGTTCAGGCAGAAAACCTCCGCCTTTAGGCGGAGGATGAATGCCTGTGAAAGATCCTAAGATTTAGGAGTTTGCTGGTTTTCAATGTAGGTTTTGACCACATCCAAGGTAGTTCCGCCGCAGCTACCCGCGTAGTAACTACGAGACCAAAGGCGACCTTTCCACAAATATTTCTTTATTACTGGGAATTCTTTTCTCAAAAGGCGAGAAGAGACCCCTTTGAGGTTATTGACTAAGGTAGAAAGACATGTTTTGGGCGGATAACTTATCAAAAGATGAACGTGATCATCTTCTCCATTAAACTCTAGGAGTTCCGCATCAAAACTTTGACTAAGTTCTTGGTATATTTGTCTCAAACGATCTAACATTTCTTTGGTTAGAACATTTCTTCGATACTTAGTTATGAACACTAAGTGTACTTGCAAACTATAAACACAATGGCGACCAGTTCTTATTTGACTTGACATAGACGGACACTTAGAATATACTCTTCTTAGTCGTGAAAGTCAACGCCGCGTCCAAAACTAGACTTTTAGTTCCTAAAGCCTTGGAATCTAAGCTATTCCAATATTTGGGATGCCAACGATTCATCTATAATAAAGCCTTAGAACAACGAATCGAATATTACCAAGATACTGGTAAATCACTTACTTATAATATGCAAGCGGCGACGCTTAAAGCTTGGAAAGAGGAATGTCCCTGGCTCAAAGACCCTCCGGCTCCAAGTCTACAACAGACACTTCTCAACCTAGATCAAGGGTATCAAAACTTTTTTAATGGAACGGCCGAAAAACCTACATTCAAAAAGAAATTTAGGAAAGAAGCTAGCCTGTGCTTCCCCCAAGCTAGTCATTTTTCCATCCAACGCTTGAACAAACGATATGGGGAAGTGGATCTTCCCAAGATAGGAAAACTAAGATTCTATTGGGCAAGTAATCTTCCCAACGAAATTAAGTCCTGCGTAGTCTCCCACGATGGAAAGCACTTCCATGTTAGCTTCCAGGGATACAAGTATTTAACGAAAACTGCGGATCCATTTAACTCTATCGGCATCGATATGGGCATTAATGTCTCCATTGCCACATCGAAACCGGTGGCTGGTACGGGCCTACAACTTTTCAATTTAGATATTAAGAAAATTAAGTCATTAGAAACCAGGATAGCTAACAAACAACGATTACAAGCTACTAAGATTAAAAGGAGTACTAGATGGCGTAAATTGCAAGACCAAATCAGAACGCTACATCGGAAGATTCGTAACATCCGTCAGGAGTTCGCACATCAACTAACTGCAAAGATAGCCAAGAACCACGGCTTAGTCTTCGTAGAAGATTTAGATGTGAAACAAATGATGGAGAGTGCGAGTGGAACTAAGGAAAACCCTGGAACCGATGTAGCCAAAAAGCGGGGGCTTAATCGAGCCATTGGTCGCCAAGGATGGGGGAGATACCGAACCTTCCTGACCTACAAAGTAGGTTGGTATGGAGATGGTATTTTTCCTCAGAATCCGGCGTATTCCTCGCAGAAATGTAGTCGATGTAAGCATATTTCCGAAGGAAATAGAGATACTGGAACTATTGAGTTCCAGTGCCAACGTTGCGGTTTCGTAGCCCACGCCGATGTGAATGCGGCTGCGAACTTAGAAGAGGACGGACTAACCTCTTTAGTTGCAAAGTATGGGCCGATAACTACGGTCGTTGGTGCTTTGCGAAATTCTGATAAAACTAAGATACTAGGAAAACGTAGTAACTTAGGGGCTTCTCGGCGGAAGTCATCATCCAATCTCCCAACTAGGGGCCAAGCCAGCAATGGTGACAAAGCTGGGAAGAACTTAGGTTCTTCAGGGGATTCAACTAAGAATGAGTAACATCGTTCTAAGTGGAATCCCCCACCTTCAGGTGGGGGAGGAAGTCAAAGAAGAAGTGGGTTAGAAATTTGAATTACTATTTGCATAGAAATTGGAAACTGAACCTTATCCCAAATTTTGTTGTAACATCTAAGATCTATTTGGAGTCGAAGTGGGAAACTAAGTTGGCCTCCAACACGATCCCAAACTAAGTGTTTAACTTGATTCAACGAAACGACTTTCTCTAAGACCCCCAAGAAATATACCAAATCTCTTTTTGTTCCTTATCACCCCATAGACTAGTAGAAATACCTTCAAAGCAAACGTGATGCAAGTCCATCCCACCAAACCATTCGGTTTCTCCGCGAGTTTGGCGTTCTGTTTCAACTACCACCTGGACCATATCTCTCACATTGAAGAATTGCCCATTAGGAGCACAGTGTTCTACTGGAGAACGAGCCTCGCCTGCGACGGTGATTGTGGGTCGATGAAAAACGACTATTTCAAGTTGCTCGGGGGTCAACTTTTCCAAACCATTTTTGCCATAGGTGTGGGGTGACCACCCGATGGATTTAATTTTGGCCGTGGGTGGTGCAAAGGACATCAGACCCAGGGATTTAGGTGGTGTTGCTAAAGGCTCGTTTATTTCGATATCCAATGCCCCGCCCAGGTCATTGAAAAACTTTAAGCCATCCATTTGAATTATTCCTCCTGGTTAGTGAAAGGCGATACATATTTTTCATTGCGGATAGCTGGCAAAGAAGCTAGTTCTCCTACTGCAGATGGGCCCGCGTTATAGAAGGCCACAGTTTCTGAGATTTGTTCCTCGGTCAAAGACACTAGTTTCCGAAGTGTTTCAATGGAGAAGCCAGTAGAAATGGCCTCCGCAATCGCCTCCTCGTTAACATTAGAAAGAGCCCATTCAGGAAAGGCATTGTTCCAGTGGCCCACACCACGTAACCAAACACTGTATTTTTGATTCCATTCTTCCGCTAGCCCGCGTGAAGGGTCCGGGAGTTCATTGGCATTAACAAATACAGGGTATTTTGTTAACACACCGCAGCTTAACAATAAGTTATGCCGAGGAAGTGACCAGCGACGATAATGGTCAGTTATTTCCATCTCACACCCATTATCGGTGCAAACAGGGCAGCGCCACTTATCATATAGCCAAAAAGTAGCTGCGGTTTCCAAGGTAACTACTACCTTTTCCATGGCTAAGATTTGATCTGATTCCTGCGCCTCTACGCAACTTTCTAGGATAGATTGAGGAAGATGGATGTCCGAATAGGAGGGGGGTGCTGGCCACTGTTTTAAGAAGTTTAAGGCTAATAACGCCACTACTTGGGTGTGGGCGGGAACATCCTGCGCCCAGCCATAGAGCGCGGAGCAGAAAACAGTTCCCTCTGTCAGGGTAAGTTCTAACTTAGAATCTTGCCTATTGGCAGAATAAAGATATTCCTCGCCCTCGATGTTATATCTGGCAAATAATTCTTCGTCTCGAAAGTCTGCCCAGAGACATTTGGCTAGCTCAATAGCATCGCGAATGGTGGCGAGAGGAAGTCGCTTAAGTATTTTCATGAAAGTAATATTAACAGAGGAATTTGGTGTGTCAAGTCTCCTGGGTTGGCAAGATCAACAAACTAACGGCTCGCAGATCGCGAAGAGATTCGTCCATTAACTAATCATAGCAAATTAGATGATCCAGCGCGCCCCGAGAGGATCGTCAAGAAAAATTGGTCGAACATGTACTGCTAGCGTCCCGGATAATTGTCGCCAAATTGATTGGCATGTTTGTTCTTCCGGCAGTCTTTGCGTAGCCCAAAATTGGGATCGCAAGAGAGAAAATGGCTTCACAAACAAAAACTGCCCTTCAACGTGGGTCCAAACATTGTGAATTGGTTTCTCTACTTGGTGCATCGGACTCACCGACATCTTGGAAGTAGAGATGCATCATGGGTCGCGCCGTCATCTGTCAGATACAACTTCACTGAGTCGAATAGCTGCATTCGGATTGTAAGCAAACTTTGAATCTCAAAATGTCTAGCAAGCTGCCCGCACAATGGATAGGAAATTATCTGATGAACATCGCGTCCCACGCTGAACTTCAGTTCAGATAGCGGAGGATAATCTGGGCCATGGAGGGAGTGCATTAACCAAAATTATATTCGCGCTGATTGACTTTGATCAGGAAAGAATCGAACAACTCACTCAAACAACGCTCACAAAGAGAAAAAGTATAGCTAGTAATGTCTTCCAGAGGTTTAGAATAATAACCGCCTTTGACCGTGTGTTCGATCAAACCGTACCAGTCGGGATTTAGATCACCTTCTGGCAAACCACAACTTTTGCCACACTTATTGCAAGTGATTTGGTCAGTGACCTCAACTTCTTGCTGGATTTTCTTAGTGGTCCGCATGTTTGCCTTTTCCGAGCTGCATGACTGTTATTACTTGACTTATCGACAGAGTTAGATATCCGATGGAGTGAGGTTGCTTTTTCAAAATGTAGGCTAACCAATCCATAGTCACAGAACTGTGCTCTCCCCGATCAAGTTCGATGTGTTTTTCTACAAACTGCCTATACTTATCAAATCTGGCTTCGCAACTGAGATTTCTGGCTACTGTTTCAAAAAATCGAGGAGTAGATTTTTCGATGGCTGGAACCAGAATAAAAGTAGCTAAAGGATTCTTGAGCAGTTGTATTAGACGTTTACCATATTCGCTTCTCTTGTCGTTAGAAATACCTTGGAGTCTCCTGACCACTTCCTCTACGGTTTCTACCTTTCCTCCTGCAGCTAAGTAGGCTGTTACTAGGTCTTGGTAGTGTGAGTGACATTCCTTAGCATTTCCATAAATATTGTTAGTGTACAGCTCCCCTTTGATAGCACCCATCACCCCGGCCAGAATAGGCCCTAGTTCATCATCAACTGGGGATAACGTGGTCAATGTTTGAAAAACATAGGCGGCATAACTAGGAATAGTATGCTGATTAAATAGCAAGGATGCCCACAAACCTGAGCGCATCACCTTTAGGACGATCTCCGATTCAGACAGCCTGTCTAAGATAGCGGCCTGCTGATCGTTTTCGATCAGCAGGTCCAGTTCCAAAACATTGTTGGTAGTTAGAATGTCAGAAAATCTCACGGTGTCACCAAGTTCGAGCGCATTAAACAGGGCCCCAAACTTGGGGCCAAACTAAACTGCTGACATTTTTTGAGCAAAAGCCGTTTTCCGTTGCGCCATGTAAAAGTCCCCAAAGATTTTGATCTATGGTTGGACTAACATCTTTTAGCACTCTGCAACGATTAGATCCTCAGAAATACCCGAGATAGCTTCATGCGCTTCCTTGCAGGTCTTGACCGTCGGCGGCACCGACATAAAGTAGACACGCTGCGTGCTACCGTCGGTAGCGCAGAGGTATTGCAATCCGCCGGGTTCCTTGAGCAGCATCCGAGGCGCACCGCCTAAGGAAGTAGTGGCATCCATCTGCACGATTTCTGCTTTGGTTTCGTGCAAGTAGTCGCCCACACCATAGCGTTCAATCATAATACGACGAACTTCGATATTCGTCTCGGATTTGATAGTTTCTGGCGACAGAGACTTGGGATCCAAAATTACTGCCTCAGGAACCGTGACACCGTGCCAGCTATACAACCCCCAGCCATCAGGGTAGCGAATTGCCATGCCAGTTTCGTTGTGCAGGCGATTTTGAATATCGCGGTGCAACTCACAAGGACGCTTCGAAAGAATAGCTAGTTCATCGAAAGCCCACCACCAACCGCAGGACTTGGCGATTTGCATCAGACCATGCAAGGGCTTGACGCAATCCAAGCCTAGCACTTCTTCCATGTAATCATAGAAGCTGAGCCAGGCGGCATCATGCTGGCCATAGAGAGGAGTGAGGGTATTGTTCTCCGCGAACTTGGCGGCTAACAAACCACCAGCGTGGGGAGAACCTTCCCATCGAATTTCCTTGGGAGGAGGGAGATCCGCAGCCTGGTAGGCCATGCGAACACCTTCCTCTGCAGTTTTACGATCTGCGGGTTGGGTATTAAGCCCTACATCTAACCACTTCTTGACGTAGTGGGGAAAGAGAGCGGTTTGTTCGGGGGTCAGGGATTCGATCATTTGTTTACCTGCTGTTGGTTCTGTTGAATTGTTTCATGTACTGACCTGGTTCCAGACCTGGTTCTGGATCGTAGGTCCGATCTGGTTCCAGACCTGGTAGTTCCAGACCTGATTATTGACCTGATTATTGACCTGGTTCCAGACCTGATTATTGACCTGGTTCCAGACCTTCCAGACCCGGTTATAGACCAGGCTATTGACCTGGTTACTGACCTGGTTCAAGGCCTGCCGGTTACTGACCTGGGTCCTGACCTGGTTCACGATGGTCACTCCGACTGTCGGGGCTCAACGCGCTGCTTCCTGTTCGGCCCTCAGCCGCGTCCTCAACTTGATTCCAGGCCTGATTATCAATCTGATTCACGATTTTAGTCCTGACCTGGTTCCAAACCTGGATTTTGGCCTGATGCCAAACTCCGTTTTTGGCCTGGTTCCATAGCTGATGCAAGGACTGATTCAAGACTAATCTTGAACACGGCGCTGAGCCGCGAAATCAAGCTGGTAGATTACCTGATACTGGCCGGGGGGCAGCGAAACATGCGCGTGCTCCGGATGGGCTAGGTTCCAGGGTTGCGTGGATTCCACAACAGGTCCGAGTAAAGCATTGGCAGCAATGCCCTGAATGGGATGGCCGGGGCTCTCAAAAATCTGAGCCGGGGCTTCGGCGATGTGTCGCGAACCTTGCGTCTCACCGGGGGCTAGTTGGCGATTAAAAATCGCCTTACCCACTTTGAGACCTTGAGTGGCGACTAGATACACATCGCCCTGCCGGACCGCTTGGCCGGGTTTAATTCGGGTGACGGTTCGTTGTTCGGTCTGAGGCTTCTGAGCGGCGGTTTCGATTGTGGCGTAGGCTTCAAGTAATTCCATTTTGGTTTTCTCCTGTCCTTAAGTTACCTCAATGGTAAAAAAGCGCAAGCTAGAATTCAAGCTTTAGATTCAGGATCTCCGAAAATTTCTTCTTTAAGGTGTAGGAAAATTTCGTCTCTGACTTGAAAGCGAACTGGCATCCAGACTTGTTTGTAGACCTGGGTCCAAGGTCGATCCTGGCCGCTTACTCGCACTGCACCTCGACAATAGAATGGTCCAAATATTTCCTTTGTTTTGTCTCCAGCTTGGTTATAAACTTGGTACCAAACTTGTTCTTGAACATTAAGCATGTTGTATCCAAATCTCATCTCTAATTTGCAAGCGAACTTGCTGGTCGAGTTCCATCCAAATTTGGTTATAGATTTGCAGCCAGGCTGGAAAGGGACCGCAGAGTCGAGATGTATCCAGGGCTGGCTCGTGCTTTTGATCCCAAATTTGGTCCTGAACATCAATCATTATAGTAGGGAATTTCCCATTGGATCTGTTGTATTATTCCTGGCATAGCTTCCCTAACCTGCCTGGAAAGATGTTTTCTTACAGTATATTGGCTCAAAGTTTTTTGTGCGAAATGTGTGTTCCAAATTTGGTCCTGAACATCCCAAATTTGGTCCTGAACATCAATCATTGGGAATTTGATCTTGAATTTGTTGTTTGACTGTGCCCATAGCCTCTCTAACTTGCCTAGAAAGATGTTTCCTCATGACATTTCGCACTAGATTCCCGTGTGGGCCCATGGCCTGATGCATTTTAATAGTGAAGTAACTCCGTGGCAAATCTTCCATTGGATCAGTGATGCACTTCATCTGGGAGTTACGCCTAACACTTGCCAACGCACATTATTGTCAAGTGGAATTAGATACAAGTTTGTTTGCTCATTAACTGGATCTTTAATGTTTAACCAAACTTGATTAATGACATCGATACTGGTATAAGAAAGAGCCATCAACACAAACTGAGGACGCCAACCCAGGATCTGGGGATTTTTTGTGAAAGGAGGTCGCATTTTTCTTCGACTCATAATCTCCTTTTTGGAGAAAAGTTTCAAGGCTAATGTTCCCTAAAAATATTGAAGATCTACATCGGCTGGTGGGAGATTATCGACTAGGTGTTGAATCAGCGAGTCTAGCGAAAAATCTCGGCCCACCATATGATATTCAAACAAATTTTGTCCAGGAGTGTGTCTGACGAGGTGACCATGCGGTCCGAGGTGAGCTTGTCGTCCGTGGGCCAGGCTATCTTGAAAACGGGGAAGTAATCTTTTTTCGTTTTGATGTTGTAGGGATCGAAGGCGATAATCACCAGTGGGTCGAATTTCTATTAAATACATGCTATATTGATCCAGTCTTAAGCCATTATCGGATGGTCCATTCCACCAGGCATCGGTTAATTCTGAATCGACATTAACAACAAAAGAAATTTCTACGGTGCGGTGGTCATTAAAAAGAAGTTGGTAGTCTACTAGCATTGTCTGTAGCTGATCTGGTGTGACTATTCGTGAGGGAACTAGGATTAACGGTCCTATTCCTTCGCTGCAGATAGGGCATTGGCAAGATGTGCTGTGATATCCGATAGGATATCGTGAGATACAATCATCGCATAATCCACCTAGTGCATTTTCGTAGGCTCTCCAGGGGAATCCGCTACAAGATCCAACACTCAGTTCTCTTTCCTCTGGGAAATTTTCCAAAGCTTGCTCCAAGGTAGTTCCTTGCTCTAACCAAGCTTCTATTTCCTGTGGTCTTTTGCAATGTCTGTTACCACAAGAAATCACGGGATACCCACCAGGTTGTCCTAATTGTGGTTGTGCGGGTGAAACTTTTCCTGGAACAATTAGCATTGATTCTTCTTTACAGGAGTAGCAAGTTAAGTCGGGATGAAGGAGGCAGTCACCTTGATTTTCGCAGTTACAATTGGGACTACCGGGTCTCAATTGAAAAGGAATTTGGTGACTTTGAAGCAGGGTAATTAAGTCTAAATATTGACGCCAATGTTGAACATCGATTCTTCGCAGATATTCATCTAAGAGCAAGGGGGGAGCATCTTGGTGGCGAAGTTTGAGAACGGGGATCATTCCGGCTCGGGACATAGTTCGGAGCAGGCGTTCTTTAGCATCGGGATCGCCTTGGAGAGCTTTTCGTTCTAGATCGCGAAGTGGGGTATCGACGTTGCGACGATAAGGCATTATTATATTATACAAAGTTCGACTACTCAATTTTTTGTATTATATTAGTGACATGGATCAAGATTTAATTAAACCTGGGGATCATTTAACTTTTCACCCTTGGCCTAATACGGTGGGATGGACGACAGAACGGCATCGGTCTATAAAGTTTAAGTATCGAGATTTACCGCCACAAGATTTTCTCGGTAGAGAAGTAGTGGTAATAGATTTTGCGGTAGCTGAGGATTCTTTTAGGGTTCATTTCGTAGATGATGGGCCGAGTGAGTATTTTTATTGTTGTGGGATGTTTTTAGAGCCGATTGAAGTTTGTAGTTGTAGTAGTTATGATCTTTTTAATTTTGGGTGTGGGTGTGGGGCGGGGGAGATTTAGTAACGTTTTCGTGCCCATAACGTGTGGTAGACGATCATCTTGATTACTTTTTGCTTCGACTGGCAGCTCATCTGCTATAATCAATATATGAAAACGTTACAACTTACAAACTTGCGTTCCTATGTTGAACAAGAATTATTTACAGCAGTAATGCTGCTCATCTCAGCATTTCAATATCGTTATTGGAAATCTCAGTCAATCAATGATTTAGCTAAATCCTCTGATGAAGATAACATTAGCGCAATGATGGATTGCTTGGGAATCGATAAATCGATGGTGGCATCCTCAAATATACTTGCATGGTTCCAATACATTAAAAATAATGTTTCATTAAAAACTTTGGACGTCTACTATACAACGCATCCAGAAGCAGGGGAAGCAGGGGTTTGCTTTTCCCCAGATTTTGTTTCAAAAGTTGCAGAAAAACTTAGTAAAGTTCAAACACCAGAGCTAGCGCTAGCCATCGTAGAACTAATGCGACAATTAATTCTACACGGAGAAAACCTGTATTTCTTAAATGTGACCGGAGCAACCCATGCAGTCGAGGACTTTGAGTGGTTTATAACAGAAATAAATCAATGCTCTAAACGATTAACCACCGAAGAAATTCTTGCTCTAATAAGTCTTATTACGCAGCAAATAAAACTTAGAAAACCAGAATTAGTGTTAAATGCGGACGGTAATGAAAATGCGGTGGTTAATTACATGTGCGAATTAGCCTCCGTCGCGGCATCTAAAAAAAGATTGCCTGGAAAGTGGG
>Ga0214473_10004857_pt1 | contig 16143 bp, 15 predicted proteins | sample RVTome_7_FD_203509 | JGI IMG/M metagenome (GOLD analysis project Ga0214473, IMG submission 203509) | Soil microbial communities from uranium-contaminated site in the Upper Colorado River Basin, Wyoming, United States - RVT98D197 | ecosystem: Environmental > Terrestrial > Soil > Contaminated >... | reverse complement strand
GCGGGCCCGTTCATTCCGCTTCTGTTGTAATCCTTTTCCCTTCTCGAGAAATTGCCGGTGCTCCAGGATCTTTTCGGTGACCTCGGCTATCCCATCCCCCGTGGTGGCGATGGTCTTGATGATCGGGGGCCTCCAGGGACTGGCCGAAGGGTTCAAGTCGAGCATCAGGCTCAGCTCCGAAACCAGCCGATCGGCTCCCTCGCGGTCGGCTTTGTTGATCAAGAAGATGTCCCCAATCTCCATGATCCCGGCTTTCAGCGCTTGAATCTCATCCCCCAATCCGGGCACAGAAATGAGCAGGGTGGTGTCTGCGGTCCTGACGATGTCCACCTCATCCTGGCCCACGCCCACGGTCTCGATGAGGATCATATCTTTTCCAAAGGCGTCCAGGATCTTGATCGTATCGGCGGTCGCTTTCGAAAGTCCGCCGAGGGTTCCGCGCGTGGCCATGGAACGGACGAAAACCCCTTCGTCGTTGGCGATGTCCTGCATACGCAGCCGGTCCCCCAGAAGGGCCCCCCCGGTGAACGGGCTGCTGGGGTCCACGGCCACAATCCCCACGGTGTATTCTTTCTTCCTCAGCTCCTTGGTGATCTTGTCCGTCAACGTGCTTTTGCCCGAACCCGGAGGACCGGTGATCCCGATAATATACGCATGCCCGGTTTGGCCGTACAACCGCTGCAAAACCTCCGTGGACCCGGGCATCTCGTTCTCCACCATCGTGATCAACTTGGCCAGGGCCCGTACGGACCCGGAAAGGGCTTCGCTCACTAAATCGTTCGTGCCGGCCATTCCCCCTCCCTCAGGCTTTCCCCTTATCCTCAAGGACCACGAGGGCATCGACGGCCACAGGCTTATTGCCCGCGATGATCAACGGGTTGACGTCCACTTCCTTGACGGCCTCCAGTTCCAACCCCAGTTTCCCGGCATTGATCAACATGGCGACCAGCAGGTCCATATCCACCGGGGGCATGCCGCGGAATGGGCCCAGCACGGGTGCTCCCTTGATCTCATGGGCCATTTCCAGAGCATCCCGCCGCTCCAGCGGGGCGATGCGGAAAGAGACGTCCTTCAGGACCTCCGTGAAGATTCCTCCCAACCCAAACATCACGCAGGGGCCAAACTGGGCGTCCCGAATCATGCCAATAACCAGTTCCCGGGACCCTTTGACCATTTCCTGAACCAGGATTCCGTCCAGGCGAGTATCCCCCACCCGCTCGACGATCTCATCGTAGGCTCGCTGCACTTCCTTGAGCGTTCGCAGGTCTACCTCGATCAACTTTTTTTCGGTCTTGTGCGAGATCTCCGCCGAGCATCCCTTGAGGACCACCGGCAGCCCGAGCTCTTTTGCTGCTTTGACCGCACCGGCCCGGGTATTGACCAACTTTTCCCGGACGACGGGAAACCCGTAGGCCCCGAGCAGCTTCTTGGAGTCATATTCCGAAAGCGTCTTCTGCCCTTTCTTCAGCGCCTCTTCGATAATTTCCATTCCAACCTCCGAATCCGCCCTTTTATTAGCGGCTCGATTTTCCCCCTGAGATTTTAACCAATTTTCTAACAACCTTCGCTTGTTTTGTCAAGAATTTCATCCCGCTTTGTTTTTTCCCGGTTGGGTTTTCTCCTGACTTTCCAGAAATTTTTCATAGTCGGCCGCGTTGAGCAAACCCTCCAGTTGATCGGGTTCATCTATCTCCATCGTCACCAGCCAGCCGTTCCCATACGGGTCGTCGTTGATCAAGGTCGGCTCTTCCTCCAGATCCCTGTTGACCGACGCGATTTCTCCGCTCACAGGGGCGTACAGATCGGCGACCGTCTTCGAAGACTCCAGCGTACCGAAGACCTCCCCCTGTTCGGCCAGGGAATTTTCCTCCGGAAGACCCAGGAAGACGATCTCCCCCAATTCTTGTTGGGCGTAATCGGTGATCCCAATTTTTCCCCGACCGCCTATGACTCTCACCCAGACGTGTTCCTTGGAATAATAGAGGTCATCCGGATATTCCATGTGGGTCTCCTTTTGCTGAATTTCGCATAAATAATGGAACAATAATCGGCATCCGATTTGCCCCCCTCCCCTCTCCCCCCGATGGGGGGAGAGGGGAGGGTGAGGGGGCCTGACCGGCTGCTTGATGTTCCATTACTTTTGTGAGGCTCAATAATTCAGCCTGATATGGAAATGAAGAACAAACCATCCTACCACCCATCCTTCATTTAACCCGGGTGATGTACTCGCGGGTGCGCGTGTCGATGCGTAACGTATCTCCTTCTTCCACAAAGAGGGGCACCTGAATGACCGCCCCGGATTCCAGGGTGGCGAGTTTCGTCGCCCCCGTGGCGGTATCCCCCCTCATCCCCGGGTCTGATTTGACCACCTTCAGCTCCACAAACATGGGCACCTCGACGCCGATGGGGCGCCGGTTGTGAAAGAGGGCTTTAATGACCATGTTCTCCTTCAAGAAATCCTTGCTCTCCCCCATCTGTTCCGCGGTCAGGAAAAGCTGTTCGAAGGTTTGGGTGTCCATTAAATGGTACTCCCCACCGGTCTCGTACAGGAACTGCATCTCCCTCTCTTCCAGGTCGGGTTTATCCACCCGGTCCCCGGAACGAAAGGTCGGGTCGATGACATTGCCGGACAACAGGCTCTTCAGCCGGGTGCGTACGAACGCTCCCCCTTTCCCCGGCTTCACATGCTGGAAATCGACGATGACGTAAGGTTCTCCGTCAATTTCAATTTTCAACCCCTTCCGGAAATCGGTCGTGGAATACATAAAAACGACCTCCAAAATAGCCGTCAGCGATCAGCGATCAGCGTATAGGAAAAACCCGATCTCTGCAAGCTGAAAGCGGATTGCGGATCGCCCCTAGCCCGTAAAGATATTCTCTTTCAGTTCCTTCGCCAGAACCGTTAACCGCTCGCAACCGCGGCTTGTGACCGAAACCATGTCCTCCAAACGTACTCCGCCCCACCCGGGGATGTAAATTCCTGGCTCAACGGTGAAGACCATCCCTTCCTCTACAACCCCCCGGCCCCTGGGGGAGATCAGGGGCTCTTCATGGACGGCCAGGCCAACCCCGTGACCGGTCCCATGGCCGAAAAATTTTCCATACCCGGCTCGGGCGATCACCTCCCGGGCGGCGCCGTCAATAAACCGGCCGCTCACCCCCGGCCGGATGGTCCTCATCGCCTTTTCCTGGGCCCGGCGGACCGTCTCATAAATTCTCCGTTGCTCGGCATCCGGCTTTCCCAGAATCAAGGTCTTCGTTTCATCCGAGTGATAGCCCTGAAACCGCACGCCAAAATCCACCACCACCATTTCCTTTCGCCCCATCCTTTTTTCCGAAGCCGCCCCGTGAGGAAGTGCCCCCCTCGGGCCCGAGGCCACGATGGAATCGAAGGCGGGTTTATCGCCCCCCAGGCGCCGCATCCGGCACTCCAAAAATTCCGCCGCCGTCCGTTCCCTGACTCCGGGCTTGAATCGCGGGGAAGCGTCTACAAAACTCTCTGTGGCGATCCGGATGGCCCGGCGGATCTTTTCCAGCTCCTCGCGGCTCTTACGGGCCCGCAAGCCGGCAATTTCCCTGGCAAGCGGGACGAAAGCGACCCGGGGCAATTTTTCCCGCAACTTCTGGTAGCTTTCGTAAGGCACGGCCGCTGATTCGAACCCGACCCGTTTTACCCGCCGCCCTTGCAGGAACCGGGCGATCCCGGCAATTTTTTGTTTGTATTTTATGAAGGTTGCCTCCCGCACTTCTCCCCGCGCCTGCTCTTCGTACCGTGAATCCGACAAAAAGGTTCGCTCGTGGCCCGTCAGGATCAACACCCCATCGCTTCCCGAAAACCCGCAGAGATAGCGGATGTTTTCCAGGCTCCAAAAAAGAATGGCGTCGACCTTTGCCCGGCGCCTTACTCCTTCCAATCGCTGCTCAGCGACGGTCGTTTTCAACACTTCCTCCAAAACATCTCTTCCGAAACTTAGTCCACTGGCCCCCGGGGGTTCCCCCGGGAAAAAGGCCGATCAGGGGGTTGGAGATTGGGATTTCGAAGAAATGGCAGACAACCATCGCTCCAGTTGGTTGAGAATCTTTTTCTGAAAGACAACTTCTCCTTGTTCCGCCATTCGCCTCTGCAGGCCCTCATACTTCTCCCGCACAGCGGTATTCTCCGGTTCCCGGGTCAATATTTCTTTATAAACCGAGAGCGCTCGATCCAGTTTGCCCTGTTTCATATAGATCTCTGCCAGGGTATCCGTACGGATGGCTGCGGGGGGCGTTTTTTCTGTCCCGACAGGCTTTTCCGTTTCTCGGAACGATCGTGGATGAACGAACCGTGGAGTCTCCAGGGGAGCTTTTTCCTCCCGATGGGGCAAAACCGTTTCCAGAGGACTCACGGGTTTCCTGGAGCTTCCTTCGGCTGGAGGGAGCGATAGCGATTTCTTCAGGGCCTCCAGGGCTTTTTCCGGATTCTTCTCATGCAGGTACACCAGGCTCAGTAAAGTATAGACCGAAAAGCATTCTTCGATCCCCCGGGCCACCTTCTCCAATTCTTCCCTGGCCTGGGCAAACATCGTTTTCTCCAGGTAACACTTCCCCAAAAGCAATCGTCCGCGCAGGGAATCCGGCATCTTTTCCAGGCCCTTTTGGCAGGTGGCGATGGCTTCTTCGTAACGCCCCTGCGATCGGTAGGCTTCGGCCAGCTGGACGAAAACGCTCGACTTGAGCCCCGCGGCCAGGGCGACTTCCTGCGCCCCTACTTCTCTATCTTTCGTTCCCTGGAATTCTTCTTTCATCGTCATCGACCATTCTGGGACGGGCTGGACCCCCTTCCCCTTTCTCCCACCCTGTTTATTCCCCGCGGCATAGCCTCCGGACGCGGGAAAGGTTTCTTAGATCATCCCGTGGGGTCTTTTTCGGGGTTTCCAGGATCAGCGGAATCCTCCGCAAAGAAGGATGGCTGAGCAAGGCCCGGAATCCCCCCAGACCGATCTTTCCCTTCCCAATATGCTGATGCCGGTCGAGATGGGCCCCCAAAGAACCCGCGCAATCGTTGAGGTGGATGAGGGCCAGACGCGTCAACCCGATTGTTTGATCCACCTTTCGCACCAGGGCTTCGGTTTTCTCCGCAGAGCGAAAATCATAGCCGGCGGCGAAACCGTGACAGGAATCGAAGCAGATTCCCACTCTTCCATCATTCCCCAGTCGTTGGATGATTTCCTGGAATTCTTCAAAGAAAACCCCGACTGAGTCCCCCGCCCCGGCGCTGTTTTCCAGCAACACGGACACCGGCGAATTTTGATCCCAAACGGCCCTCATCGCCTCAACCACCCGCTTCAGCCCGAACGCCCTGCCCTTCTCCTTGGCGCTGCCCAGGTGAGTGACCACATACCGGGCCCCCAATTGTTCGGCCCTCTTGATATCCAGGCTCAGGGCCAGGATCGACCGTCGATGCAAGCTTTGATCAGCCGAAGCCAGGTTCAGAAGGTAGGGCGTATGCACCACGATCGGGTCGATTTCCCTGCTTCCGGCAGCCTCTCGAAAAGCCGCGACCGCCCGCGAAGAAAGAGGGGAGGTCTTCCATCCCCTGGGGTTGCGGGAAAAAATCTGCATGGCCGAGCAGCCCAAATCCCGCGCCCGGGTGACCGCTTTATCGATCCCCCCGGAAATGGAAACGTGGACCCCGAGTCGAATGGGAAATTCTGGCACGCCTTATTATCTACCAAAGAATTGAGTAACGAATATGAATATAATGAAGGCCTTTCCCCTCTGTCAAGGCTAAAATGAGCTGACCGGCTAACCTCTTGAGCGTTTTCCATCTTTTGGCGCAAGAATATCCCCCGGTTGCCTCATCCCGATTGCCGTTCATGATCGCTTCTTTACGGCGCAGGCGATTCGTCCGGTGAAATATGGTTGAAGAAGTCCCTAGGGGCGATGAAGAGGTTGAAAAAGAGGGGAGCGTGTGTTAACCTAAACGTTGCAAAAAAAGCATCACCCCCACCCTTCCCTCCCCCTCCGAGGGGGAGGGTTAGGGTGGGGGGGCAAAGGGCACCGGGAGTGAGGTCTTGTCACCATCGCCAAAGTCGGTTTTCCCCTTTGCCTGAAAGGGCGCAAGTAATTTTTCAAAAATTCTTATGCACCTATCGAGTTAATCTGGCCTGTAAAGGGGAAAGATTCATATCGTCGGGGAGTGGAGAATGAAGATTACCAAAGAGGAAGTGGAGCACGTGGCTTTACTGGCCCGGCTCAAATTCGACGAAAGCGAGAAAGAGCGGTTCACCGTCCAGATGAATAGCATTCTGGAATATATGGAGAAGCTCGCGGAGCTGGATACGACGCATGTCGAGCCCACCTTCCATGCCGTGGCTCAGACCAACGTCTTTCGCCAAGACCTTGTCAAGCCCTCGATTTCCCAGGACCTCTCCCTGAGCAACGCCCCGGATGGCGATCGCGGATTCTTTCGAGTCCCCAAGATCATCGAATAGCATTGCGATAAATTTTTCACAGGTGCCCCTATGGAACTTTACCCGTTGACTGCCCACCGGCTCCATGAAATGCTTTTGCATAAGGAAGTGACCTGTCGCGAGGTCACCGAGTCGGTTCTGAAGAGAATCGAAAAGGTGGAAGATCGCATCCATGCCTACATTACCCTGATGCCGGAGCAAGCCATGGAGCAGGCCGCCCGGGCCGATGCGCTCTTTGAAAAAGGAGAGGCTGGCCCCCTAACGGGAATCCCTCTGGCGATCAAGGACCTGATCTGTACGCAAGGAGTACGCACCACCTGCGGCTCACACATCCTCGAGAATTTTATCCCGCCCTATGATGCGACGGTCGTCGAGAAATTAAAAGCGGCGGGGACGATCTTCGTGGGCAAGGCCAACATGGATGAATTTGCCATGGGATCTTCCACGGAAAATTCTTCCTTCGGACCCACCCGCAATCCCTGGGACTCTACGCGGATTCCCGGCGGGTCCAGCGGAGGATCGGCTGCGGCAGTCGCGGCGGATGAATGCATCGCTTCGCTCGGATCAGATACGGGGGGCTCCATCCGCCAGCCGGCGTCTTGCTGTGGCATCGTCGGAATGAAACCCACCTATGGTAGAGTTTCCCGCTACGGCCTGGTGGCTTTCGCCTCCTCTCTCGACCAGATCGGTCCGTTCGCCAAGGATGTCCGGGATGCCGCCCTTCTGCTGACGGCGATCAGCGGCCATGAACCCCGGGACTCCACTTCCGTGGACATTCCTGTGCCCGACTACACCAGCGCCCTGAAAAACGACGTCCGGTCTATGGTTCTGGGAGTCCCCCAAGAATGCTTCATCGAAGGCATCGACCCGGAAGTTGCCTCCGCCGTCCGGGAAGCGATCCGCACCCTGGAAAAATTAGGAGCCCGGCTGGTAGACATTTCCCTTCCCCACAGCGATTACGCCCTGGCCGTCTATTACATCATTGCTCCCGCGGAAGCCAGCTCGAACCTGGCGCGTTATGACGGGGTGAAATACGGACTGCGCGCGAAAGGAAATCGCGATCTTTTGGAGATGTACAAGGAGACCCGCTCCCAGGGGTTCGGGACGGAAGTGAAACGCCGCATCATGTTGGGGACCTATGTGCTCTCCGCCGGCTATTATGAGGCCTACTATCGGAAAGCCTCGCAGGTGCGGACGCTGATCCGGGAGGATTTTCAAAAAGCCTTCTCGCAGTGCGACGCCCTGTTGATGCCCACGGCGCCCACACCGGCCTTTCGTCTGGGGGAAAAGGTGGATGATCCGCTGCAGATGTATCTTTCCGATATCTTCACCATCCCCTGCAATCTGGCCGGCCTGCCCGGTCTCTCGCTCCCCTGCGGCTTCAGCAGGCAGGGGCTGCCGATTGGCCTGCAGGTTCTGTCCGATCATTTCCAGGAGGAGAAGATCTTCCGGGTGGCCTATGCTTTCGAGCAGAATACGGAATTCCACCGCAGGAAACCAAAGCTATGAAACATAAAGAGTGCTGCGGTGCTGCCGTTCGGCGGTTTTCAACCGCAACACCGCAGCACGGTAGCACTGCAGCACGATTTCCAGTTATCAATTGATCGGAGTATCCTATGGAATATGAACCGGTCATCGGCTTGGAAGTTCATGCCCAGCTTTTGACCCAGAGCAAAATTTTCTGTCCCTGCTCCACCCTCTTCGGGGGCGAGCCCAACACCCTCACCTGCCCGGTATGCACGGGATTGCCCGGGAGCCTGCCCGCTCTCAACCAGAAGGTCTTGGAGTTTACCTTGCGCGCAGCCCTGGCCACTCACTGCCGGGTTGACCCTTACAATCAGTTTGCCCGGAAAAATTATTTCTACCCGGACCTCCCGAAGGGCTACCAGATTTCCCAGTACGAGCTGCCCCTGGCGTCAGATGGCTACATTGATATCCAAAGCGATAGCCAGCAGAAGCGCATCGGCATCATCCGCATTCATATGGAAGAAGACGCCGGGAAGCTCCTGCACGATCTATCTTCGGAGCGGGGCGCCCACAGCTACGTAGACTTCAACCGCACGGGGGTTCCCTTGATCGAGATCGTCAGCGCCCCGGACCTCCGCACCCCCGAAGAAGCCAGCGCCTACCTGAGAAAACTGCGGGCGATCCTGATGTTTCTGGATATCTGCGACGGCAACATGGAAGAGGGAAGTTTCCGCTGCGATGCCAACATTTCCCTCCGCCCGAAAGGACAGCAAGCCCTGGGCGTCAAGACCGAGCTAAAAAACATGAACTCCTTCCGCAACGTCCAGCGGGCCCTGGACTTCGAGATCCGCCGCCAGACCGCCCTCCTCGACCAGGGGGAACGGATTATCCAGGAGACCCGCCTCTGGGATGCCGCCAAAGGGGTTACTTCCTCCATGCGGGGAAAAGAAGAAGCGCACGATTATCGGTATTTCCCCGACCCGGACCTCGTTCCCATGCTTATCGACCCGGAGTGGGTCGAATCGGTTCGGTCCAGCCTTCCGGAACTTCCCGAAGCAAAAAAAGCGCGTTTCCTCCGCGATTATGGGATCCCCGAGTACGATGCCGAGGTTTTGACCACTTCCAAACCTCTGGCCAACTACTATGAGGCTTGCCTGCAGATTTATAACAAACCGAAGGCGGTCAGCAACTGGATGATGTCCGAGCTTCTCCGGGAACTCAAGCGGGATGAGCGGGAAATCGAAGATTGCCCGGTCTCTGCCCCTCATCTGGCCGAGATGCTAAAAATGATCGACGACGGGATCATCAGCGGCAAGATTGCCAAGAGCGTTTTCGAAGAAATGTACCGCAGCGGGAAACGGGCGGATGAGATTGTCAAGGAGAAGGGCTGGGTCCAGGTGACGGATTTTGCAGAAATCGAAAGAATCGTCGAGCAGGTTCTGTCCGCGAACCCCAAAGAAGTGGAAGCCTACCGCCAGGGCAAAGAGAAGCTTTTTGGCTTTTTTGTCGGCCAGGTGATGAAAGCCACCCAGGGGAAAGCCAGCCCGCAGCTGGTAAACGATCTTTTGAAAAAGAAGCTTTGAGAGAATGTACTGCCGTGTTGCCGTGCTGCCGTTGGAGTCTTCTTCCCGACGCCGGACAACCGCAGCACCGCAGCACGGCAGAACGTCTTTAATTCGCTATAGGCATTTCAGGCGTACGGGCGACCGGCCGGTCGCCCCTACTTTAGGCACTTACCCTTGAATCTTCTGCCCCAGCGCTGGGTAATCCTGATCGTCATCAATGCCGTCTACTTCTCGGTCTATTTCCACCGGATATCTTCGGCCGTTCTGGCCCCCTACCTCATGGAGACCTTTTCGACCACCGCGGCGAGCCTGGGGGCGATGTCTTCCGCGTATTTCTATCCCTATGCTTTGACCCAGCCCATCGTGGGCCTGCTTACGGACCGATGGGGAGCCTGGAAGGTGGTCACCCTTTCAACGCTGATTGGATTCATTGGAGCCCTTCTTTTCGGGCTGGCCCCTTCCCTGTTCATGGCTTCTATGGCCCGGGGCCTGATCGGTTTGGGCGCCGCCGGCGTTTTTGTCCCCGCGCTAAAAATTCTTCTCCCGTGGTTTGGGCCGCGGGCTTTTGCCCAGATGAACGCCATTCTTCTGGCGGTGGGGAATTCTGCGGCGATCGTGGCTGCTACCCCTTTCGCCTGGCTGCTCCAGGAAATGGGCTGGCGTTCTTCCTTCTATCTCATCGCGGGCGTTACTTTACTCCTGGCCATCTTCTCCCTGGTCTATCTCCGAGATCTGCCCCCCGGCCTTCCCGGTCAAAAAGAAGAAAGGCGGGAGACTCAGCCGGCTGCCCCAAAGAGCGATTGGAAGATCTTCCGAACCCCTTTCTTCTGGTACATGAGTATTTTGTTCTTTGTCTACAACGGTCCTTTCACAACCTTTCAGGGATTGTGGGGATATCCCTTTTTGATCGATGTGTACAAATATGACAAACTCCAGGCGAGCAATCTGATCATGGCGATCGCCTTGGGGGCCATCCTGGGGGGCCCGCTTCTCGTTTATTTTATCGGTAGGTCATCTCCTGAAAAAAAACGCCCGATGCTATCCATCTGCATTGCCGTCCAGGCTCTTAACTGGTTCTGCATTACTTTCCTGGGACGTTCTCTGGGCTATTTCTCCTTGGCTTTGATCTTCTTCCTGATGGGAACGATGATGGCTGGAACTCTGTCATTCTTCTGGGCGATCGTGTGGGAAGTCTCTCCGGCGGAAAAACTGGGTACCGTGATGGGATTTATGAACCCCGCCCCCTTCCTGGGAGTCGCCCTCTTTCAACCTCTGACCGGCTTTCTCATGGACCGGGTGGGAAAAATCGGAGGGGCCTTCCCTTTTGAAGCGTATCAGGATGCCTTCCTCTTATGCCTGGCGGCTGTTTCCGCCGCCTTCGTCATCTCCCTGGTTGAGAATCGGGGGCGGAAACCGGCATGAACATCCGTATCCCGAAATCTTTCACGGTTGGTTTACTCCTCTTCCTTTTGTCCCCGAAATTGGGAAATCCCGGGGAAATGAGCCTGTGGGCTGCGGAATCCCCCCAGGCTCAGATTCGAACCGGCCTTATGCAAGGGATTGAAAAAGGATTCGACCTGGACGAGAGAGGTGCGTCCGCAGAGCTGCTGAAAGCCGTAGAGACGGATAAGGAGAATCCTTTGGGGTATGCCTTGCTGGCGTTGTCCAAGCTTTTCTTCTACGAGATGAGCTTTGACCTAAAGAAGCGGGACAGAGAGCAAGATTCCATTCTCCGACTCGTCAGCGAGGCCCTCGCCAGGGGAGAAAATCGCCTCGAAAAAGACCCCAGGGACGGAGGTGCCTTTTTCTCCATGGCCGTAGCCCAGTTGGTCAAAGTCCGCTTGGACATCACCCGCAAAAACTATTTCAGCGCCCTTCAGGGGGCCCAGAAAACCCGGGAGTTTCTGGAAAAGGCTAAGGAACTGGAACCAGAAAATTTCGATATCGCCTTTGCCCTGGGGTTGCTCGACTATCACATCGGCCACTTGCCCGGTCTGACCCGTTTTCTTTCTTCTCTGTTTGTTTCGGCGCGGGACCCTCAGAAAGGACTTCAAGATTTGAAGATTGCAGCCCAAAAAGGATATTTTTTTAAAGACCTCGCCAAAGCCGAATTGTTATCCGCCTATGTCAACTTTGAAAAACAACCCGACCGGGCTTTGCCCCTGGCCCGGGAATTGAATGAAAGGTATCCCCACAATTACAACATTCTATTCGCTTTGGCCAGCGTTCTCTCCGAGTTGGGCCGTTCGGAAGAGGCCTTTTCGGTTGCCCGGGAAGTCGAGGGCGGAATCAAATCCGGCGCTCCGCCCTTCCGCCCCGAACTCTGGCCCCGCCACTCCCAGCTCCTGGGGAAGATATATTTTGACAAAGGAGAATACGCCCAGGCCTCGGAATATTTCAACCGGACCCTTCAGGACCATTCCCCATATAACGCACGGGTTAGGGCCTGGGCTTTGGTTCGATTGGGTATGATCCATGATGTCCGCAAAGAAAGAAATCTGGCGGAAGAATACTATCGCAAGGCTTTGGATACGGAAGGGGGAGAAGGCGCAGCCCAGGTGGCCGCCAGGCAATACCTTAATACCCCTTATTCCTCCCCCCATCGGAAATAATCAGGTGGCGCCCGGAAAAAATTTTCGGGATGGTCTGCAGGCCCTTCACACTCATCGCTCCTCTCGCCCATAAAGTATCTAATCATGTCAAAAATTGTGCAGAGTATGCAAAATGAAAAGAGCCCGCGGCTGGCGGAAGGCGGAGTCAATCCGCCATCCGCAATCAAAGATCGGAAGCTGATTTTTCCTTGATGAGGCGACCGCCATTATGCTAATTTAGACTTAACAGGTTCATAACAATTTTCCCTCACCCTACCCTCTCCCGCCAGGGGAGAGGGTACGCATAATGAAATAAAAAAAGAAATTCCCTCCCCCTTGAGGGGGGAGGGTTAGGGTGGGGGTGATGCCTTTGATGTTTTTTTACACCGTTCAGGTTTACACTCATGGCGATTAAGACTCTGGAATGGAAGAAGGGCAAGCTTATTCTACTGGACCAAACCAGGCTTCCGGGGAAAGAATTCTACCTGGGATGCTCGACGTACCAGGAGGTAGCCCGGGCCATCAAGACCATGGTTGTCCGCGGAGCTCCCGCCATCGGGGTCGCCGCAGCCTTTGGCATGGTCCTCGGCGCCCGGCAATCCAAAGCGAAAGACCCCGCCGTCTTCTTGCGAGATATCAGCAGAGTGGGGCAGACCTTGGTGGCCACCCGTCCAACGGCGGTCAATCTAATATGGGCTGTGGAGCGTTTGCAAAGCCTGGCCAAGAAAAATATCGGGAAAGGCGTTCCGGCGGTCAAGGAAATCCTCCAGCGGGGGGCGATTCGGATTCTTCGGGAAGATATCGGCGCCAACCGGGAGATCGGCCGCCGGGGGCAACGATTCGTTCCCGATGGCGCATCGATCCTCACCCACTGCAATGCGGGAGCCCTGGCCACGGCTGGTTATGGCACGGCCCTGGGAGTGGTCCGCGCCGCCTGCGCCGCGGGCAAAAGAATCCATGTCTTTGTCGATGAAACCCGCCCCTTTCTCCAGGGCGCTCGCCTGACCTCCTGGGAGCTGCTGAAAGAGCGAATCCCCTGCACCCTGATCGCCGACAATATGGCCGGTTGGCTCATGACCCAGGGGAAAATCGATTTGGTCATTGTGGGGGCAGATCGGATCGCGGCCAACGGGGATGTGGCCAACAAGATCGGGACCTACTCTCTGGCTCGCCTTTGCGGGGTTCACCGCATCCCCTTTTATGTGGCCGCTCCGACTTCCACCATCGACCTTTCCATAAAAACGGGAAGGGCCATCCCCATCGAAGAACGGTCGCCACGGGAAGTCACCACCCTGCATGGCCGGGCGATCGCTCCCCGGGGGATGAAAGCGCTGAACCCCGCTTTCGATGTGACGCCGCACCGGTTTATCCGGGCAATCATCACGGAGAAAGGAATCATCCAGAAGCCGTTTCGGGCCGGGCTGAAAAAAACCTGTATGCTTCAATTAAAAACATTTTCGCCACAGAGATCACGGAGGTCACAGAGCTCTTAAGACTCAAGAAAGCATAGAATCTTCGGCGCAGGGGCGGGGGAACCCCCCTACCAAAGCTTGCCCTTTTCGTTTTCAGGTTTTACACCTCTGTGCTCTCTGTGTCCTCTGTGCCTAAACAGTTTCATTTTTTGTTTTATGTTGCGATTGTTCTTCTGCAGCCTCTGCGTGCTCTGCGGTGAAAATATTCGAGGAGGAAAAGATGATCTCTCAATCGTTGGTGGAGTTAATCGAAAAGAATTCCGAAAAATTGACCCGGCAGTGGCTGGCGGACGTCCGGCAAAACGCGCATACTCCTTTTTACCATACCTTCAACGAGGATTATCTTTTTGAGCGGGCTCTCGATATGTATAAACGGCTCGGCCACTGGCTCAGCATAGAGACCCCCAAAGAAGAAACCGCCCGGTTCTACAGGAAATATGGGCAGGAACGCTATCGGGAAGGGTTCCCTCTTCCGGAATTAATTTATTCTTTTATCCTCTTCCGCCGCCACCTCTGGCTCTACATCCTGCATGTGGGCTTTTTGGACAGCGCCTACGAATTGCACCGGGCCCTGGAGCTGAACAACCGGGTGATCCTGTTTTTCGACCGGGCTTTGTACAATATCACCATGGGGTACGAAGAGGCCCGGAAAAGTAAGGGCTAACGCCCCTCGAACCCTGAATACCTATTAAAAATTTCAATAAGTTATTATCCGGAGCAATGAATTGTTGACATTTAAGCCGTGTCCCCTTCGGCGCCCCCTCACCCTTATCTTCTCCCCCTGTGAGACTGTGTCATCATTGGGGAAAAGAGCCGTCATTCCGGCGCAGGCCGGAATCCAGGGTTCCCGTTGAAAACCGGGATCCAGTATTTGAGATGGTCCCCGATTTTCGTCGGGCCGACTTCTGGACTCCTGCTCCGTTAGAAAATAACTTTCAAATCCCCTAACCCCCCGCAGAAAACACCCCTAACTAACCCAATATCTTGTGCTAAAATTGTGCTAAAATTCCCTTGACACACAATTCTCTTTTTTGTATATTCAACTCCCCCCAAAGCGAGTGCTTATCAATGGGCGAAAAATGAAATAGCGGTGCCTTGGCGGTTTTAATCCCCAAACCTCTTTTGTGTGCCTCACGTCGACTCGGGTTGTAATCCATGGCCCCAAATACTCATGCTCGTTCATCAAATCCTTTGGTTAGCGGGATTATACAAATCTGCCTGGTGGTGAATGATTTTGAGAAAAGGATTGGGGAACTCTCCGGGCGGTTTGGCATTGGCCCTTTTAAATGCTGGAATTTTAATCCCCCCCGTATCTTGCACACGATTTTCCGCGAGGAAAAAGTTCTCTGGACCATGAAGCTGGGTATCGCCTGGGTGGGCAATATTCAGCTGGAAGTGATCCAACCGGAGAAAGGCCCGAGTCTTTATAAGGAATATCTGGCCATCCATGGAGGAGAGGGGGCCCATCATATTCTAGTCTCCACCGGGAGCATTGGATTTGACCAAGCCATTGAGCGGATGGTCTCCGCGGGCTATCCGGTGGGGCAAGAAGCCATGATTAATATTCCGGTGAAGATTGGTCCCTTAACCTTGTCTCCTTTGCCTTCCTGGCTGGCCAATTTATTGGCTCCCAAGATTGCCTATATGGAAACAGAAGCGTCGCTGAAGACTGTTTTGGAATTATCGAAGCTGCCTCCGCGATTATTTCGGTTCGGGATAAAGAATGGGAAGCCCGACTACTGGATTCCGGCGAACCGCCCGGATTTCGGCGCGGTATTGCCCAATCATTTTATCAAACGGATAAATCATATCGGCATTGTAACTCATGATCTCGATCAGCTGATTGACAATTATGAGAAATCCATTGGGGTGGGGCCATGGAAAGTCTCCACTCTTGAACCCCCCAGGCTTTCCCGGGTTAAGTTGCGTGGGCGTGAGACCCGGTTTCGGGTGCGCATCGCGGCCGCTCAAGTTGGGGATATGCCCCTTGAAATCGTGCAGCCTTTGGAGGGGGAAAGCTTGTATGAGGAGCTTCTCGGAGCTCGGGGAGAAGGGATTCACTATATTGGAGTTTTGATCGACGATGCCTATTCGAATTCCGTAAAGCGGTTTATTTCTTTGGGTTCCCCCGTTGTCATGCAGGGGGAGATAGAAGATGGTTACCGTTTTTCCTTCCTGGACACCCAACCCTTCGCTGCCATTACCATGGAAATTCGGGAAAAGCTCTAGCAGTTGCTGAAAAAGTCCTTCCGGGCCTTAAGTTGTAATTCCTGCGGAAGCAGGAATCCAGGGATCCCGGTGAAAACCGGGACCTATTCTCCAAAATGATTCCCGGCGCCTGCCCCGGACCCGATCCGGGGTTCGCCGGGACGACTTCTGGAGTCCTGCTCCGTTAGAAACTAACTTTCAAATCCCCCCAACCCCCCTTTGCTAAAGGGGGGCGAGTGCGCGAGCGGGGTCAGATCTCAACATTCGATTCTGCTGCAAAACCCCTTGGGGCTGAATTTTACCATGATAAATACCATCAAAACACCTTCAGAAAAAATAAAGTCCGTTTATACGCGATTTTAAAGCGACGAATTTCGAACCCATTTCA
>Ga0214473_10004856_pt1 | contig 16144 bp, 9 predicted proteins | sample RVTome_7_FD_203509 | JGI IMG/M metagenome (GOLD analysis project Ga0214473, IMG submission 203509) | Soil microbial communities from uranium-contaminated site in the Upper Colorado River Basin, Wyoming, United States - RVT98D197 | ecosystem: Environmental > Terrestrial > Soil > Contaminated >... | reverse complement strand
CGGTTCCCCGCACCAATAGCCAGGGGCTGGTGCAAGCCTTATTCTACAACACCGAGACCGATGAACGGGACCTTCCGCTGACCGCGGAAATACAGGCCGTGACATCGAGCCCCGAGGGGGACACACTGGCGGCATCAATCAGCTTGCCACTCAGACAGGTAATGAATTCATTAATTCTTCAGGTCAATCCCCCAGTTATAGTTGGCATGGATAGCGTGCATGTCACAGCTTTCCTTTTTGATACCGATGGCCACGGTATTGTGGATGACACGATTTTGTTTATCAATCGCGGCCCTGACGGCCTGCCCGACGGGTCGATCATTGCGAAACGCGCCACCAATGAAAACGGCATCGCCACCAACGCCTTCGTGCCAAGCAGCGGGGTGAATGAGCCTACGGAAACGTACATAATTGCATTATATCGTGAAGGCTCGATACATGAGGCCACTGCGCGTGATACCGTGGCCTTGATGCCGATCCGAGAGATAGGATATATCACCGCCTCATTGCAAAAAACGAGCCTGGAGGCCAATGGTATCGACACGTCTTCGATCTTTATGACGGTCCAGGATTCCACAGGCGGCCTTGCCCCTGACGGAACCATTGTTTATCTAACTCATTCAGGAAACGGAACTCTGCTCTCTCCGCAGGCATCAACAGTCGGCGGACAGGCTCGGACCAGAATTACGGCGCCATCGACAATTGGCGGCACCGATACGGATCAGATCATAGTCCGCAGCAACTTCAGCGATACCGTGTATGTCGCTGATACGGTCACTGTCACTTATGTTCCGGGCGCCATCAGAACTCTGCAATTTATCTACCCGGAATCTACGGTCACCATGGTCGCCGGTTCGGGACAGACAAGCTCTGTAATAGTCGAGGGTAAAGATGCCTACGGCAATCACGTGCTTAACGGCACTCAGATCAGATTCCGCAATGATATTCTAACATCCTCATTGTCACCAGAGGCGGCTCCCACTGACGACGGCTTTGCTCGAATAACCTATCTTGTTGGTTCCGGCACCGGGGATGACAACGTCATAGGTTTTATTCCTAATATAAGTAACCCAAACGATACCATCCGCACCATACATCCGGTGGTCTTTAGAATCATATCGGCCACCGCCACAACTCTGGTGTTATCGGCGGCGGCGAGTAATATACAGGTGGGCGGCAGCTCAACTCAGATTTTTGCCACTCTGCAGGATGCATTCGGCAATCCTCTTTCAGAAGGATATTTAGTTGCCTTTGAGATAACTGTTTCTCCCGGGGGTAACGCAGAGCAAAAGCCGTCATTCGATACTGAGCCGGGAGTATATTTCGCTACTGCGCCGACAAATATCAACGGTCAGGCAGTGGTGCAGATTTTCTCCGGCACGAGTGCTGGAGCTGTTGCCATAGGCGCGTGCACGATTCCGTTGCCACCGGAATCGCTCTACGTCTGCGATGAAAAATCTCTCGTGACCATTTCATCTGGTCCACCTGCCATGGTTAGGGTTTCTCCGAATTTCACGGGGTTCGGGGGCGGTGATACTCCTGAGCGATATGCGATCGTTTCAGCCATCGTCTGGGATAGATACCAAAATCCCGTTGAATATGGCACGGCTGTATATTTTACCCTAATTCCCGATTCATTGGCAGAAATCGAAGGCACATCGTATACTGGTGGCGCCAAACCTTACCTGGCCGATTCGTCGGATGGCGTGGCTTATTCCTTAATCACCTTTCCCTGTTTTTCCACATTTCATTTTATCCGGGTGATTGCCTCGTCCGCCGGCGAAAGCGGGGAGGTTGCCGATACATCGTCTGACCTATCATTGCCGATTACCGATGGGGTTCTTGGAGTGTATGCTATTCCTGGCAATCTATGGACTGATAATGGTCTGTGCGCTTGCCCCGGTGGTCCATATAATTGCATGGATACTACCAGTATTACAGCGACTTTGGTTGATGCCGGCGGCTGTCCAATCAGCAACGGCATCATAGTTTTCACGGCGCTGGTGGCGGGGCAGATAATTGGTCAGGATGTCGATACGACCGATGCCAATGGCCGCGCCTTTACGCGTTATAGAATCAGGGGCTGCGAGATTCCCTGCGATCTCGATGGTTGCTCAATCGAGACTTCCGTCCGGGCCACATTGGCGCAGGATCAGGAAGTTTTCGGCGAAGTTAACATTATGTGTTCGCGGCAGCCTTAGAACGCGCAACGAGGTATTTAGTAGATGAAGTTACTTGGTGAAGTCCTCCTGAACGATAAACTTATCACCGAAGATAGGCTTCAGATTGGACTTAAGAAACAACGAGAAAACGGTAAACGCTTGGGCGAAGTATTATTGGCCGAGGGCCTCATAACCGATGAGAAGCTGGCCCTCGGCCTCTCTCACCAGTTGGAAATTCCACTGATGACGTCCGAGAGCTTGATCAGGGTCGACAAGGCCGCGCTCGAGTTGATCCCGGAATTCTTTGCCCGCGAGTATCATTGCCTGGCTTATGCCAAAGAAGCCGATGCCCTTCACGTGGTAACGGTCGATCCGGAGGATATCGTCGTAATAGATAACCTGCATAAGATCACCAACAGCCAGATTTCAGTCAGCATCGCGCCCCAGCTGGTGATCGACGAAGCCATCGAACGTCACTATAAAGAGCTGCGAACCACCGGGGAGGTCACCGAGGCCCTCTCCGGTATGGATTTCATAGTCTCGGCCGATGGGCGCGAGATCGACGACATCGATGTCAACCAGCTCAAGAAGGAGCTCGACGAAGCGCCGATAGTCAAGCTGGTCAACCTGATCATATCGGAAGCAATAAAGAGCCGCGCCACCGATATTCATATCGAACCGCTTTTCGACGCCCTCCTGATACGCTATAGAATCGATGGCGCCTTGCAGGAAATCATGACCGCACCGTCGAAATCCGCCATGGCTATCATATCGCGCGTCAAGATCATGTCCAACCTCAACATCGCCGAGCGGCGACTTCCCCAGGACGGGCGAATTTCAATCAAGACGCCGGATAAAGAAGTCGACGTTCGCGTGTCGGTTTTGCCCACAGTGAGAGGGGAGAAGATCGTTCTGAGGCTTCTGGATAAGAAGGGGTTCGAATTTACCCTTACCAACCTCGGTTTCGAAAACGATATGCTCCAGATTTTCCGCAAATGGATCGCAATGCCGTATGGCATGATTATTGTATCGGGCCCCACGGGAAGCGGCAAATCTACCACCCTCCACGCCGCTCTGAAATCGGTGCAAAATGAGGAGGACAATATCGTCACGGTGGAAGACCCGGTCGAATATCAGATAGATAGAATCAACCAGGTGGCCACTAATGATTCGATAGGTCTTTCGTTTGGGACGACCCTGCGCCACATCTTGAGGCAGGACCCCGACAAGATCCTGATCGGCGAAATCAGGGACAAGGAGACGTCGGATATTGCGATCAAGTTTGCCCTAACCGGTCATTTGGTGTTCACGACTCTGCACGCAAATGACGCGCCATCCACTATTACCAGAATGCTGGATATAGGGGTACCTCGCTACCTGGCGGGGTCGGTCACCAATCTGGTGATGGCTCAGAGGCTGGTTCGAACCATTTGCAGCGCCTGTAAGCACGAATACAAGCCCCCGCCCGAGGAACTTCTGGCCCTTAAGATGAACCCCGACAAATATCAGGATGCAGTGTTCTACAAGGGCAAGGGATGTGTCAGGTGCCGAAATACCGGTTTTTATGGCCGGACGGCGCTTTTCGAATTGATGGAAATGAAACTTCCTTTGAGGCGGGTCATTTTCGATGGCAAGAATGAAGACGACATACGCCTTACGGCAACGAAGGTCGGCATGGTGACATTGAGAGATGCCGGTATCCGTAAGGTGCTCGGCGGCACGGTTTCTGCGGAGGAAGTCCTCAAGAAGACAATTGACGAGGAGTAATCCAACAATTTAGTAATCTTCATCGATAGACAGGCGGGGATGACGAACCCGCCTGCCAGGAGAGTATTAAATGTCGAATTTCGCATATGTAGTTAAAGACAGCAAGGGTAATAAGCATGAGGGAACAATTTCGGCGACCTCGCTCGATGCCGCATTGAACAAGCTTCGGGAATCGGGTCAAACCGTTATATCGGTGCTTGATTCAAAGGTTGCCGAATCCGCGAAAAAGCGAGGTCTGATAGACGAAATATCGCTTTTTATTTACAAGATTCGCACCCAGGTTCCACTGGGCACGCTGGTTTTCTTCACCAGGCAAATGGCGACTATGTTCTCAGCCGGCCTGACAATCGAAAAAGCCCTCAACAACCTGCTCTATGAGGAATCGAATAAGAAATTCAAAAAAGTCGTGGCTCAACTATTGAACGATGTCAAAAAGGGCTTTTCCCTGTCGGATGCCATGGAGAGGCACCCCGGTGTATTTACACCACTCTACATCGCCCTGGTCCGTTCCGGCGAAATCTCCGGCTCCTTGCACGGCGTGCTGGAGGAGCTTTCCGATTATCTCGAATTTATTCAGGATACCAAAAGAAAAATCCTATCGGCCATGTCGTACCCCACTTTCGTGGTAATCGTGCTGGCGGTCCTGACGGTGGTTCTGATGGCCTGGGTTGTGCCGATGTTCCAAAGCGTATATGCCAAATTCAACGCCGAACTGCCGATACCGACCCAGATATTGATTCGTGTGTCGGATGTTATCAGCGCCAACATTCTATATTCCTTAATCGGCCTGGTATTCCTCAGCTGCGGCCTTATCATCGTCAGCCTCACCGAGACCGGCAGGAAGATCTTCGACAGAATAAAGCTCAATATTCCGATCATCAAGAACATTATCATCAACTCTCTGATGAGCAAATTCTGCCGCACATTTGGCATGCTTCTCGGCGCAGGCGTGCCAGTGGTTGATTCCCTGAACCTGGTGAATAGAGTCATGGACAATGTCCATTACAAGGCGGCAGTTCGAGAGGCCACAGGACTTATTCGCGACGGCTTCTCTATCGCCGCCTCGCTTAAAAAGACCGATGCTTTCCCGAATACGTTAATCTCATTGGCCGCAACCGGTGAGGAAACCGGCGACATGGACAAGATGCTGGCCAAAGCAGCGTCGTTTTACGATAAGCAACTTGAAGCAGTTATAACCCGTCTGACTTCTCTGATTGAACCGATGCTGATCGTATTGATTGCCATCGTCATAGGCACCATTGTCATTATCATTTATCTCCCCGTCTTTTACATGGGATTTGCATTCAGGAAGGGCATCAGCTAACAAAAGGGCTCAAATATCAAAAGGCCGCTGTTTCAGCTTGCTGAAATGGCGGCTTTTGTTATTTAATAGCGACAATATGCCGAATTCATTTTCCAATCTGACGGATCTGTTCGGACTCGACAGGGGAGGGAGATTACAATCGTTATTCCTGCGGGACCAGTTGAGTATCCGGGAAAGGACGCTGTGCAGCATAGCCTGCCTTCAAGCTGTCGGCGACAGCGGCGACCTGGAGAAAATCTTAAGATTCGCCGTCGACGGGAAAATAGATCTTGTTGCCATTTATGAGACCATGCTGCAGGGATACCTATTTTGCGGTTATCCGCGGGCGATTGAATCTTTCATCTGTCTCGATAATATTCTGCAGGCCGGAAATAGCGCCATGCCCGGGCCGGGAGCCCGCATGCTTGACTCGTCCGATACGCTCATGGCAAGAGGCACAAAGACAGCCCAGTTTGTCCATAAAGACAAATTTGCCAAAATTCATGGCAGGATCAGCGCCATTTGCCCAGACCTGGGGTATCTTATGATAGCGGAGGGGTACGGGCATATACTCTGCCGTCCGGAATTAGGCCTTCAAGAGCGCGAACTTGCCGTGCTTTCCAGTTTGACCGCCCTGGAGGCCCATCGGCAGCTAAATTCCCATATCCGCGGCGCTCTCAACGTGGGGTGTTCAAATATTCAAACCCTCGAGGCGATTATTACCGATATAATATGGGTGGAGAGAGAAAAGGTGCGAAATGCGGTCGAAATCTGGCGGAAAATCACGGGGGATGCAGCGCCAATAATTGGTAATGATAAGTCCCTTTTCGGCGTATAATATTATATGAAGAGAATTGTCAAACTTCCCTTATACATTCTGTTTTTCATTTGCATACTGATTTCCGCCGTTATTTACATTTACTATTTCACAACCTTGCCGGAAACCGAATTGAACAACTATTTTCGAGGCGTGGCAGCGAAAAATACGGGCTTTGAAGTCAGTTTTCAGAAGATCAATCGCGATATATGGAACGGTCTGATTCTCGACGGCGTCGAAATTCTTCCGGGAGACGGCTCCCAGCCGCCGGTGGCATATATTTCGAGGATCAGCCTCGAATACAGCCTGTTCGATCTTCTTGGCGCAAACTACAAGTTCAGGACTCTCGCCATCGACTCGATTTACGTCAGAATACCGAGGAGCGGTTTGAACTTGCCGGGAAAGGAGGGCAGGAATGGTTCCGGACGAACCAGGCCCTCCTTCGCCATCGATGAAATTCGAGTAACCAACGGCGTATTTGCCTTGAACGACACCGATATTGTCGAAATAGATTCTCTTCGGGGCTCGTTGGCTTTCAATAAAGATTCCCTGGCAGTCGATATTAAAAATATTTCTGCCGATTGGCCTCGCCGAGATATCGCGCTCCGATCCCTTACGGGGGCGGCTCATTCGAGCGGCGGGCGATATATCATTGATTCCCTGGTCGCGGCAACTGGCAAGTCGCGCATTCATTTGGCAGGCAGTACGGGCGATTCGTTCACCAGAGAGCTCGAAATCGACCTTGTGGCATCTTCCATAAGAATAGATGAAATTGCCCGCATGACCGGAATAAAAATAAGCGGGAATATGGAAATCGACGGCCATTTGAGCGGCTCGCTCGACAATTTTCAAAGTCGAGCCATCCTCGATGGCGTTTTCATGGAGAAGCCTTTCGATAGCGTGGAGGTCGCATTCTCATATTCCGACGGCAAAATATCATTCGACACGATACGGGGAGATATTTTTAACGCCAGCTTCGACGGTTCCGGGAGCCTGGATTTTGCCGCCAAACCTGAGCAATATCGATTCAGGGGAATGGTACGGCATCTCGATTTGCGAGAAATCGCCCCCCAACTTAAAACTGATTTTACAGGAAACGTAAATGTGGCGGGCGCCGGCTTCAAGGAAGAGAACTTTACCATGACCATCGATGGCGATTTTGATTCGGTTAGAATAGAGACCTACTATTTTGACAAGGTTTCAGGGTCCATTGAGTTTGACACAAAGGCCATCAGCTTTCTGCCCGGCTTCCAAGGGAGGTATAAAGACACCTATGTTACGGCCGAGGGATTTCTGGAATACCAGGGGAGCCTTGACATTATCGGCGGCGCGGTATTCGAGGACTTGACCGATTTCACCAATCAGTTATTTGTCAGGGAATTGGGGGGGCGCGGCAAAGCGGATTTCCACCTGACCGGTTTGACGGCCGATTTTGCGGTTAGAGGCTCCTTTGAATCAGACTCGGCCTGGACATACGGCCTGGAACCGGGGCGCCTGAGCATCTTTGCGGATTTAAGATCTTTCATTTCGCACCGCGTCGGTCATGTCTCCGGATTCTGGACAGGCGGCCAAGCCTATTCGATACCTACCGATTCTGGCAGGTTCGAGACAGTTGTCTCCGGAGAAAAGGTTTTCCTGGATCATGTCGCCATCGACGGCCCCAACTGGAATGCTCGAATGCGAGGCGAATTCGATGGCGCCTCGATACCCCCCACTTTCCTGGCTGACACATTATTTGGCATTGCAGCCGGGAACAGGTTTTTCTCTCGACGGCCGGTGGTCCTTGCCATAAACGGCGATGTCACGGAAATCAAGCAGGCTGTAATGGGGCTCAGCGCCGGCGGCCTCGATGCCGGTACCATTATAGCTAAGGGGAATGTCACCAACGATATGCAGGCGGATATGATCTTTCTCAATATCGACATCGATGCAGCGGACTTTCAGATTCGTCCTATCGTGCGTCAGTTCTTTAAAGAAAAGGATATCAGCGGCCGCTGGTGGGGCGAGGCCAGGCTTAGAGGGAATTTTGAAAAACCGGAAATCGATTTCAGAATAGTGATAGATAGCCTCAATATCGACACAATATCTATCGGAAGCCTTCACGCCAGTATGCGTTACCACGATGGCTACCTATATTCCGACTCTACCCGCCTCGAATCGGATTTTGGAGTATACTTGTTTGCGGGAGTATTGCCACTCGATTTGTCCTTTGCCGAGGTAGAAAACCGACTGCCCGAAAGGCCCCTCGACGTCCGCATGGTCGCCAAGGGCAGCAGATTGGCGTTGGCCGAGGCTTTCATTCCCACTGTGGAGAGGTTCAATACCGAATTCCTGGCTGAAATTAATTTAACTGGCACTTATAAGAATCCTGCAATATCCGGGTGGGGTCATATGCTCGATGGCGAATTGAAAGTAATTGACCTGGTCAACCCCCTCACAGATCTGCGTGCTTATTTCAGGATGAATAATGAGATGATTTACATAGATAGCGCTTTTGCATTCACGCCCGGTGGTGGCGAATGGGTAAGAGGGTTAGGTGAGTTCATTCCGGGACGCGAGAAGGCCGAACCCCAATCGCTTATTAAAGCTCATGGGACCATGCGACTTGTAACTCTGGGGATTTTCGACTATGATATCTCGGTCGATGCCGAAAATCTGTTTTTCATATCCGACTCGTACGATGTCCAGGGGCTGGCCGATGCCGACCTGCACGTGATCGGCAACACCCCACCTACGGTTGCCGGCGACATAACTCTCAAGCGGCTGGATGTAAGAGACGAGTTCGAGGCGTTTGTGGCGCCGGATTACGATTCCACGCTGGTGCTGGAGGATTCCACAATATGGGACCTGAATATTAATATTCGGGCCAATAATAACCTGTGGATTAGGAACACCGACGTCGAGGCCGAGTTGAAGGGCGATCTATACGTGGAGCGTGTCGTTGGAATATTGAATATTCTCGGTTCGCTGGAGGTCATCCGGGGAGATTACAATCTCTTCGGATTGGAGTTTAAAGTTAAATCCGGAAGCATGAATTTCCAGGACGTAGCGATCATAAATCCCGATATCGATTTCGTCGTCACAACCCGCCTCAGAAGCAGGGGAAATGATATTGCCAGCGGTCAGTCGTTTGAGCCCGTGGAGCTATATATAACAGGTACTCTGCTCGAGCCAAAGATAGACGTGGCGGAGGGGTCGGTTCTGACACGGGAGGAGCTTTTGACCAGCCTCATGGCCGGCAGCCAGCTCGGCCAATTGGGTCTGATAGGGCAAGACGGCCTCGGCACCACCGATTTCTCGCGGAGCCTGATTGGTGGGGCGCTTCCAGCGCTAAGGTCTTTCATCGGCCCGCTTGGGGGGGAGTATATCGAGGAGTTGGAAATAAGCTCCATAGACGAAGGCGCCAGGCAGGATTATGAAATTTCGGTGGCCAAATATATATCAAGCAGCCTATACGTGAGATATGCTCAGAGATTGGAAGCGTCCGGGCGCACAATAGGTGTTGAATATTACGTCAATGATAATGTAAACTTCACTATTTCCAGGGGGCGCGTCGAAGGAACAGAGGATGAGGGCTTCTCGTTCGATCTCAATCTTAATTTCGAGTATTAGCGTCTTAATCATATTCGCGGTCGTCTCCGCCGCCCAGGACTCCGAGAGCCGCGACCAGGTCGATCTCAGGCGCAGGATAGTCAAGGAGGTCAGGCTCGCAGGTGTAAAGTCATTTCCCCAATCTCAAATCAGGAAGTTATTATATACCAAGCCCAACCATTGGTATAATTTTTTTAACAAAAGAGAGCTTTCCCGCTCGAACGTTAATCTCGACGAAGGGATTATCAAGCGATTCTATCAAAGGCGCGGTTATCCGTTTGTCGGCGTCAGGTCGGTCATAGAGCGCGCCCCCCAAAATCGAGCGGCAGTCTCTTTCATTATCGACGAGGGCAGGAAGACATATCTTTCCAGTATCGGCCTGGAGGGTGGCCTGGAGGAGATTAACCGCAGATTCGGCAGAACTCTGGACAATTTCGAAATTGGCGAGCCGCTCAATGCCGAGGAGGTGGCTTCCGGCGGCTTTAGACTTCGAGACTTGTATTCCAATAATGCCTATCCATACGCGATTGTTAGAAGCAGCAGCAGCTTCAATCACGACAGCAGTTGGGTCGATATTAAGTACGCCGTTAAAGAATCCATTTACACTGTCTACGATGAAACCAGAATAATAGACGACACCTATACTCGGCCCTCTGTAATCAATCGCGAGCTGACCGTTAAGCGGGGGCGACGATATAGCCAGAAGGAGGTAATCGAGACTGAGCAGAGGCTCTATTCGCTGGGGCTGTTCAAACTCATCAATTTGCGTCGGAATGATTCCGAGGCGGCGACAAGCGGCGATACATGTCATGTCGGTTTCAGTTTGAATTTGAGAGAGCGGAAATCTTACTTCTTGAATTTCGGGCTCGGCCTCGGCCGCCAGGAGGATTTTCCCGTGGTTCTTCGCAGTTCCGCTCTGTGGGGCAATAGGAATCTCTTCGGGACGGGGCGCAAGGCCATTTTCGCAGTCAGGCCGCAGTTCCAGATCACTCCCAAAAGCGGGCTCGAGGTTTTCAGGCTTTCCGATCTCGGCAGGGACGTCCGCTTGACATTCATCAGGGCCACTATGGAGGCCAACTATATCACGCCGTGGATGTTCTGGTGGCGCATTCCGGTTACGGCCAGGGTGCTATACGAGCCTTATACCCTCAATGCCGAGCCGCAATATCGCTATGACAGGATTGCCGGGGAGGTCATATTTACGAGGGAAATCAACCGATTCACATCGACCCGAGTCACCGCAAATACCGAATATATTAATGTCAGGAATATCCCGTCTGAGCAGCAGGAAACATTCAGGCGCGAAGTGGGCGACATACAGATTCGCCGCCGGCTTCTGCTTTATGGTGAGCGCGATACCCGCGACAACATACTCGTGCCGCAAAAGGGCGCCTATTCGTTCGCGGGTGTCGAATACGTCGGCGGAATCCTGGGAGGCGATTTCAATTATGTTAAAACGCAATTCATGTGGAGCCGCTTCAATCGCTTTAAAGGGCAGAATCTGCTCGCCACGAGAATCTGGTTGGGATTTTTGGATGATCGTATGGTGGAAGGCCGTTCCGCTCCGCTTGACAGATTTATGATCGGCGGCTCAAATACCATCAGAGGCTTCAGGGAAAACGACCTTGGACCCAAGTTGCTAATCGGCGGTGAACTTTCGCCCGCCGGCGGACGGTATATGATGATAGGAAATATTGAGATTCGCAGGCCGTTATTTTGGAGATTCGGCGGCGCCACCTTTCTCGATGCTGGCAACACCTATTCCCGCTTCGAAGACATAACCCCACTTTCAATTAGATTCACCACTGGCCTGGGCCTGCATTTTCTAACTCCCATCGGCCCCATTCGCTTCGACTATGCAGTCAGGCTTCAAAAAGAATTTGACCTGGGAGCCGGGCTTTACCATCTTGCAATTCTATATGCCTTCTAAGATGCCAAGAATAGGCATCTCGGTTTCCGAGATGCTCGAGAACAAAGATAGAAAAAAACCAACCTGGAAACCGTTCGACTATCTCAAACGGGAATATCACGAGGCGGTGCAGAAATCGGGGGGCGTTCCAATACTCCTCCCCAATATAAACGATCCCTCGCTGGCCCATCAGCTGATAGATATGATTGACGGGCTATTATTGACCGGCGGAGGAGACATTCACCCTTCTTATTACGGACAGGCGCCGCATCCCACATTGACGGAGAGAACTCTCAATCGCGATTCTTTCGAAATGTCAATCGCCCGTCTAGCGCTGGAACGCGACATGCCTGTATTCTCGATTTGCCGCGGCCATCAGGTTCTCAATGTTGCCCTGGGAGGGACGCTTCATCAGGACCTGTCCTGTATCAAGAGCGACACCGTTATACATGCTGATCCCGAACAGACAGCCAGGATCTATCACAAGATAAAGATTGCTCGGGGAACAAAACTCCATGAAATTATCGGTTCCGATATTATCGAGACGAACTCCAGCCATCACCAGGTGATCGACAAGCCGGGCAGCGGTCTGAAGTTCTCGGCTTTCGCGTTCGACGATAATATTCCCGAGGCCATCGAGCATACCGAGCTTAAATTCGTAATAGGCGTGCAGTGGCATCCGGAAGCCGTTTTCGACCGGGAGCACAGCAGGCGAATTTTCTCGGCCTTTATCGAGGCGTCGGCGCGAAAATAGACCAGTGCACTCTTTGTTTGACAACATCCTGAATTACGATTATATTGCGTCCAGGTATTGGAGTAGATCATGAGAAACGTCTATCTGGATCATAACGCTACAACCCCGGTTCATCCCGAGGTAATTCAGGCTATGCTGCCTTATTTCACGGAGAAATTCGGCAATGCCAGCTCCATACATGCGAGTGGCCGCGAAGCCAAAGCCGCGCTTGAAGATGCCAGGGCAAAGTGTGCGCGCATTCTGGGCTGCAAGGAGTCGGAGATTTACTTTACGTCCGGCGGCACCGAATCCGACAATTTCGCCATTAAAGGGACGGCTTTCGCTAATCGCAGCCGCGGCAAACATGTAATTACTTCCCCGATCGAGCATCATGCGGTTGTCGTTTCCTGTGAATTCCTCGAAGCAGAGGGTTTCGAGGTTACGTATCTGCCGGTCGATTCCAGCGGTCTTGTCGATCCCGATGATCTTCGCCGTGCCCTCAGGCCCGATACGATACTGGTTACCATTATGCACGCCAATAATGAAACCGGAATTGTTCAAGATTTGAAATCGCTGACGCGGGTGGCTCGCGAGGCGAGAGTATATTTCCACACTGATGCCGTGCAGTCCACCGGGAAGATTCCCTACAAAATTTCCGATCTCGATTGCGATTTGCTGTCGATTTCGGCGCATAAATTATACGGCCCCAAGGGAGTGGGGTTAATATTCATACGATCCGGAACCAAGATTCAAGCATGGAACCAGGGGGGCGGCCATGAGAAGGGCAGACGGGCCGGCACCGAGAACGTCGCCGGGGTGGCGGGCCTCACCATGGCACTCGAAATCGCTGAGCGCGACATGGCCAAAGAAACTGCCAAACTGAATTCTCTCACCGTTCGATTTTATGAGAAGCTGCAAGAGATAATTCCCGATATTCATTTCAACGGCGATTTCAAGAGACGCGTCCCCAATACGTTAAACATATCATTCAAAGGGGTGGAGGGCGAGGCGATGATCTTAACCCTCGATATGCATGGGATATCGGTCTCGTCCGGTTCGGCCTGCACCTCCGGCGCTACTCAGGCATCACACGTGCTGATGGCCATGGGATTGCCGGGAGAATTGGCTCATGGCTCTATCCGTTTTTCATTCGGGCGCAGCAACACCGATGATGACATTGATTATGTGGTCGGTATTCTCCAAAAAGAGGTCAAACGCTTGAGGAACATTTCCCCGCTCTACGCTTGACCGTTTCAGCGAGATTTGAGAAGGAGTGAATCTGACAGCCCCGTAAAAAGCGTATCCGAACGGAACGCTGCGGGGCATTTTTTAACATGAACAAGAAGGTTTTGGTCGGCATGTCAGGTGGGGTGGATAGTTCCGTCTCCGCTGCGCTGTTGAAGGAGCAGGGGTACGAAGTTATCGGTATTACGTTGAAGCTATATGACTATGCCAAGCTCAACTTTGAACCGCCGGATGGGGGCTGCTGCACAATAGAGCTTATCAACGATGCCCGCATTATCTGCGACAAACTCGCTGTGCCGCATTATGTTATAGACTTAGAAGAGCAGTTCGAGAAAAGTGTCATCGATGATTTTGTCGATTCCTACACTCGCGGACGCACCCCCAATCCGTGTATAAATTGCAACCGATTCATAAAGTGGGGCGAGATGCTCCGAACGGCGGATAAGCTCGGTTGCGATTTCATATCCACAGGTCATTATGCAAGAATTTCGAGAGAAAATAACGGGGTCAGGCTGCAAAAGGGAGTGGATAATGACAAGGATCAATCTTACGCTCTGTGGGGTATACCGCTGGCAGCGCTTTCCAGGACTATTCTGCCTGTGGGACACTTCACCAAGACGCAGATACGGGCCAAGGCCCGGGAATATGGTTTTCGCAACGCCGAGCGTCCCGATAGCCAGGAAATCTGTTTTGTGCCTGCGGGCAATTATGCGGCGATAGTGGGTCATCGTCGTGGCCTTGACGATGCCTCGCTGCAGTCTGGTCCGATTTATGATATCAAGGGTAACAAGATTGGACAACATAAGGGGTATGCATACTATACAATCGGTCAGAGACGCGGCTTTGGGATCTCAGCGAAAAATCCCCTTTATGTCACAAAGATCAATCCTGATGACAGGAGCATTACCGTCGGTGGCAGGGAGCATCTTCTGTCGCGGCGATTCACTGTCAAGGACATCAGCTTGCTGGCAGCCATTGAGGAGTTTCCAGAGAGCGTGATTATTAAAGTGCGCTACCGCCATCAGGGGGCGCGCGCTAATTTGGAATTTGGCGATGATTGCGCCACGGCAACATTCGACCATCCGGAAAGGGCCATAACACCCGGGCAATCGGCTGTCTTTTATGTCGATGAGCGGGTGTTGGGTGGAGGTATTATCGATAAGGTGCTTGACTGAATAATCCACCGGTATTATTCATTGATATGATTTGTCGCGATGTTGAACGAATCAACTGGGGAGAGGTTTTATGGTGAAAGTAACATTTATAGGGCACTCATGCTTCTTGCTCGACAACGGAACGCAGAGGCTCCTGATAGACCCATTTGTCAAAGGCAATCCTTCCGCCAAGGCCACTGATGCCGTCATGAAGCCGGATTTTATTCTCGTGTCCCACGGTCACGGAGACCACCTTGGCGACGCCGTTGAAATAGCCAAAGCAAGCGGCGCAACTATTATTTCCAATTACGAAATTGCCACATACTGCGGAACCAAGGGAGCAAGAAATGTTCATCCGCTTCATATAGGCGGGGGAAATAAGTTCTCGTTCGGGTCGGTAAAGCTGACCATTGCCCACCACGGCTCGTCGCTGGGAGATAATTTTCAATACGGCGGCAGCCCGGCCGGGTTTATTATCCGGACAGACGGCAAGATTATTTATCATTCCGGAGATACCGGTCTTTTCCTGGACATGAAGCTGATAGGCGAATTAGACCCTATCGACCTGGCTCTTCTTCCCATTGGCGGCAATTTCACTATGGATATATCCGATGCGGTACGGGCGGTGGAATTCCTGAAACCCCGCAAGGTCATCCCCATGCATTATAATACCTTTGACATGATCGCCAGCAATCCGAAGGAATTCGTGGACAAAATTAAGCCCCTCGGGACTGAAGGCATTATCCTGAAGCCCGGCGAAACATATAAGCTAAATTGAAAAAGGCCCAGCTAATACCCGTAGTGGTCAGGAAAAGGATCATCGGAGTGATCCTCAACCTGGCCATATTCTTCACGTCGTTCAATGCCTGGGCCGACCCCCACTACGTTGTACAGCCGCAAAACGACATATATGCTGATTCTGCCCGTTATTATCTGACATTTTTCCATAATAGAATCGCCGCTCTTGTTGGACAGCCGTTGGACACGACGGTTACGGTCTTCCTTGCGGCTAGCGAGGAAGAATTTCTGCAAAATGCAGGATTTCAACCCCCAGATTGGGGGGTCGGCCTGGCGTTGTTGGAAGAGAACAGAATAGTATTGAAATCCCCCCGGTATATGCCTGTTAATAAGTCATTTCGTGAACTTATCGGGCATGAATTGGCGCATATAATGCTGCATAACGCCGCGGGAGGGCAGTGGCTCCCAAGATGGATGCATGAAGGCCTGGCCATGTACGCCTCGGGGGAATGGCACATAGGACAGGATATTCTCGTGGCCCGCGTTGTCTGGACCGGCCGCTTGCTGCACCTTCATCAATTGGAAGAGCTCTCGACATTTAAAGGCGCCCAGGCTCAATTGGCGTATACCGAATCATACCTGGCGATATCGCGCCTCATCAGGCGCACCGACCCCCTGCTTCTCTCGGACCTTTTGACCCTATACCGGGAAAAAAGAAACTTCTA
>Ga0214473_10004855_pt1 | contig 16145 bp, 14 predicted proteins | sample RVTome_7_FD_203509 | JGI IMG/M metagenome (GOLD analysis project Ga0214473, IMG submission 203509) | Soil microbial communities from uranium-contaminated site in the Upper Colorado River Basin, Wyoming, United States - RVT98D197 | ecosystem: Environmental > Terrestrial > Soil > Contaminated >... | reverse complement strand
CAAAGGTGCTCGACCCCGCCGTCAGCGCCGCCTCTTCCAGCGAGGTGTCCATGTTGCGAAACGCTGCCGACATGAGTAGAAACACCAGCGGGTAGAGGTGGATCGCTTCCGCCCAGATCATGCCCCACATGGAATAGACGTTAAAAGGCGCCGAGGCCAGTCCCAACAGTTCCTTGATCACGATGTTGATCAAACCGATCTTGGGGCTGAGCAGGAGAATCCAAGCGATGGTGCTGAGAATCCCGGGAATGATGAACGGGATCAGCGACATGACGACGAAGAGCTTTTTGAACGGCGTGTTGGTCCGCTCGCTGACCCAGGCCAAAAATGTCCCGATCAGAAAAGTTAACGTGCAGGTACCGATGCCGTAGTAGATCGAGTTGAGAAGGAGAAAGTAAAATTCCTTATCGAAGTACGCCTTGACGTAGTTTTGCAGCGTGTAGGCCGCGCCCGGCTCGCCGATGGGCGCGCTGCGGATGCTGCCATAGAGCAGCATGACTAACGGCACTCCTGCCAGGTACAGGACAAAGAGTATTGTCCCTATCAGAATAAGGGCCTGGGAGTTGAACCTCCTCACCTGTTACCCTCGGACTTGGCCGACTAGTTATCGATGTTATGAGTGACTTGGTCCTGAACCATGGTCTTTTTGACTTCTTCTTCGATCTGCTCCCAAACCCGATTTTCAAGTTCCAAAAACCGCGGATCGCGCTTGAGGGAAAGATCGCGGGGACGCGGCAGGTCGATTTTGATCGTCTGCTTCACCCTGCCGGGGCGGGCGCCGAAGACAATGACGCGATCCGCCAGATAAATTGCCTCGTTGATCTGGTGTGTGATAAACAGCACGGTCTTCCGCGCCTCGCTCCAGATGCGCAACAGTTCTTTCTGCATGATCTCGCGGGTCTGCGCGTCGAGGGAGGCAAAAGGCTCGTCCATAATCAGAATCTTGGGGTCCACGGTAAGCGCCCGAGCCAGGTTGCAGCGTTGTTGCATGCCGCCCGACAGCTCATGAGGATAGTGATCTTCGAAGCCCTGCAAGCCAACCAGCTTGATGAACTTCCGGGCTCGCTCCTGCCCCTCTCCATTGTCCAACCCCTGGCATTCCAGACCAAAGATGACGTTTTTGAACACCGTGCGCCAGGGCATCAAGCAGGAATCCTGGAACACCATGCCACGATCGATGCCGGGCCCCGTTACTTGCTTGCCATCGATATCGATCTTCCCCGCCGTCGGTTTGAGCAGGCCGTCGCAGAGATTGATGAATGTGGTCTTGCCGCAGCCGCTGGGTCCGACGATGGTGACGAACTCGCCGTCGTCGACATGCAGGTTGATATTATCCAACGCCAGCAACCTGCCGCCGGTTCGCGGTTGATAGTACTCGTGCCGTAAACCGGTCGCCTGTAATTTGATCTGTGCCACAATGCCTCCTTGAGAAGGATTTTTTAGCGGCGACGCCGCAATTAAATTCTGGCTTTATAATTCCGCGCGTGCATAGCACTTATCATTTCTATTGTTTTTTTCAAGTATGAAAATCCGCTGATTGACAACCCAGTTTGGATCGGATAGGTTCGCGCTCATCATTTCTTGCATAAATTTTTTCATGCAACTCTAAACCGCAATGCCTCACGCGCTCCACCAGGTCAAAACGCGCGCTGCCGAAAACCTTTCCGCCCGCGTCTGCAACCCAATCAAGAACCTCATCTTTTCCAACGAGGTCATGCCGGGCCGGAAGCTTCACGATCAACATCTGAGCGAACGCCTGGGTGTGAGCCGCACTCCGGTACGCGAGGTGTTGACCCGGCTGGTACAGGAAGGCTATGTTTCCTTTCTACCGAACGGGGTTTTACCTGCAAAGAAATTAGAATGCAAGAGGCCGAAGAGCTTTATGATTTGCGCGAAGCGATGGAAGCTTTTGCGGTCGAAAAGGCGACGGCCCGTTTGACCCAAGCGGCACTCGACCCATTGCGCTGCAAGATGGACCGCTAGGCGAAGACGTGCACAAACGCTTCGGGCGTAAGCGGCTGGTATACGACCAGGATGTTCACCTGGAAATCGCGTAATTGACGGCCAATGAGACGCTGAAAAATTCCCTGCGCCACGTTTTCGAGCGCATCGTCTTGAAAAGGAGAACCGACGGCCTGTACGATCCGGCGCGCGGCGCCGCCGTCCATCAAGACCACCTTAAGCTTCTTGAAGCGATGGAACGCCGGGATGTCGCGGAGGCGGTACGGGTCATTCGCGCGCATATTCAGGAAGGAAAGAGCAACACGCTATCCGATCTTAGACAGCGCCAGGCGATCCGCGACCTGCGCGTTGCCGAGACCATCGATTAAGAGAAACAAACCGAAGAAAGAGAGGAAGAAACAAAATGGCAGCAGATTTAGTCATCAAAAACGGCTGGGTAGTGACGCCCACTGAAATCTTCAAAGGCGGCGTGGCGATCTCGAACGAGAAAATCGCCGCCATCGGCTCCGACGACTCGCTCCCCCAGGGCAAGGAAGAGATCGACGTCAAAGGGAGACACATCCTGCCTGGAATCATCGACGGCCACGTTCATTTTCGCGAACCCGGCATGACCCATAAGGAAGACTTTCAGACCGGCTCCACGGCGGCGGTGTGCGGCGGCATCACCTCCGTCGTCGATATGCCGAACACAGTGCCGCCCACCGCGGACGCGGAACAGGTGAAAGTCAAGCAGCAGCTTGGCGAAGCGAGATCGTTGGTCGATTTCGGCGTCACCGGCGTCGTCGTGCAGACCAACACCAAAAACATTCTGCCCATGGCCGCCGCCGGCGCCATCGGCTTTAAGATCTTCTTCGGCGAGACCATCGGCAACCTGCCCTTCCCCGACGACGGCATGTGCATGGAGGCGTTCGACTACATCGCTCAGTCGAAGCTGCCGCTGGGCATCCACGCCGAAAACCGCCAGATCATGGCCTACTGCACCAACAAGCTCAAAACCGAAGGCAAGAACGACGCGCGCTATTGGGAAGCATCACGTCCGGATATTTGCGAGGCGGAGTCCGTGCACCACGCGTTGTTTTTCGCCGAGACCTTCAGCACCAAGCTGCATGTCTTCCATATGAGCTCCAAGCAGGCCGCTTTCATGGTGCGCGACGCCAAGGCGCGGGGACTCCGGGTTACGGCGGAAACCGGCCCCCACTATCTCCTGCGTGAACCGAATGACATGGACAACGTCGGCTCGCTGCTCAAGATGAACCCGCCGGTGCGCACCAAGGACCACGCCGACGTGCTCTGGCAGGGCCTGCGCGAGGGGTTCGTCGATACCATCGCCACCGACCACTCGCCGCACACGCTCGACGAAAAAGGCTCGGACCTCTACGGCAAGCTCACCAAGCCGGCGATCTGGGATTGCATCTCCGGTTTCTGCGGTGTCGAGACGGGCGTGCCTTTAATTTTGACCGAAGTGAATAAAGGGCGGCTGACGCTCAACCAATACGTCAAAGTCGCCTGCGAGAATCCGGCGCGGGTGTGGCAAGTCTTTCCGAAAAAAGGCGCGATCCGCCTCGGCACCGACGGCGATATCACGGTCATCGACATGGATAAGGAAGGCACCATTGACGTAAGTAAGCTGCACAGCAAAAACAAACCGTCGCCATGGCATGGCTGGAAGGTCAAAGGCATGCCAGTGCTGACCGTCGTGCGCGGCCACGTGCAGATGCGCGACGGCGAGCCCTGCGGCAAAGCGATCGGCCGCATGCTCAAACCGATCATCTAAAGTAACGAGTAACGAGTCCTGAGTCCTGAGGTAATTGACTCAGCACTCGTTACTCAGGACCCAGGACTTTTCGATGAAGCGCACCGAACCATTCGATTTCTACCAGCCGACCTCGCTCCAGGAGGCGAGCCAACTACTGCGCGAGAACGGCCCCGGCGGCCGTTTTCTCGCCGGTGGGACCGACCTGGTCATCGCCATGAAGGAAAAAGGCTTGGTGCCGAAATATATCGTCGACCTCAAACGGATTGCCGGCCTCTCCGGCATTCGTGGGCAAGGCGACGGCAGCATTGCGATCGGCGCGCTGACGACCATGCGCGAGATCGAGACCTCGCTGCTCATCACAAAAAAATATCCCTTTCTGTCCCAGAGCGCCGCCGAAGTCGGCTCGATTCAGATCAGAAACCGCGCCACCGTCGGCGGCAACATGGCCAACGCGACGCCGTCGGCCGACGTTGCGCCGAGCCTCATCGCGCTGAACGCGACGGCGAAGATTGTCGGCGCGAACAGCGACCGCACGGTTCCCTTGGAAGAATTCTTTCGCGGTCCCGGCCAGACCGTCATGGCCAGCGACGAGATTCTGACCGAGCTTTCGATACCCAAAACCGGCCCGCGGCTCGTCGGCGAATATATAAAATTCTCGCCGCGTGAAATGATGGACCTAGCCTACGTCGGCGTCGCCGTCGCCTACAATCTCGGTGTCTCAGACAAGAAATGTGAAGGCGTGCGGATCGTCCTCGGCGCCGTGGCGCCGACGCCAATCCGCGCCAAGCGAGCGGAAGCCGCCCTCGAAGGACAAGTTCTGACGGAAGCGCTGGCGGAAAAAGTCGGTCAGATCGCGGCGGAAGAAGCAAAACCGATCAGCGATGTTCGTTCCTCGGCGGATTATCGCCGCGCCATGGTCGGCGCCATGACCAAGCGCGCCCTGCTCAACGCCGCCGTCGGCCCGGCGCGGTCGTGGTTGGAGCGGCGCGACAGGAGGTATTGATACCGTGGCCGTGCTCGGACGAACACGAGCCACGAACACGAATCACGAAAGCTGGGCGGCCTTTAAAAGAGGTTTTTCATGAACAAGACTATTCAATTCACCCTAAACGGTAAACCCGTCACCCGAGAAGTTCCCACGCATCGTCTCTTGCTCGACCTACTGCGCGACGAGATCGGCGTCACCGGCACCAAGGAAGGCTGCGGCACCGGCGACTGCGGCGCCTGCACCGTTCTTTTGAATGGCAAGCCGGTGAATTCCTGCCTGGTGCTTTCCGGCGAGCTGGATGGCGCGGAGATCGTGACCATCGAAGGGCTCAAGATCGGCCCCGAGCTGCATCCGATTCAAAAAACTTTCTTACAGGACGGCGGCGCCCAGTGCGGCTACTGCACGCCTGGCATGTTGATGATGTCCAAGACGCTGCTCGATGAAAATCCGAACCCGAGCGAAGAAGAGATTCGTTTTGCCCTGGCCGGCAACCTCTGCCGTTGCACCGGCTACGCCAAGATCGTCCAGGCGGTCCAGGACGCCGCCGCGATCCTAAGAAACAGATGAAGAGGTTCAAAACGTTCAAGTCGTTCAATCGCATCGCTCCGTTCAAACCGTTGAAGCCTTCAAACGGTTTTCAATACGCGTCCCCCGCGACGAAACGGCTTGAACGTTTTGAACGATTTGAACGGCTTGAACCATCCTTGGGGAGTTAAAGATGTCCGAACTGACAGTCGTCGGCAAACCGGTTACCCGCGTCGACGCGGAAGAAAAAATCACCGGCCAAGCGGTTTACGGTTACGACCTGGTGTTGCCTGACATGCTCTATGGGAAAACTCTGTTCAGCCCCAAGGCCCACGCCAGGATCAAACGGATCAACACGGAAAAAGCCAGAGCCTATCCCGGCGTCGTCGCCGTCGTGACCGCCGAAGACGCGCCGTGGACGCACGGCGAGTCCGTAAAGGACAAACCTTTTCTGGCCCAGGGCAAAGTGCGCTGCATCGGCGAGCCGGTGGCCGCCGTCGCCGCCGAGGACGAGGACACGGCCGAGGCCGCGGTGAAGCTCATCGAGGTCGAGTACGAAGATCTGCCCGTCTACACCGACCCGGAACAAGCCTGCAAACCGGGCGCTGTGGAGATCCACGAGGACTTCGACAGGTATCGCAAGGCCGACTTCATCGTGAAGGGCGCCGCGCCGAACGTGGCCGAGCATTTCAAGCTGCGCACCGGCGACGTGGACATCGGCTTCAAGCAGTCCGACGTGATTGTCGAGGAGCGCTACTTCGTTCCGGTCATCCAGCACGCCGCCATGGAGCCGCACTCGGCCCACGCGCAGTTCGACAAGGAATCGGGGCGGCTTACGATCTGGGTCGCCAACGACGCGCCCTTTCGCGCGCTCCATGAAATCAGCGAAGCGCTGGGCATGCCGAAGGAAAAAATCCGCTTCATCAATCCGTTCCAGGGCGGGGGCTTCGGCTCGAAAGGCGGGCTCAAAGTGGAGCCGATCGCCGTGGCGCTCGCGTTCAAAACCAACGGCCGTCCGGTGCGCGTGAAGTTCAACCGTGAGGAAACCTTCATTTCGACGTTGACCCGCCACGAAGCGGTGGTCTATGCCAAGACCGGCGCGAAGAAAGACGGCACGCTGATGGCGCGCGAGATGACGATCTACTGGGGCGCCGGAGCCTACGCGGAGAAAAGCCCGACGGTCTGCATTCGCGGCAGTCTGCCTGCGCCGGGTCCCTACCGCATTCCTCATGTGAAAGTCGACGGCTACGCGGTCTATACCAACAAGCCGGTGGCCGGTTCTTATCGCGGCTACGGCATTCCCCAGGGAGCCTGGGCCGGCGAGCAACAGATGGACGAGGTCGCCAAGCGCCTTGGCATTGACCCCATCGCCATTCGCATGAAAAATATGTTCGTCGAAGGCGACATCTCGTACTGGGGCGAGCAGCTCCACGCCGTCGGTCTCAAAGAGACGCTCATCAAAGCGACCGAGGCGATCGATTGGGGCAAGCCGGCGAAAGCGGCCAGGCCCGGCGTCAAAATCGGCAAGGGCTTCGCCTGCATTCAAAAGCCGACGCGCTCGCCGACGACATCGGCGGCGGGCGTGCTGGTGAACGCCAAGGGCGAAGTCACGGTGCTCGCCGGCACGGTGGAGATCGGCCAGGGCTGCAGCACGATTCTCTCGCAGGTCGCCGCCGAAGAGCTAAAAGTGCCGATGGAAAAGGTTCGCATGCACCCGCTGGACACCGACGTGATCCCCTTCGACGCCTCGACCACATCGAGCCGCAGTACCTATCACATGGGCAACGCGGTGCGCCGCGCGTCGATCCACGCGCGGGAGCAGATCATGGAAGCGGCCGGCCCGATGTTGGAGGCCAAGGTGCAGGATCTCGGCTACGCCGACGGCAAAGTGTTTCTCAAAGACCAGCCGCAACAGGCGCTCCCCATCGGCGAAGTGGTGCGGCGCAAGCTCGGTATCCACGGCGAGGTGCGCGGCGATGGTTCCTACACCTACGAGATCGGCAAAGACTTGGATCTGGAAACCGGCCATAGCGACCACGCCTCGGCGTTTTACATGTACGCGACCCAGGCCGCCGAGGTCGAGGTGGATGAAGAGAGCGGCCGCGTCCGCGTGTTGCGCATGTCGGCGGCCCATGATGTCGGCAAGGCGATTAATCCATTGAATTGCGCGGCGCAGATCGAAGGCGGCGTCGTCATGGGCATCGGCTCGGCTCTGCATGAAGAGCTGGTCATCGACAACACCGGCAAGGTGCGCAACCCCTCATTTCTCGATTATCATCTGGTCACGTCTCTCGATACGCCCGAATTGATCCCGATCATCGTCGAATGTCCCGAGCCCCAAGGCCCCTACGGCGCTAAGGGGTTGGGCGAGCCCGGCCTGGCGCCGACACCGGCTGCGATTGGCAATGCGGTGACCGACGCCGTCGGAGTCCGGGTTTACGACCTGCCACTCAAACCGGAAAATGTCTTTTGGGCGATGCAGAAGAAGAAAAAAGACGCCGCGTGACCGCGATACTCGAATTTCCGCCATTTTTCGTCTAGGATTTTTCAACCCGCCGAGTGGCAGACGCTCGGCCAATGAACCCGCATCCAGCGGAGGTAAGCTATTGAAGCTCGGCGCGGCGTTCCCTGTTGCGGTCACTGCATTCATGTTCGCAGCCGCCATTGCGCCGCTATCGATCGCCGGCCCCGCAGAACCCGCGCCGAAGACGATCAAAACCGTTCCCGGCATGCCGCCGGTCGTCGATCCGAACAATTTTTACAGCGAGCGCCCGCCTTTGGTACAAGGTTCTTCATTCGTCGTCGTCGACAAAATTTCTGAGAATCGTTTTCATCGGAGGGAAAATGGCCGGTGAATTGACACTGGAGGATTTGTCAAAAATGGCGGCGCGGGCGGGCCTGAAGCTGGCGGAGGACGAATTGCAGAAGCTGCTGCCGGGGGTCAATCGCGCGCTGAGGCAAGCCGCGGAATTGCGGCAACTCGTTACGGATTGCACCGAGCCGGCAAGCGCATTCAGCGCGCTGAAGGTAGATAAGGTCTCGCCGCCATGACCGCCGGTGATCTCTGCTATCTCACGATCTCCGAAGCTGCCGCCGGACTCCGGCGCAAAGATTTCTCGCCGGTGGAACTTACGAAGGCTTGTCTTGCGAGAATCGAAACCTTCGACGGCAGGCTCCACGCGTTCATCACGATCACGGCTGAGCTCGCACTCAAGCAAGCGCGGGAGGCGGAGAAGGAGCTGCATTCCGGCAACGATCACGGGCCGCTGCACGGTATTCCGATCGCGCTCAAAGACCTCTACATGACCAAAGGAATTCGCACGACCTGCCACTCCGCCGTGCTGGAGAATTGGATACCAGATCACGACGCGACTGCCGTAGCGAAACTGCAAGAAGCGGGCACGATCCTGCTCGGTAAACTCGGCATGCATGAGTTTGCGTTCGGCGGGCCATCGGTCGACGCTCTCTTCCCTGCCGTGAAAAATCCATGGAATACGGCGCATATTCCCGGCGGGTCGAGCAGCGGTTCAGGCGCGGCGCTTGCTGCCGGTCTCTGTTACGGCGCGCTCGGCTCCGACACCGGCGGTTCCATTCGCACGCCGTCGTCGCATTGCGGTATCGTCGGCATCAAACCGACCTATGGCCGCGTCAGCCGCTACGGCGTGGTTCCGCTCAGTTGGTCGTTGGACCATGCCGGACCGATGGCGCGCAGCGTGGGAGATTGCGCCATCTTGCTCCAAGCGATCGCCGGCCACGACTCAAAAGACCCGGCGTCGGCGACGGTGGCCGTATCTGACTTTCGCGCTCAATTAAAGGATGGGATCAAAGGACTGCGCGTCGGCGTGCCGCGCGCTCACTGGTTCGATGAAAACAAAGGAACCGATCCGGAAACCGAGGCGGTTTTCAACGATGCGCTGAAGATCTTGGAAGGTCTCGGCGCCGTCATCGTCGAAATCGACGGCAAGCCTTTTTCAATCACCCGCAAGGCGAATCAAACTATCTTGGTTTGCGAAGCGTACGCCTATCACGAGAAAACTCTCCAGACCACGCCGATGAAATTCGGCACTTCGGTCAGAAGGAGGATGCTCGAAGGAGCTTTTTTGAGCGCGGCGGACTACATTACCGCGCAGCGCGCCAGATCCGTATTAAACGATCAAATTCGCGCGAATTTCTCCCGCGTTGATGTCTTCGCCGTGCCGGGCGCCGCTCGTCCGCCGGAAGCCTTCGAAAGCGTGGATCCCAACGAACAAAATCTCCGCCCGAATTTTACCAATCCGTTCAATCTGACCGGCCTGCCGGCGATCGCCGTGCCCTGCGGCTTCACGCCAGGTAATCTACCCGTCGGCCTTCAAATCGCAGCACGACCGTTTGAGGAAGGGACCTGCTTCCGTGTCGCTTACGCCTATGAGCAGGCGACGGAGTGGCACAAGAAGCGCCCGGCGCTGTAGCATCGGTATTGACTAGGGAATATCGTTTGATGATTATCGCTTCGCTTCACCTATCCTACATGTCCGAAAAACTTCTTCCCCCTCGACGGGGGAAGATTGAGATGGGGCTGAATCGAGCCCGCCGGATTGATTAAGACGCTCGCAGACTGTGCCGACTCCGCGCGGGGCATGAACACCGGAAACCGATCACGCTGATTCAGCGTACTCGACTCGGGGTCGAATAATTCGCGATTTTGGCGAGGCAAGTTTCTTGAGGCGAATGAAAACGATTTTATCGCCCGCTGACATTCTCTGTCGTGCCAGCTTGACATTAGCGGCATAGAGTTCTCTGTCGTATTCAGGTAGAAATACCATGGTCGACCGGCTGGGAATCTTGTTGAGGATCTCGGGGTGCTCAATCATGTACTTGTCAAACTCCACTCCAAGAGCGAGATTTTTGTAAGCCAGCTCTTTTCGTTTCATCTTAAGATTCCTTCATATAGGTTTCGACGTAACGGTCCCAATTTGTCACGAGGTCGGCAAAAGCTATGTGCAGGGCCTCATTGAAATCCTTCGCAACGATTCGAATTTTATCTGTTGTGCCGTGACGGTGCAATACGTCCAAGTGGGCGAATCCGTGGTGAGTATCATAACGAGCCACCGGACACCAGTCATCCGCTAATAGAATTTCCAGTTGGACCAAGAATCTCGTCACGCGCCCTTTGTCGGTAACTACAGTAACTCGCAATTGGGTCTGTTGGTCAATGACCCGAAAGAATTCTTTGCGGCCCATTATTTCACGTTAAAAGCTGGTGGCGAGGCCCAATTCGGCAACTTTTCGAAAATCATCGTTTCCCAAACACCCGAAAATACATCTCCGCCAAAGCAGGCTCCATGGTTCGCGCCGCTTCCAATTCGCGCTGAATAGACGGATCGAGCCGCGCGCGGGCATGCTCGGCTAGGCGCAGAACCTCTCGCTCGTCGACCTTCGTCAAACGGCCACCTTCCACGACGACTTCGCCGTCGACGATAACGGTATCAACGCCGCTGCCGTTTTCACAGAAGACCAACTGGCTCATCACATCGTTGAGCGGCGTGAAGGCGGGCGTATCGCGCCGAAGGAGAACCAAATCCGCCAGCTTGCCGGGCGCCAGCACGCCGGCGTCGAGACCGAACGCGCGGGCGCCGTTGCGCGTTGCCATGCTAAGCGCTTGAACGGGCGTCACCCACTGGTTGAAGTCCGTGCCGGCTTGATTGTGAATTAACGCGGCCAGGCGCAGGGCGTCGAACATGTTCTGCCCGTCGTTGGAGGCGGAGCCGTCCGTGCCCAACGCCAGGTTCACGCCTGAGGAAAGAAATTGCCTTACCGGCGCCAGGCCACTGCCGATTCGGAGGTTGCTCGCTGGATTGTGCACCGGCGTTGTGCCGCTCTGAGCGAACAGCTCGACGTCCGCGGGATCGATCCAGATCGAGTGAGCCAGGGTAAGATTGGGCCGTAGTACGTCCAACGATGCCAAATGCTGCAACAACGAAGTCCCGTAGAGCTGTTTGCCCATGACCGCCTGGGCTTTGGTCTCGGCGAGATGAATATGGATTGGCAGATTTTTCTTACGCGCAAGCTCCGCCGCGCCGGTCAAGAGTTCGTCCGTGCAGCGCTGGACCGCCGAGGGTCCGGGGCAACACACCGTAAGCTTCTCCGGATGGTGAAAAGTGTCGATAAAAGCCTCGCACTCGTCGAGCCACGCCTGCGTTGCCTTGGCTTCGCTCGCGCTCATACGCTTGACCTCATCGGAAAGATTGGAAGCCGACTCTCCCAGCGGGATCGTCTCCTCATAGTTCTTGTCCGAGAGCGTCAACGCAACCACGTGGCGCAGCCCGAGATCGCGCATGGCGAGAACCGCCGCCCCGGCTCCCATGAAGGGGCAGGCCTGGTTGCCGAAGAAGTGGTCGAGCACGGCGGTCGCGCCGGCTTTCAGCATCTCCATCCCGCCGAGCAGCGCGCTGGCATAAAAATCTTCATCGCGCATGTCGCGCAGCGACGCCCGATAGTACGCGCGCCATATTTCCAGAGGCTTGCTCGGCATCATGCCGCGCACGAGATTGGCCGGCGAGTGGCAGTGCGCATTGACCATTCCGGGCATGGCAATCAGCCGGCCGGCCTCGATCGTTCGGTCAAACGACCCGGGTGGCGTCCATTCAACCGGGCCGATGTAAGAAAGCCGGCGACCGTCGATGACGACCGAAGCGTTGTCGATCACGTCGTTCCGCTCGTTCATCGTGACGACGACGGCGTTGCGAATGAGTGTTTTCATGCCGACCTCATACACAAGTAAACGGGGACAGACAACTTTTTCGGCGACAGGCTGCTTTTTGTATTTCAAAAAGCTGCCTGTCCCCCTGTCTCCGAAAAAGTAGCCCGTCCCCTAATCCTGACGGCTTGAACGATTTGAACGTCTTGAACTAACTGAACCTGCGTCACGCAATGGGAGACACGAGGCCCTAGACTCTGAGCGCACGGCGCTCACACGAAGCCCATCTTGCGGCCCCAATTTTCCGGGTCGTTCAGAAAGTCGACAATCTGCTTGCTGGCGTTCTCGCTAAAGTAACTCTTGCTGAGACCGGTGTCGAGCACGTCGTCCCAGTTGGCGAGCACGTGGAGCACGATATCGTTCTTGGCGAGATTGTCACGCCCTTCGTGCTGGTTCAGCCGATCGGAAGCATAGCCGAAAACGCACAGGCAGTGGGTCATTTTGGCGCCCGCGCCGCGGATGCCGATATTGAAGCGCAGCTTGCTCAGGCCGTCGGTGATCAAGTCCTCGACCAATAGAACTCGTTTCCCAGCTTCGAGGATGCCCTCGATCTGTTTCGTGCCGCCATAACCTTTCGGCTGTTTGCGAATATAGATCATCGGCTTCTTGATAAGATAAGACACGAAGGAAGCGTATGGAATGCCCGCCGTTTCCCCCCCCGCGACAACGTCGATGCTCCCAACACCGATATCGGTTTCCGCCATCTTCGCCAGCGCGGTCACGATATACTCGCGCTCCGTTGGAAACGAGAGAAGCTTTCGGCAATCGATGTAGACGGGTGAAATGCGCCCCGAGACGAATACAAAGGGCTTGTCCTTGTAAACTTGAATCGACTCGGTTGAAAGCAGCATCTCGGCGACGGTTTTGGAAACTTCGCTCATAGGAAGCTACCTCTCAAGTGTCTGGGAATAGTGTGGCTATAACACACCGATGGCCTATTTCCAACAAAACTTGCAAGCGAAAAGATTAGTTTTTCAGGCGGCCAAGAAAGAGATGCTATCGAGCGAGGTTCTCTAACCAAAATGACAATAAGGCTTCTTGATCCCGTTATCAAATAAGTCAATTAGGCATGCCTGGCACCGGTCCGGCACCGGTCCCTTGTCGAATATATGCTGCAACTCCACCGCTTAGGAGGTTATCCGCTCTACCCACCCAATCAGTTTCGCCTCGAACCCACGGCTGCCTGTTGTTAAACCATGGTAGTCAAGCTCCCGTTGCAGCATCGGCTCCAGGAAGTCGCGCAACATAGAAAGTTTTTTCTCAGATTGAGAGTCGTTCCGAGATGAAGGTTGTGACCGCCACAGTTTCTCTGGCTGGCGTTCCCATGCGACGAGGCGCCTACCCTGGTCGTCCACCGCGAGCGGGACGAGCACGCGCTTAATCTGCCCTTTATCACCGCGAGCCTCGACGGACCAGACTGCCAGAATACCGTTCGTGCCGTCGGGGGATTGCACGCACAAGCCAAGCTCTTCTGGCGGGAGATCGCGGAACTTCTGTAGGCGGGCGGCAACCAGAGGATGGTCTAGCCCGAGCAACTGGACGTTCTCGTTCTGCAGCGAGATTTCACGATCCGTCGTCATTAGCGTCTCGGTCTGGGTCTTCTTGTGGACCCACGCGAACAGCTTGTCCGTCCGGTTGGTGAATGTCTCGCCTTCGGCAGCCGCCGCATCGGCGACGAATCGAGCTACTACGTCCATGCCTTCGTCTGGATTACCCATCGCCTTATAGTCGTCAAGCCGGAAACCATCCAGATCCTGAAACAACTCAAAGACAACTTTGCGAGCTTCGACCGCGTTGGACATCGCAGCGTCTACTTCCACACGCGTGCGTTTTAACAGTGGATCGTTTAACGCCTCGGCGTATAGACTCGCATAGTTTATCTGCATTGAAAGCTGCCCTAGGATTTGCGTACGTAGGTCTTCGGCAATCTCTCCCCGCTCGTCAACCTTTCCGAGGGCGCGTCCGATCTCCTTCAGCTTCTCGTCGAGCAACAGAAAAATAGCTCCTTCGATCGTGTCAGCAAGTACGAGATTGTAGACCTGTGCAGTATTATTTTGGCCGTAACGATGAATCCGACCGATCCTTTGTTCTAAGTCCATCGGATTCCAAGGCAAATCAAAGTTAAACAATATCCGAGCGTGTTGCAGGTTGATGCCTTCGCGTCCTGCCGCTGTGCAAATTAACACCCGTGGACCGTCTGGCGCTTTGAACCTTTTTTCAGCCGCGGCCTTCGCGCCATGATCGCCGCCCTTGAGCACCGTGACACCTTGACCGGGGTACTGTTTGTCGATCTCGGCGCCGAGCATCTCCACACTGCCTAAATACGTTGCGAACACGACCATCCGCTCTTGCGGGTTTTCTCGCCACAGCACGCCGAGAGCTTCGATAAGCTTGGTTACTTTCGTTTCGCGTTGCGGCGGATACTTGGTAAGCAACTCTTTAATGCGCCGTCGTTCTTCCGGCAATGCCACCGACACGCTACTCATCGCAGCGTCTTCGGCGTCCGCGGCGCGTGCCTCCCAGCCAGACTCATCCGCACCCGCACGCAGCGATTCTTCCCGTTCCCGTTCCCGCTCCATGCGTAGAATTTTGTAACGATAATCGGCAAGCAGCCCATCCGTCTCCGCGTCTCCCAATCGCCCATCGGCGATGCCGTGTAACTCCCGTATTAGTCCCCGGGCCTCATCGATCGCCACGTTACGCGAGTCGATGTCGAGCTTCTGGTCGTGCATTACTGATTCCTGAATGGTTAACGCAACCAGCCGGCGGCGCAATGTACGTTGCACCGCGGCAAAGCTGGATGCGGCAATCTTTTGGAAAATCGTCATCACAAACGCTAACCCCTGTCCGCTTTTGCCCTGCCGTTTTGCTAGCGCGAAACCGTCCTGCAAGTACGCGACGAGAGCGTCATAAAATGTTTTCTCGACTTCGGACATTGTAAATGCTTCGGTGTGAACTTGCCGACGTGCAAACAGAGTTGAACCGTCAGGCCGGCAAGCGTCGGCCTTGGTGCGCCGGAAGACCACGCTATTGAGACGGTGGCGGTGCTCCACCATTTCACCGGGAGAGTTGAATAACGTCGGATCGAGCATCTGCACGAGCATCCAGAATCTGAAATGGTCACCTTGGTGCGGGGTAGCGGAAAGCAGAAGCAAGTCGCGGGTATGTTCTTTGAGCAGTTCGGCCAGTCTGAAATTTTGCGTCTTCACGAGCTTGCCGTTCTGCCGGTAGGCAGTCAGGTGATGCGCCTCGTCGAATACTACCAGGTCCCACGGCGGAGCCGCCTTCAAGCGCGCCATGCGCGCACGCACCTTTAACGTGTCGATACTGGCGATGAGTAGATTGTGCTTCTCAAAGGCGTTCGATTTGCGGTCGGTTACATCACCCTCGCTGCCAAAGACCTCAAAGTTTAGGTGGAAGACTTCATTTAGTTCCCGGTGCCAGTTGTTTACCAGACCGGCGGGCACGACCATTAACGCCCGCTTCAGCTCACCGCGGCTGATGAGTTCGCGCAATATAAGCGCGGTCTCGATCGTTTTGCCAAGGCCGACCTCGTCGCCAATGAGAAATCGGCGCGGCGCTGCCGTCGCGACGCGATGCGTGAGTACCACTTGATGAGGCAGTAAATCGATCTTCGCCGAGGTCAAGGCGCTAACGTTGTCCATCAACGGCAGCGCGTGGGCTTGGTAGCAGAGCCACGCCCGCAGCGCCCGCTTGCTATCACCCTTCGCATTTAGAACGACGGCCTCAGAACGGCTGAGGGCCGGACCCAGTCCTTCGACCCGTATCTGCCGCTCCCCACTGGGGAAAAATACTTTGATGAAACCGTCGACCGCCGGGGCAATGACGACGCCTTCCCCCAGATCGCCGTGACGTACACGCTCGCCGGGCTTGAAAGCGCGGATGATTCCGTTGTTCAAACCATCGGTCGTTGGCGCAGCCATGTCTGTTTCCGCTCTTACGAAATTCTCGGATTGAACAGGCCCGCCCAAATCTGTTTTTTGTCCGCGTTCGTTGTCATGATCCGGCGCACGCTGGTTTCCGCGCCGTTCCAGATGCAACGGCCAAGCGGAATCGACCGTTGCCGATAAGCGCCGGAACAGTGCCAGTGGTAGGTATTCTCTGCCGCGTGATGGAAGATTCGGTTCCGGTCAGCCAGCCATAGAATGAGTCCCGCC
>Ga0214473_10004854_pt1 | contig 16148 bp, 11 predicted proteins | sample RVTome_7_FD_203509 | JGI IMG/M metagenome (GOLD analysis project Ga0214473, IMG submission 203509) | Soil microbial communities from uranium-contaminated site in the Upper Colorado River Basin, Wyoming, United States - RVT98D197 | ecosystem: Environmental > Terrestrial > Soil > Contaminated >... | reverse complement strand
TGCCCGACTTGGAATCCTGAAGGCTGCGGAAAAACGCGAGCAGCCCATCCGGCGTGGCATCTTCGCCGAAACCGAGCGTAGCCACCTGGTGGAGGTAGAAGTTTTCCGCAAAAGGGGAAATGAGCGGATGTCCATCCCCCAGAAAGAGGTCCCGGTACAGGACCTTGTCCCGCGCAATCCCGAAGAGAAGGCGGTTTCCGGGCTCACGCGCGATCTGGGAGACCAAAGCGGTGTGGACCGGTTTCACGCGCTCCGCGAGGAAAGGGTGGCCGGCCTGGTAAAGTCCCGTCCAGTGACAGACGCGGGCAAGATCGAGGAGGAGCTGTTCGACCTCGGGGAATACGCTCTCCGGTTGCCCTACAACCATATGGGAGAATCCTCCGAGATCCTTATCGTCCTAATGCCCGGAGATCTTTACCGGAAAATCGGACCGGATTCGCGATTCCGCTTGCATTCGGGATTTCCGGATGGTATGGTGGGTACAGTTTGAAAAAACACGAAACGCAATCCTCTCCCCAACGGTCCTTTCGCGGAAGCGGGTTCGGCGCCTCCCCCGGGCGCCTTTAACGCTTTCCCCGGAAGGCTTCCCCTTCGGAAGATCGGATAAGGCTTCCACGTCTTCTCCATGGGTTGTGCTTGGTGAAAAAGGAAGGGAAAAAATGTCTTTCGAAACGTTCGGGCTCTGCCCCGAAATCCTTCGCGCCGTAAACGCGAAAAACTACAAAACGCCGACTCCCATCCAGGAGAAGGCCATCCCTCACGTACTGGAGGGAAAAGACCTACTGGGATGTGCCCAGACCGGGACCGGCAAGACGGCGGCGTTCGCCCTGCCCATCCTTCAGCGACTTTACGGGACATCTCCGAAAGGTCGCAGCCGCCGCGTGATCCGCGTCCTCGTGCTGACGCCGACGCGAGAACTGGCCACTCAGATCGCCGACAGCTTCGGCGCCTACGGCAGGTATACGGGGTTGCGGCACACCGTGGTCTACGGTGGCGTCAGCCAGAAACCCCAGGAGCAGGCCCTCCGGCAGGGGATCGACATCCTTGTGGCAACCCCGGGACGGCTGCTCGACCTGTGGTCGCAGGGGCTTGTGAATCTTCGCGCCGTTGAAACTTTCGTGCTGGACGAGGCCGACCGGATGCTCGACATGGGCTTCCTTCCGGACATCCGGCGGATCATCGACAAGCTGCCGGACAGCCGGCAGACCCTTTTCTTCTCGGCGACGATGCCGTCCGATATCCGGAGACTATCCGACACGATCCTGCGCGACCCGGTCCGCGTGGCGGCGACGCCGGTGTCCTCGCCGGCGGAGGCCGTCGAGCACTCAGTTTATTTCGTGGAAAGACACGGTAAGGGGGAGCTGCTGCTGCACCTCCTGTCCGGCGATTCCATAAAGAACGCGCTGGTCTTCACGCGGACGAAACACGGGGCCGACCGGGTGGCCCGGCAGCTTTCCCGCGCTCACGTCCGCGTCGAGGCGATCCATGGCGACAAGTCCCAAAACGCCCGCGAACGCGCCCTGGCCGACTTCAAGCGCGGCGCGACGCGGGTGCTGGTGGCCACCGACATCGCCGCCCGGGGCCTGGACATCGTCGATCTCTCCCACGTCATCAATTTCGATCTGCCCAACGAGCCGGAAGCCTACGTCCACCGCATCGGCCGCACCGGGAGGGCCGGCGCGACCGGCATCGCCCTGTCCTTTTGCGGCATCGAGGAGCGGCCTCTCCTCGCCGACATCGAGGGGCTGATCCGCAAGCACCTGCGCGTGGTGGAGGAGCATCCTTTCCGTTCCGAGCTCCGGCCGATGCGAAGGACGAATCTCGACCCCCGGCGCTTGCAAAGCGCCCCTCGTCCCTACATGATCCGCGCGGATGAGCTTTTCTCTTCCGGGAAAGGCGAAGGACTGCACCACCGGCCGGGCGTCAACGGTTGACGGCCCGCATCGCCTCTTCAGGGTAGCGCGGGCCCGATGCGGCTCCCGGCGGCAGCGCCTCGTCGATCCGGGCCAGGTCCCGTTTCGTAAGGATCACCTTCAGCGCGCCGACGTTTTCCTCCAGCCGGTCCCGCCGCTTGGTGCCGGGAATGGGCGCCATGTCCTTCCCCTTCGCCAGGAGCCAGGCCAGCGCGAGTTGAGTCGGTGTACATCCCTTTTCCGTCGCGATCTCCTCGACCAGGCGCACCAGGTCGAGGTTGCGCTGGAAGTTTTCCCCCTGGAAGCGCGGCGAATTTCTCCGGTAGTCCCCTTCCGGGAGATCCTCGGGCCGCTTGATCTTCCCGGTCAGGAATCCCCTGCCCAAGGGACTGTAGGGGACGAACCCGATGCCTAGCTCCCGGCAGACGGAAAGGACTTCCCCCTCCGGGTCGCGCGTCCAAAGGGAATATTCGCTCTGCAAGGCTGCGATCGGGTGAACGGCATAGGCGCGGCGGATGGTTGCGGGGGCCGCCTCGGAGAGGCCCAGGAACCGGACCTTCCCCTCGCGCACGAGCGCCGCCATGGCCCCCACGGTCTCTTCCTCGGGAGTTTCCGGGTCGACGCGGTGCTGGTAATAGAGATCGATGACGTCCACCCCGAGACGGCGAAGACTCGCCTCGCACGCCCCCCGGACGTACTCGGGCTTGCCATTGACCCCCTTCCAGCTCCCGTCGCTCCCCCGGACGATTCCGAACTTGGTGGCCAGGATCACTTCTTTGCGGCGGTCCCGGATCGCCTTCCCGACGAGCTCTTCGTTGTGGCCCAGCCCGTAAATGTCGGCGGTGTCGAGGAAGTTGATCCCCAGGTCCAGCGCCCGGTGCAGGGTCGCGACCGATTCGTTGTTCTCGCGCGCGCCGTAAAATTCCGACATCCCCATGCAGCCCAGTCCCAGCGCCGAAACGGTCAAACCGCTTTTCCCCAGCCGTCTGGTTTCCATGTGCGTCTCCGGCCGCGTTCAGGTAGCGCCGAGGACCCTTGCCGCCTTTGGAACGTCCTTCGAGTCGACCCAGAGGATCGCGCCGTACCGGCCGCCCCCGGCGGCGATCCCGTCAAGGGCTCGGATGCCGATCCCCGCCTCCGCCAGCTTCGCCGCTACAGCCGCGATCGCGCCCGCCCGGTTCTCTCCCTGGATCAGGAAGCAGCTCTTTTTCCCGGCGGATTCCAACCCCGTTCGTTTCGCCGCCTTCCGGAAAACGTCCGCATCCTCCGGAACGAAATCCAGCTGAACGCGCCGGCCGCGGGGAAAGCCGGTGAAGGCAAGCAGGTTCACTCCCTCGTCCCGCAGGGCTCCCAGCACACGCGCCCCCTCGCCCGTCTTGTTGGAAATACGGACCTTGAAATAGTCCACTTTGCGAATCGAATCGGACATTCGTTTCCTCCTTCCCGCATGTTTTCGTTAACGTTGATTTATTATAGATTACTTTTTCCCCGTAACGGTACTATGTCCTCTATCCGACTCATCCCCAAGGGGCCCAGATGGCAGGACACGTCACCCTTCCCTTCTGGCTCGCCGCCCTCCTGGTCCTGCTGGCGGTCTGGGCCGCGCTCGAACGCCTGTTGATTCCCAGCGTCCGCTGGATCCTCCGGCGGAGGGTCAATCGGTTCATCGAGGAGATCAGCAAACGCCTTCACCTTGAGATCCATCCTTTCGCGTTGACGAAACGGCAGGTCCTGATCGACCGGCTGATGTACGACCCCAAGGTCCTGGAAGCCGCCTCCACTCGCGCCCGCGAGAATAACCTCCCGCGGGACGTCGTGATGGCCGAGGTCGAGCGGTACGCCCGGGAGATCGTCCCCTCCTTCAACGCGTACGCCTATTTCCGGATCGGCTACTGGCTGGCGCGAAAAACCGCCCGCATCCTTTACCGGGTACGCGTGGGTTTCGCCGACGAGGCGAGCCTCTCCCGCATCAGCCCCAAATCCAGCGTCGTTTTCGTGATGAACCACCGCAGCAACATGGATTACATCCTGGTCGCTTACCTGGCGGCGACTCGGACCGCGTTGAGCTACGCCGTGGGGGAATGGGCGCGGATCTGGCCGCTTCAGACCCTCATCCGGGCCCTGGGAGCCTATTTCATCCGGCGCAACACGGGCAATCCTCTCTACCGCCTCGCATTGGAGCGCTACGTCAACATGGCCACCGAGAGCGGAGTCGTCCAGGCGGTCTATCCCGAAGGCGGGCTGACCCGGGACGGCGCGCTTCGGAGGCCGAAGCTCGGCCTGCTCGATTACATGGTAAGGTCGTTCAACCCGGACGGCGAGCGGAACCTCGTATTTATCCCCGTTGGCATCAACTACGACCGCACCCTCGAAGACCGCAGCCTCCTGTTCGAGCTGGACCCCCGGGCGCGCAGGAAAAGCATTCCGTTCGTGGTCGGCACCGCGCTCAAATTCTTCCTGAACAACCTGTTCATGATGCTTCGCGGTCGCTGGTACCGGTTCGGTTACGCCTGCGTCAACTTCGGCTCCCCGGTCTCCATGAGGGAATACTGCAAGGCACGCGGAATCGACTTCCGGGCGATGGACAAAGGGGAGCGTTTCCGCCAGGTGGAGGCCCTGGCAGAAGGCCTGATGGTCGAGGTGGGGAAGGTGATTCCCGTTCCACCGGTCTCCCTGGTCGCCACGGCGTTTCTCCGGAACGAGGAGAAACGGTTCAGCGGGCTGGAATTGAAAGCCGAGGTCCACCGGCTGATCAACGTCCTCGCTGCCGCGGGAGCCCACGTCTACATCCCCCGCAAGGACCAGGAATACGCCGTCGACGTGGGGCTGCGCATGCTGACGCTGCGTCGCCTGGTCATCGAGGAGGAGGGGCTCTACCAGGCGAGGCAGGAGGAGCTTCCGCTCCTGCGATATTACGCCAACTCGATTGCGCACCTGCTCCCGGCGTCGAGCCCCTAAACCTTTTTCGCCATTTCCCCGACCCGGGCAAAGAGTACGCCCGCCGCAAGATAAAGGAACCCGCCGATGGCGACGGTCCCGCGAAATCCGATCCACATCGCTCCGACAGAGGCCAGGGAGGCCCCCGCCACCGAGAAAAAGCCGTTGATCCCCCACGCAAAGGGAATCGCAGGCGCAGCCGCTCCCTGCAGCCGCGAAAGTCCCGACGGGAACGGCATCCCCATGAAAAACGCCGCCGGACCCAGGGAGGCGATGAAAACGACAATCCGAGTCGTCTCCCCCATGGGCAGGAGGAACCTTGCGGACAGGGAAAGGAAGAGGAATCCGGCAAGCGCCAGGAACGCAATTCCGGGAAAGACGCGGCCCTTCATCGTCGCCTCCGACTCCCACCTCCCGGAAACCGCGCTTCCAAATCCCGAGAAAAAGGCAAACCCCCCGATGGCGACCGTGGCGGCGCGGATGGCGTCGCCCAGGAGGAGGATCCCGATTTTCAGAAAGGTCAGCTCGATCAGCATGTACGCCATGCCCAGGGCGGAAAAATAGGCCGCCAGGTAAATTCCGCCCGCCTTTCCCGGCAGGCGCGCGACGGCAAGCGGAACCAGGAGGCAGACCGTGGCGAGCGCCAGCGAGACGACGAGGGACGCAATCAGGAAAACCACTCCCCATTCCACGAAGGGAACCCACTGGCTTCCCAGGAGCCTGCGGAACTCGGGCAGGGAGCGCAGCCGCAGGAAGCGGTGGAAATAGGGGGAATCGTCGGTCGCCGGGGAAAGGTCGAAAAGTTCGCCTTCCCGCCCGTCGGAATGGCCCGCGAGGCCGTTCTCAACCGCCGTTCTCAAGGCCCTCTCCGCCACCCCCTCTTCTGAAGCGGGGCGGTTCGACGGCGGCCACACGATCGAAAAACCCTCCTTCTCGCAGAAACGCTCCACCCGCTTCCTTTCCTCGCCGGTAAAGGGAAGCCGCCTTGCGAGAATGGCGAACGAACCCCAGCCCCGCACCATTATGACCCTCTGCGATGCGGGGACCGGATCGTCCTTTTCCAGTTCCCGTCGGAGCGTGGCAAGGATCTTGACGCTTTCCCTGGGGGGGGTCTTCAACCAGCCGGAGAACGCGATCACGCCTTTTTCCGTCAGGCGCGACAGCGCCGACCGGATGCCTTCCCGCGTGAGGAGGTACGTTTCGCCCGTGGCATGAATCCCCAGCGAGGAATACGTCGCCGACGATATCTCCGACACTTCGATCAGGTCGAACCGGCCTCCCTTCCGGGCGAGGAAATTGCGCGATCCCTCCGTCCGGATCTCCGTGGGTAGGGACGCGGGCCATCCCCCGGAGAACCCGGAAAGGTCGGACCGTACCAATTCCACGAACTCCTCCGCGGGCTCCACGACGGTCAACGATGCGGCGTTGTTTCTCGCGGCGGTCAGGATCCCCTCGGTCCCCCTCAAGCCGAACTGCACCACGGCGGGATGGGCCACCATCCGGTACGCCAGCGCGGAGGGGAAGTGATCGAGGTAGGCGGGGGGATTCTTCCCCCCGTCCATCGGGACCACGCCGCGCGCTTCCCCGTCGAAGAACAGTGCCGCCTGCGGCGGGATGTCGCCGGTGAACCGGAAGCTCAGGCCCGGCGCGCTGTGTATCCCGCCTGCGAACAGCGCGCGGTAATCCCCGGACGGGCCTGAGCGCGAAGCGAGGGGTTTTGCGCCGGGAAGCCGCCGGGCGACCGCCAGATCCTTGTACGGGGACAACCGCAGTTCGGGCGGCGGGAGGAAGAGCAGCAGTACGGAGGCCCCGCACACGGCAAGCCGGCCCCGATAAAGCCGCCCGGCGGGAACTCCCGGTACGAAAAGAGCCGCCGCAATAGCAAGGGCCAGCGGAACGCGCAGGAGGGATTCCGTTCCCACTAAGGAGAAAACGGGAAGAGTCAGGACCGCGCCTGCAGCCGAACCGGCGAACGCGGCCGCGTAGACCGGACCCGGCTCTCCGAAGCGAAAGGCGAACGGGACCGCGATCGCCCCTCCCGCCAGGAAAAACGGGACGGCGAGCAGGAGAAAGAACCCTCCGAACCCGATCCATGCGGAGGGCTCCCAGAGGAGAAGAAACGGGTCGAAGGTGACCGCCTGGGAGGCCCGGAAAGCGAGGTCGAACGACGGGGCCGCCAGGAGAACCAGCCAGGCGAAGAACGTCACGGGGGCTTTTTCGATTCTCCGGCGGAGCAGGTGCATCGCGAGCCCGGCTCCGCCGAAGCCCAGCATCGCCTGCGAAATGATCAGCGGGACGAAGTGGGGCCAGTAGCGGAAGGACAGGAGCCGGATGAGGAAGATCTCGTCCGCCAGCGCGGCCGCCGACAGGAGGAAGACGACGGGAAGAACCACCCCGCGCCCGGGGCGGTCAGTGGCCAAGGAGCCGGACGAAGGCGACGGGGAGGACGTTTCGCTGGGAGACGGAGCCATCGGAGCTTTTCTCGATGAATACCAGGTTCTGGGTCAGGAAAGGGCCCCCGACCGGCAGGATCATCCTTCCGCCGTTTTTCAGCTGCCGGAGGAGCGGCGGCGGGATGTGGCCGCCCGCACAGGTAACGATGATGGCGTCGAAGGGAGCCTTCTCCTCCCAGCCGTAATATCCGTCCCCCTGGCGGACGTGTACATTTCGGAACCCGAGGTCGGAGAGCGTCCGGCGGCTCCTCGCGGCGAGGGACTCGAAGATCTCCACCGTGTACACCTCTTGTGCGATCTTCGATGCGATCGCCGCCTGGTACCCGGAACCCGTGCCCACCTCCAGGATGCGGTCGGACGGCTTCAGTCGGAGGATCTCGGTCATGAAACCGACAATATAGGGCTGGGAGATCGTCTGCCCCTCCCCGATGGGCAGCGGGCGTGGATCGTACGCACGGGAGCGCACCGCGGAGGGGACGAAGAGATGGCGGGGAACCTCGAGCATCGCCTGCAGGACCCGGGGATCGGAGATCCCCTCCCGCCGGATCTGATCCCCGACCATCGCCTGCCGGGCCGCGAGGGTGGGATCCTCCTGCGCGGCGAACAGGCCGTGGCCCGTCGACAGCGCAAGGACCAGGAAGATCGCGGGCCAACGGAGGAACCTCATTTCACGCCCTTGCCTTTCTCCTCTTCCTCCTTCTTCACCGCCTCGCGCAGCTCCGTCAGACGGTCCTCGACGAGCCGGTTCAGCGTTATTTCGGGATACTTCCCGTCCGGGCCGGGCTTCCCCGCGGGGATTCCCATCAGGATCTCGATCCCCTCCTCCACGTGTTCGATGGCGTGGATGTGGAATTTCCCCTCCCCGACGGCCTCGACGACCTCTTTCTTCAACATCAGGTTTCTGGCGTTCCTCCGCGGGATGATCACCCCCTGGGCCCCGGTCAGCCCGCGCAGCCGGCACAGATCGAAGAACCCCTCGATCTTCTCGTTCACACCGCCGATCGGCTGGACATTTCCGTTCTGATCCATGGAGCCGGTGACCGCAACGCTCTGCCGGATCGGGACCCCCGAGATGGCGCTCAGCAGCGAGTAGAGCTCCGCGCAGGTGGCGCTGTCTCCCTCGATCATCCCGTAGAGCTGCTCGAAGGTGATCGACGCCGAGAGGCTGATCGGCTTCTTGGCGGCGTACTTCCGGCCCAGGTAGTTCGAGAGGATGAGGACGGCCTTCTCATGGATCTTCCCCGAGAGCTTGGTCTCTCTCTCGATGTTGATCACGCCGCCCTTCCCCGTGTAGGCGGCCGTAGTGATCCTCGAGGGTTTCCCGAAGCTGTAGTCCCCCATGTCCAGCACGGCCAAGCCGTTCACCTGGCCCGCCGTCTCTCCGGAGGTGTCCACGATCAGCGTCCCTTCCGCAATCCCTTCCCGCATCCGGTCCTCGATCCTGCTGTGGCGGTAGATTTTCTCGTCCAGCGCCTTTTCCACGTGCGTCCCGGACACGACGTCGGTGTCCATCTTCTTCGCCCAGTAATGGGATTCGCGGATCAGATTGGAGACGTCGCTGAACTTCGAGGAGAGCTTCTCCTGGTGCTCCGCCATCCGGGACCCGTACTCCACCACTCTTGCCACGCCGGAAGCGTCGAAGGGGAGCAGGCGCTCCTCCCTGGCCTTCGTCGAGACGAACCCGGCATATTTCAGGATGTTCTCGTCCGTTCTTTCCATGCGGCTGTCGAAGTCCGCCTTGACCTTGAAGAGCTCCCGGTATTCCTCGTCCAGGCCGAACAGCAGGTAATAGATTTCCGGGCTCCCGATCAGGATCACCTTCACGTCCAGGGGGATCGGCTCCGGTTTCATCGTCGTTGTGGTGATCAGCCGGTACTGTTCCCATACGTCCTCGATCTTCACCTCGGCGTTCTTGATCGCCCGCTTCAGGGCATCGTAGGAGAAGATGTTCCGGAGAAGATCGAGTGCGTTCACGACGAGGTATCCGCCGTTCGACAGGTGAAGCGAGCCGGCCTTGATCATCGTGAAATCGGTCACCGCGGCTCCGAACTGGAGCTTGTGCTCGACCCTGCCGAAAAGGTTGTAGTACGTGGGATTGCTCTCGAAGACGCAGGGGCCGCCCGTTTGCTTCCCGTTGTTCACCAGGGCGTTCACCGAGTAGCGGGTGAAATCCGGTTCCTGCTTCTGCATCCTCAGGAAGGGAAGCGGCGACGCGGGGGCCTCCTCCGTCGAGGCCTTGAAGTCCTCGACGTTCGCCAGGATGTCCTCCCGCACCGCATCCAGGTAGGCGAGCAGCTTTTCATTGTTCAGGTATCGGTTCTTGAGGTCCTCGAGCAAATGCCCCAGGACGGAAAGCGCCGCGGATCGTTCCAGCCCGTTCAGCTTCTCCCCGTTCGTCTTTTCCTCCCTCTTCAGCGTCCGCATCACGTCATCCAGTCTCTCCTGGATGTACTTTCCGTTCTCCCTGAGGTCCTCCTTTTTCTTCGGATCGAACGAATTGAACTCCTCCTCCGTCAAGGGCTCCCCGGACTCCCCGATGGCCACGAGGGAGAATCCTCCCATCGCGGCCTTGATCTTGAACCCCTTCGACTCCGCCTCCCGCTCGAGCGCCTCGAAAAGCTCTTTCTGCTTCTTCTGGATTTCTTCGGTAACGACGCTTCTCTGCTTCTTGTATTCCTTCGAATCGAAGATCTTCGGGATCTCGACCTTCAGGTGGTCGATGAGCTCCTGCATGTCCTTCTGGAACTCGATCCCCCGCCCGGGCTCAAGCCGGATCGCGATGGGATCGGCCGGTTCCCTGAAGTTGTAGACGTAGCACCAGTCCGGGGGGACGATTTCCGTATCGGCCTTTTTCGAGATGAAGGAGCGAATGGCCGAGGTCTTGCCGGTCCCGCTGTCGCCGAGAACATAGATGTTGAACCCGGCGCTCTGCAGGTTCAGGCCGAAATCGATCGCGTCCAGGGCCCTCTGCTGGCCGATAATCCCGTCCAGCGGCGGAAGATCCTCAGTCGTCCGGAAGGAAAAAAACTTCGGGTCACAGCGTTTATAGAGATCTTCCGGGGTCAGGGTTCTTGCCATGTTTCCTCCCGCTGTTCGATGGCGATGACTGCCCTTATCCTATCGCCAACCCCCGGGAGGAGGGAAAGGGAAAATTCCCCGGGAGGGAAACCGCGGGGCCGGCGTCTGTCCGCCGGCCCCACGGACGTCAGATTACTCGTAAATCCCCGCTCCGGCGTACGCGTTCTTCCCCGGCACCCGGTAAACGTAGGTGACCTTCTTCCTGGGCTTCGGGTCTCCGGGGTTGGTCCACATGTAATCGACCCAACCCTCGCCCTTGCCCTTGGCGACCTCCGAAAATTCCTTGAACAGGAGCTTCCCAGGCTCTCCCTTGTCCTTCATGGCGAGCACGTTCGTCCCGACCAGGGCAGGGCTCATGGGATGCGCGAGCATTTTCCCGTCCAGATCCACCAGGAACACGTACGTGTCCTTCCATACGAATATTCCTTGCTTGTTGTTGATCTCCTTGATCGCCGCATCCTGCCCCTTCTCGTTGAACAGCTTTGCCGCTTCCTTGGTTTTTGCCACGCACTCGTCCTTCGTGGCTTTCTCCGCCGCAATGGCATTCGCAGCCAGGAAAAGGCAGACCATCATCGCCAGCGTCAAAACAGCAACTTTCTTCATGTCTCCTCCCCTCGTTCGGGTTCATTGTCCGTTGGTTTCCTGCTCCCTTTGTTCCTTACGATCGGTGAAGAATCGAACCGCTCACCTCCTTTCTTCCCAACCTTCGGCCTATTTGGGGTAGGGATAAAAAATATAGAAGGAAATCGAAAGGACCGCAAGTACCCACATTCCATTTGGAACTTCCCTGTACCTGCCGCTCAAGGTCTTCAACAGGGGATAGGCGATGATCCCCGCTGTCATTCCTACGCCGATATTGTAGGTGAAGCTCATCAGCACGATGGTGAGGAAAGCCGGGATCAGTTCCGTGTAATCCTCGAAATCGATCCGGGTGACGGGGCGGATCATGAAAACCCCGATGATGATCAGTACCGCTCCGTACGCATGAGGTGGGACGGAGGTCAACAGGGGGGCCAGGAAAAGCGAAAGCAAAAATAAGAACGCCACGACAAGGGAGGTGAACCCTGTCCTTCCCCCTTCCTCGATTCCGGCGGCGGACTCGATGTAGGCGCCGGTGGTCGTCGTCCCCAGCAAGGGCGCCACCGTGGTGGACAGGGCGTCGGCCAGCATCGGCTTTTCGATTTCCGGCAGGTTCCCTTTATCATCCAGCAGCCCGGCGCGGGCGGACAGGCCGATGAGCGTCCCCACGGTATCCACGAACGCCATTACGAAGATCGTCAGGATGACCGGGAAAAAGCTCACGCTCAAGGTCCCCGCGAGATCCAGCTTCAGCAGGATCGGGCGGGGATCGGGGGGAAGGCTCACCCACCGGCCGGGAGCCGGCGTCACCTTGAGCAGGAAGGACAGGAAGGTGGTGGCGAGGAGGCCGATGAGGATGGCGCCGGGAACCCTCCGGATCATCAGCAGGACGATCGCAAGAAAGGCAAAGAGGGCCAGCAGGGAGGTCGGCCGGGTAAGGTCGCCCAGGGAGACCGGGGCGCCGGGGACCCCCAGCCGAACGAGTCCCGCCTCGTTGAGCCCGATGAAGGTCAGGAAGAGCCCGATCCCCACGGCGAAGCTGTATTTCAGCGACTGCGGGAGGGACTCGGCCAGCCAGCTGCGGACCCTGAACACCGTCAGCAGGGTGAACAGAACGCCGGCGATGAAGACCGCGCCCAGCGCGACCTGCCAGGAATACCCGAGGATCCCGACGACGGTAAACGCGACGAAGGCGTTCTCCCCCATGTAGGGAGCGATGGCGAAGGGGCGCCTGGCGTACAATCCCATCACCACGGTGCCGAACGCCGCGGCGAGGATCGTGGCCACCATGGAGGGCCCCCTGGGGATTCCGGCGGCTTCGAGGATCGCGGGGTTGACGATGATAATGTAGGCCATCGTCAGGAAGGTCGTGACGCCGGCGAAGATCTCCTGCCGGTAGCCGGTGCCGTGCCCCGCGAAATCGAAATAGTTCTTCATCCGCGCACCTCCCGCATCGGTTGCTTCAGGGCGGAAAACCCGGCGGAATCATCATACCGAAATTACGATTCGGGAGGTCTCTCCCTCTCGCGAAGTTTGATCACGCGGAAGCCTTCGGCATATTCCGGCGGACCGGGGAGGCCGGGATTGCCGCGTCCGGCGAGCGCTCCCTTTTCACGGGCCTTCTCCGCTTCGCTTTTGCCCCATTCAAGGATTCTCCCCGACGGGTCCCATCCCTCGAGCTGGCTGGCATGCGCCTTGAGCGCCTCGATCTTCGTGTCGATCGTGTCGGTGATGTCGATCCAGGTGTTCGGCGAGTGGGTCGAGCTGACGTAAACCGCCTGGACCTTGTGCGGAGTCCCCTCCTCGGGCCACAACAGCTCCATCTCGGCGGCGGGGAACACGGCCTCGAGCGCGGCCACACCCGCCGCGCGGTGGTCCGGGTGGTTGATGTAGTTGTCGTTGTAAAACCACGCCTGGGGGTCGCCGCAGATCACGACTTCCGGCCGGAACCGGCGGATCTCGTGCACCAGCTCGCGGCGCACTTCCAGCGATGGCTGCAGGGCGCAGTCGTCATGCCGCAGGAAGACGACGTTCTTCACCCCGAGCACCCTGGCGGCATCCTGTTCCTCCTTCTCGCGAGTCCGGGCCAAAGTCTCTCGCGTGAAGCTGCGGTCGTGCGTGCCCGCGTTTCCGCTCGTGATCGACACGAGCGTCACCTCGCACCCGGCCTTCGCCCAGCCGGCGATCGTCCCCGCGACGGTGAACTCGGCGTCGTCGGGATGGGCGAAGATCGCCATCGCGGACCGGGGAACGTAGCTGGCATCGTATTTCGACATGGCACTCCCCGGATTTCAGATGCCGGAACGGGCCGTGAGGATTTACCCCTGCCCGAAACCAAACCCGACGAACAATACTCGAAACGTCATGAAGATACTATTCATGATGGGTACCGTCGCGGTCAACCTGCTGCTGCTCGCGGTTGTCGTCGAAGCCGCGGGGAAAAACGATGCGGCCGGAGAAGGGCGCCGGCTGGAGAAGGCGACGTTCGCGGGGGGCTGCTTCTGGTGCATGGAGCACCCCTTCGACCAGCTGGAAGGCGTGGTATCGGTCACGTCCGGCTATACGGGGGGCTCGAAGAAGAGCCCGACTTATCAGGAGGTTTCGGCCGGCGGTACCGGGCATACGGAATCCGTCCAGATCCTTTACGACCCGGAAAAGATCGGTTACGGAAAGCTGCTGGACGTTTTTTGGCACAACATCGACCCCACCACGCCGAACCGGCAGTTCTGCGACGTGGGAACCCAATACCGCTCGGCCATCTTCTACCACAACGAGGCGCAGAAGCGGCTTGCCGAGGAATCGAAGCGGGAACTGGAGAAGACGAAACCGTTCCAGGGGAGCGTCGTCACGGAGATCACTCCGGCGTCGGAGTTCTACCCCGCGGAGGAATACCACCAGAAGTATTACGAGAAGAACCCGATCCGGTACAAGTTTTACCGATATAATTGCGGCCGCGACCAGCGCTTGAAGGAACTCTGGGGGAAGAGCCCAGGAGCCGAAGGATAAATCATCTTTAGTATCGATAGGTTCATCATTAAAACCTAATTATTTGACTTTCCTCCAATCTTTTTCTCTATTCAGGTAAAAAACCATTTAGGTTCCGACCGTTGAGTGCCGATAAAGACACTAAAGCTCCGGTCGGAAAGGCCATGGACAGGGTTAAGAATTTTTCCAGGAAATTGAAAATCCACCTGAAGCGCGCCAGGAACTACGCGCGCAAGACGAACGGCCCGGAGAGGGACCAGGCGCTCATCCGGTTTGTGCTCACCATGTCCTTCTTCATCCACCTCCTCCGGTACGAGGACCACCCGTCCGTCACAGCCGACATCTTCTGGCTCTTGTATGCGTACATCTCCTACTCGACCGTCATGCTCGTCTCCACCTTCATCCAGCCGGGAAAGAGCACTCTTCGGCGGATGTCCGGGCTCACCCTGGATACGGCGATCGTCTGCTACGGGATGCACCTTTCCGGGTTGCCCGGCTCTCCGCTGGTCCTCGTGTTGTACTGGAACATGTTCGGCTACTCGTTCCGGTACGGAAAGAACTACCTCTTCTACGGCATGGCGCTCTCTCTGGTGTGTTTCGGCGCCGTCATCCAGTTCACCCCGTTCTGGAATTCGGTCTGGGAGCTCGGCGTCGGGCTCCTGGTGGGACTCCTCGCGATCCCCGCGATGTTCGTGGGAGTGATGATCAGCAAGGTCACGAGAGCCATGGAGAAGGCGGAGGTGGCCAATCGGGCAAAGTCGAGGTTCGTCGCCAACATGTCGCACGAGATGCGCACCCCGCTGAACGGGATCCTCGGCACAGTGGAGCTCCTCACGGGGACAAGCATGGACCCGGAGCAGAAGGAATACCTATCCACCGTAAAGGCATCCGCGACCGCGCTCTTGTCGCTCGTCAACGACGTCCTGGATATCTCCAAGATCGAGGAAGGAAAGGTGTCGATCCACCCGGAGGACATGGACCTTCACGCCTTCGTCAAGACCACCGCCTCGATCGTCGCCCGCCAGGTCAAGGCGAAAGGCCTCCTGTTTCGGGTACTGGTATCCCCTGCCCTGCCGTTCTTCGTGAAGGGGGACGTGATCCGGATCCAGCAGGTCGTGACCAACCTGCTCTCCAACGCCGCCAAGTTCACGGAAAAGGGCGAGGTCGCCCTGAGGGTCCTCAAAGAAGCCGAGGACGAGGAAACCGTGACGGTTCGCTTCGAAGTCGCCGACACGGGGATCGGCATGACGAAAGAAGCCAAGGCAAGGATCTTCGAGCGGTTCACGCAGGCGGACGACTCGATCACGAGGAAATTCGGCGGAACGGGGCTGGGAACGACCATCTCCAAGGAGCTCGTCGAACTCATGGGTGGGAAGATCGGCGTCGAAAGCGAACCGGGGAAGGGAAGCACATTCTGGTTCACGGTCAAGTTGGAGAAGCAGCCGGATAGCGTGGCGGTGGCATCGATGAGCATGCCCATCTCCAGGACCCGGGTGCTGCTGGTCGCGGCGGACGACGCCGTCGCCGAGACGTTCAATGGATTCCTCCTTTCTTGGGGTGTGAAGCACATCCGACGGGTGCATAACACGGGGCAGGCGTACGATTACGCCAGCCGCGTCACGCGGGACCGGTCGACCTGCCACGTCACGGTCGTGGCCGAAAAGGGCCTGAACGAAGATCCGTTCCGGTTCTCGCAGTCTTTACGGAATATGGGCGCCTTGCAGAACATGCGTCTGGTGCTCATCGGCGCCGGTCCCACCGGCGCATCCGGCGAGGAGGCATCGAAGCACGGGTACAGGGCCGTGGTGGAGTCGCCCGAAGCGCTGCGGGATCTCCTGGGCGCCATGCATTACGTCCTCCCGTACGACGAGGACTGGCACGCCCCCATCCCCGTGGCCGCAGGGTCCGGCGCGACGAAATCCCGCCCCCTGAAGATCCTCGTCGCCGAGGACAACCCGATTAACCTGATGGTGATCGCGAAGCTCCTGGAGCGGGCAGGGCATGAGGTCAAGGCCGTCGGGGACGGGCAGAAGGCGCTGGACGCGCTCCGGAACGACCCGCTCGACATCGCCCTGCTCGATCTGAACATGCCGGTTATGGGCGGGCTGGAGACGGCAAGGAGGTATCTGGCGGAGATGAAGGACAAGAACCCCGTTCCCCTCGTGGCGCTCACGGCCGACGCCACCCCGGAGTCGAGGAAGGC
>Ga0214473_10004853_pt1 | contig 16149 bp, 13 predicted proteins | sample RVTome_7_FD_203509 | JGI IMG/M metagenome (GOLD analysis project Ga0214473, IMG submission 203509) | Soil microbial communities from uranium-contaminated site in the Upper Colorado River Basin, Wyoming, United States - RVT98D197 | ecosystem: Environmental > Terrestrial > Soil > Contaminated >... | reverse complement strand
ATTTGTGCCGCTCGCCTGGTTGCGCCCGGCACCGACCGTCAACCCGCCAGGCGGCGTGATGCTGGAGGGGTCGTCGATGCCGGCCGCGATGTCGGCAATGCTGGTACCGGAGATCGGCGTATTGAACAGGCCGACCAGGAAATTGTCGCCGGAACCGTCGACGATCCAGTTCACGCCCAGATCGCGGCTCGCATCCTGCGACACCTCGACCAGCATCGACTCGATCATGACCTGGGCCCTGCGGATGTCGAGCCGGTCGACGACCTGCATCAGCGAACGCATGGTCTTCGGCGGCGCCGTGACGACGAGCGCATTCGTCTCCGGCTCGGCCCAGATCGTCACGGATCGGTCCGCAGCGCTGGTGCCCGGCTGCCCGGCTACTGCGGGCGCGCTTGCCTGTGCCTGTTCCTTGAGCTTGGCCGCCAGTTTTTCGGCATCCGCGTATCGCAGGTAACGCACCTGGGTGTCCCCACCGGCTTCCAGCGGCGTGTCGAGATGCGTGATCAGCGTGCGGAAGCGCAGCCGCTGGGAGGCCTCGCCCCCGATCAGCACGCTGTTGGTGCGTTCGTCGGCGACAACGCGTGCGCTCGCGGCAGCATCCGCTCCCTGGGCGGAATTCAGCGCATTGACGACCCGCACGATTTCGCTCGCCGAGGCATGCTCGAGCCGGATCACCTCGATGTCGCCGTCGCCCGAGCGATCGATGCGCCCGATGATGCGGACCATGCGGTTCACGTTGGACGCCCGGTCCGAGATGATCAGCATGTTGGCGCTGGGGTAGGCCGCCAGGTGGCCGTATTGTGGAATCAGGGGCCGCAGGATCGGAACGAGCTGCGCCGCGGAGACATTGCGGACCTGCACGACTTGCGTGACGATTTCATCCGAGGTCGCGCTGACACGGTCGGGCAGGTCATTGGCCGGGAGCTGACGCGCCGTCGCGTCGGGCAGGATCTTGATCACCGACCCGGACGGCACGGCCACGAATCCGTGCACCTGCAGGATGGCGAGGAAGGCCTCGTAGAAGGCCTCCGGATTCATTGGCGTATTCGAAAGCATCGTGACCTGGGCACGGACGCGCGGGTCGACGATGAAATTCTTTCCGGTCACCTGGCTGACGGCCTCGATGACCTGGCCGAGGTCTGCGTCCTTGTAATTGGGCGTGATCTGCGCACCCTGCTGGGCGGCGGCGGCGAGCGGCAGCGCCAGCGCAAGGAGCAGGGCCAGGCGGGTGGATCGCATCATGAATCGTTCCTCTGGAGGCCGCGCCTCACTCGCTGACGTCCGTGGCCGGCGGCGGCTGGAGGTTGTTGAGCGGCTGGAGTTCCGGTACGACGGCGGATGGATCAACCGTCAACTGCTGCTGCTGCCCATTGCGGTCGATCGTGACGGTGACTGAAGAGCCCTGACCCAGGCCGCGCAGCAATTCTAGCCCGCGATTCGGGTCGTCGAGTTGCGCGCCGTTCACGGCGGTCACCAGGTCGCCGGGCTGGAGTCCGAGTTTCGAGAATTGATCGCGGTTGCGGCCCGGATACACACGATAGCCGCGCAACTGCCCGCCCGCGAACACCGGCTGCGGCCGCAGCAATTCGTTGGCGGCGGCCGGGTCCTGGGCCAGCAATTCGCGCACGCTGTCGGCCAGCGAGCCGGTTGGTGCGCTGGCAGGGTTGTAGGCGACTGCGGCTCCCGCGCCCCCGGCGATGCGCGGCAGCATCAGCGATTCGCGCGTACCGTTGCGATCGAGAATCACGCGATCGCGGTACACCGCCATGAGCTTCGAGCCCCCGGGCAGCGTCGCGCCGGTCGAATAGACACGCGCAGCCTGCGCGCTCGCACCGATGATTGCCCAGCCCTGCTCCGGATTCAGGCCGGCCAGCGTACCGGCCAGCACCAGGTTGGCGGTCGTCGCAGGCGCAGCGGATGGATCGCCGGAAGCGCTTGCGACGCCGAACAGGTGCGCGTTGACGATGCTCGCGAGGTCGACCACGGGCACCGAACCGACACTGACGGCAGGAAGCGCGGGCGAGTCGCCGCCGGAATCCAGCAGCCGCCACAGCAGGCTGGCGAGCTGCGCGGCAAGCAAGACGACCAGCGCGATGGTCAGGAGCATCGGTGCGGCCGCCATCATGCCGTCGCGCAGGCCGCCCTCGGCCGCGCGAAACGGAGCGACGATTCGGTCCACTAGCTGCATGCGCTCCCGTCCACAGTCCGCCCCCGGGGAAACCGCATCATGATACGGGTTGCCACCGGACCGCCACAAGGCGGCAAATGGCCAGAAATCGAAGTCGCCGCAGGCACTTGTGCGACACTTCTCATACCCGGCTCGAAACTTGCGGCCGGCGGCGCCAGGACTGAACGTCTGACTTGTGCAGTCGGTTGGCGACCCCTATAAATAAGCAGGCGGCATGGATGGGCTGGGCAGATGGCTGGTGAGCAGGAACGTGAGATCGGGCAGGGCAGCCAGAGCCTCGTCGTGGAGGAGGCGCAGCCGCAGATCCGCAAGCCCCCGCTGTACCAGGTGGTGCTGCTGAACGACGATTACACGCCCATGGAATTCGTCGTGGACGTGCTGGAAAGGATCTTTGCGCTCGACCGCACCCGGGCGACCCGGATCATGCTGGAGGTGCACACGCGTGGCAAGGGAATCTGCGGCGTATTCACCTACGAAATCGCGGAAACCAAGGTCGCCCAGGTCATGACCTACGCGCGGCAAAACCAGCATCCGCTGCTGTGCACGATGGAGGAAACCTGAGTGCTGTCGAGTGAACTCGAGTACTGCCTGAACGACGCCTTCCAGAAGGCGCGCGATGCGCGCCATGAGTACATGACCGTGGAGCACCTGCTGCTCGCGATCCTGGAGCCGCCGCGGGTCCGCGAGATCCTGAAGGCCTGTGGCGCGGACCTGCCGAGGCTACACGCGGATCTGAAAAAATTCATCGACGAGACCACGCCGACGCTTGCCGCGGACGATGACCGCGAGGTCCAGCCGACCCTTGGTTTCCAGCGCGTGCTGCAACGCGCCGTGTTCCACATCCAGTCGAGCGGCAAGAAAGAGGTCACGGTGGCCAATGTCCTGGTCGCCATCTTCAGCGAGAAGCAGTCGCACGCCGCATATCTCCTGTCGCTTCAGGACATAACGCGGCTCGATGTCGTCAACTACATCTCCCATGGCCTGCCATCGAGCGGCGATGCCCGCGAACCCGTGCGCGAGGAGGGCAGCACGACCGAGCGCGAGGCCGCCGACGACAACGGCGCGGCGGCACTCGAGAAATACACGACCAACCTGAATGCGCAAGCGAAGGCGGGCCGGGTCGATCCATTGATCGGGCGCCAGCTCGAGGTGCAGAGAACGATTGAAATCCTGTGCCGCCGGCGCAAGAACAACCCGCTCTACGTCGGCGAGGCGGGCGTCGGCAAGACCGCGATCGCCGAGGGCCTTGCGCGACTCGTGGTCGAGCGCAAGGTCCCGGAGGTGCTCGCCGACTGCACCATCTATGCGCTCGACATGGGCGCACTGATCGCCGGCACGAAATATCGCGGCGACTTCGAAAAGCGTCTCAAGAACGTCGTTACGGAACTGAAGAAGCGACCCGGCGCGATCCTGTTCATCGATGAGATCCACACGGTCATCGGTGCCGGAGCGGCGTCCGGGGGCGTCATGGACGCGTCCAACCTGATCAAGCCGGTGCTGGCGAGCGGCGAGCTGCGCTGCATCGGCTCGACGACCTATCAGGAGTATCGGGGCATCTTCGAGAAGGACCGTGCGCTGGCGCGGCGCTTCCAGAAGATCGACGTCGTCGAGCCCACGATCCCCGAGACCGTCGAGATCCTGCGCGGCCTGAAGACGCGGTTCGAGGAGCACCACGGGGTGAATTACTCTGATGATGCGCTGGTCGCGGCCGCCGAACTGTCGGCGCGCCACATCAACGACCGGTATCTGCCCGATAAGGCAATCGACGTCGTCGACGAGGCCGGTGCCTCGTTGCGGCTCCAGCCTGCCGTCGATCGCGAAACGACGGTGACCGTGGCCCACATCGAGGGAATCATCGCCCGCATGGCGCGGATTCCAACGAAGAGCGTCTCGCTGTCGGATCGCGAGGTCCTGCAGAATCTGCAGCGCAACCTCAAGCTGGTCATCTTCGGCCAGGACCCGGCGATCGATGCGCTGGCCGCCGCGATCAAGATGACCCGCGCGGGGCTCGGCAGCGACCGGCGCCCGGTCGGTTCCTTCCTGCTGGCGGGCCCGACCGGCGTCGGCAAGACCGAGGTCACGCGCCAGCTTGCGATCGCGCTCGGCGTCGAGTTCCTGCGATTCGACATGTCGGAGTACATGGAGCGCCATACGGTTTCGCGCCTCATTGGCGCGCCGCCCGGCTACGTCGGCTTCGACCAGGGTGGCCTGCTGACCGAGGCGATCACCAAGCAACCGCACTGCGTGTTGCTGCTCGACGAGATCGAGAAGGCGCACCCTGACGTCTTCAACCTGCTGCTGCAGGTCATGGACCATGGCACGCTGACCGACAACAACGGCCGCAAGGCGGATTTCCGCCACGTGATCATCGTCATGACGACGAATGCCGGCGCGGCGGAGATGGACCGGGCCAGCATCGGGTTCACGCATCAGGACCATGTGCCGGACGGGATGGAAGCCGTGCGCCGGCTGTTCTCGCCGGAGTTCCGCAACCGGCTCGACGCAATCATCCAGTTCAGCCCCCTCGATGCGCCTACGATCGAGCGCGTCGTCGATAAGCTGCTGCTCGAGATCGAGGCGCAGCTCGAGCAGAAGGCGGTAACCCTGTCGGTGGACGACGATGCGCGCCACTGGATCGCGGCCAAGGGCTATGACCCCAGGATGGGTGCGCGGCCGATGGCGCGCGTGCTGCAGGAGCACGTCAAGCGGCCGCTGGCCGAGGAACTCCTGTTCGGCCGCCTCTCTGGTGGCGGCACGGTTCGCGTGTCACTGGCTGCGGACGGCGCAGGGCTGGCACTCGACTGCCGGCCGGCGCGCACGCCCGAGTTGCTGGGTCAGGACTGAACGCGCTTCAGCGCGCGCGATAGACGATCCGGCCCTTGCTGAGGTCGTAAGGCGTCAGTTCGACGGTGACAGTGTCGCCCGTCAGGATCCGTATGTAGTGCTTGCGCATCTTGCCCGAGATGTGGGCGGTCACGATGTGATCGTTCTTAAGCTTGACGCGGAATGTCGTATTAGGCAGGGTCTCGACGACCTCGCCGTCCATCTGGATTGCTTCTTCTTTCGCCATTCCATCCGTCGCTGTGGCAGAAACCGCGCGGATTGTGACCCAGCGCGCCCCCGCATGCAATTCGACGTCTCATTCACGCCACAGGCGCGCATCGGCATCCACCAGCCCGGCGAGCAGCGACTCGAAGTCGGCGCGCACCACGCTCCGGCTGCCCAGGCTGGCCAGGTGCGGGCTTGGCATCTGGCAGTCGATCAACGGGACGTCGCGCCGCAGGCACAGGCGGACCAGGCAGGCGAGCGCGACCTTGGAAGCGTCCCGTTCGTGCGTGAACATCGATTCACCGAAGAACACGCGGCCGAGCGCGACCCCGTACAGGCCGCCGACCAGGTCCTCCCCGCGCCAGGTCTCGATCGAGTGGGCAAGCCCCCGGTGGTGCAATTCCAGATAGGCGGCGCGCATTTCGTCGGTGATCCAGGTTCCGGCAATGCCGCGGCGTGGGCCGGCGCAGGCCTCGAGCACCGTCCCGAAGGCGGTATCGACACGGGTCACGTAGCCGCGATTGCGGATCGAGCGCGCGAGGCTGCGGGAGATCCGGAACTCCGCCGGCACCAGCACCGCACGCGGATCCGGTGCCCACCAGAGTATCGGCTGCTCGAACGAGAACCACGGGAACACCCCGTGCCGGTAGGCGTGGATCAGCCACTCGGGGGTCAGCGCGCCGCCCACCGCCAGCAGTCCGTTGGGCTCCCGCAATGCCCGCGACGTGACGGGCAGCGTTTCGGGAGGATCAGTCTTCTGCAGCCAGGCAATCCCGGACATCGACTGGCAGCCTATCCGGGATATCGGCACTGCGGAAGGGCAGGTGGCTGGTCGCCGCGCGCAGATAGGCCCGCCGATGCGCACGCTCGCGACCCAGCCAGGAGCCGATGGCCGCTCTGAAGCGTGGATCGGTTATGTCGTGCATGGACCAGACCGGCGTCGGCACGAAGCCGCGCAACAGCTTGTATTCGCCCTGGGCGCCAGGTTCGAAATGCGCGAGGCGCTCGCGGATGCAGTACTCGATGCCACGGTAGTAGCAGGTCTCGAAATGCAGGCTGTGCCGCTCGGCTCCTGCGCCCCAGTAACGCCCATAGAGCGTATCGCTGCCACGCAAGAACACCGAGCAGGCGATCGCCTCGCCGCCCTGGATCGCAAGTTCGACGACCAGCGACCGCGGCAAGGTGTGCGCGAGCAGGTGGAAAAAGGCGAGATTGAGGTATGGAGCATGTCCGTGCCGTGCAAATGTCCGCGCATGCAGGCGGTAGACCGCCTCGATCGTCGCATCGTCGAGATCGTCGCCGTGCAAGGTCCTGTGCACGATGCCCGCGTCGGAAACGCGTCGCCGTTCGCGCCTGATCTTCTTGCGCTTCTCAGCCGTCAGGCCGGCCAGGAAATCATCGAAGCAGCCATAATCCGCGTTGTGCCAATGGAACTGGCAATCGAGGCGGGGCAGCAGTCCCTCGAGCTCGAGCGCCTCCCGGTCCGCTGCGTCCGGGAACAACACATGCAATGAAGAAACCGGAAGTTCGCGCGCCAGGTCCCGCGCCGCCACGATCAGCGCCCGGCGTGTCGCGTCATCTCCGGCGCTGCGCGTCAGCAGGCGCGGACCACTGGCGGGCGTGAACGGCACGGCGGACACCAGCCTCGGGTAGTAGCAGAGGCCCGCCCGCTGATAGGCCTCGGCCCAGGGGAAATCGAAGACGAACTCGCCCCAGGAATGCGATTTCAGGTACAGGGGCATCGCGCCGCTGAGCACGCCGTGCGCATCCAGTTGCAGCAGGTGGCGCGCGTCCCACCCGGTGTCCGCTACGGCGCAGCCCGACTGTTCCAGGGCCAGCAGAAATTCGTGACTCAGGAACGGAGACCGTTCAGCGACGAGGGCATTCCATTGCCCGGCATCGATTTCGTGCAGCGAACGGGCGATGCGCGTAGTCACGGCTGGATCAGGGTCCGGCGTCGGCGCGCTCCAGATACCGATCCGCATCGAGCGCAGCCATGCATCCGGTACCGGCGGAGGTGACGGCTTGCCGGTAGACATGGTCGGCGACATCACCCGCCGCGAATACGCCGGGCGTGCTCGTGGCCGTGGCGTTGCCCGACAGGCCGGTCTGCACGACGATGTAGCCGTTCTCCATTGCCAGCTGCCCCGCGAACAGCGCCGTATTCGGCGTGTGCCCGACCGCGATGAACAGGCCGCTCACGCCGAGATCTCGTCTCGCGCCGTCCGTCAGCTGCCGCACGCGCACGCCGGTCACGCCCTGGTCGCCGCCAAGCACCTCTTCGACGGCGTGATTCCACAGCAACGAAACCTTGCCCTGGTCCGCGAGCGCGAACAGGCGATCCTGCAGGATGGCCTCGGCGCGCAAGCGATCGCGCCGGTGGATCAACGTCACGTGCGCGGCCATATTGGCCAGGTAGATCGCTTCCTCGACGGCCGTGTTGCCGCCCCCGACCACCGCGACCCGCTGGTCGCGATAAAAAAACCCGTCACAGGTCGCGCAGGCCGAAACACCGCGGCCACGGTAAAGCGTCTCGGATTCGAGCCCCAGATAACGGGCCGAGGCGCCGGTTGCGATGATCAGCGCATCGCACTGGTACTCGCTGTCCTCGCCGGACAGGCGGAACGGACGCCGGCCGAGGTCGACCCGGACGATCTGGTCGTGGACCATCTCGACGCCGAATCGCGCCGCATGCCTTTGCATCCGATCCATCAGCTGCGGACCGAGCAGACCCTCGACGTCACCCGGCCAGTTGTCGACCTCGGTCGTGGTCATCAATTGCCCGCCCTGCTCGAGCCCGGTGATCAGCAGCGGCTTGCGATTGGCACGCGCGGCGTAAATCGCCGCCGCGTAGCCCGCGGGTCCCGAGCCGAGGATGATGAGCCGCGAGTGTCGGGAGGTCGTCATGTATAGTGGCCGCCGCCGATATGCCGGGTAGCCGCGCATCCTAGGGGAGTGCGGCAGGCCGCGAAAGCCTCCACTTCCCGATCGCAGCCGAGCTTGCCTGCAGGGCTAATGGGTGCTTGCTGCCCGAAATGCAATACTCTTATAATCAAACGCTTATAACCTATTCTTTATCAGGATTCTGAGTCCGTGGCCAAGTCCGTCGCCGATGCATCGACATCGGAAGCCAAGCTCGATCCGGTTTTTGCCCGGGCGCTGCGTGAGGCCGCATTCTGGTTGCTGGCGGCGCTCGCGCTCGTGCTCATGATCGCACTGACGAGTTACGACGCCTACGACCGCAGTTTCAGCTACACCGGCGAACCGGGTCAGGTCGGCAACCTGATCGGGCCGCTGGGCGCCTGGGTCGCCGGCATGCTGTTCCTGCTATTCGGCTGGCCGGCATTCCTGTTTCCGCTGGCGATCGCATTCAGCGCCTGGGTCGGCCTCAAGCGTGCCCCCGATGAACCGGGTCATGGACGTTCGACGCTCGCGCTGCGCACGATCGGCCTGGTCGCTGCGCTCGCGACCAGTTGCGGCCTCGCGGCCCTGCACTTCATGCCCGGCACTCTGCCCGCAGGCGCCGGCGGCATCCTGGGCACCTTGGTCGGCGACGGCCTGGAGCGGATCGCCTCGTTGCTCGGCGCGACACTCCTGATGCTCGCGCTGTGGTTCGCCGGCGTGCAGCTCTATACCGGCGTCTCGTGGCTGCGCGTGATGGACTTCGTCGGGCACTGGGTGCTGGCCGGCGCGGCCTGGCTACGCAATCGCGTGGCCACCTCCCGCGATCAGGCAGTCGGCCGGGAGTCGCGCGAGGCGCGCGAAGCGGCGGTTCGTGACATTCAGAGGAAAGCCGCGGCTCGCACGCCGCCACGCATCGAAACGGCGGCGCCCGCGGTGCCGGAACCCAGCCAGCGAGTCGAAAAAGAAAAGCAGGTCCAGCTGTTCGCGAAGCCGGCTGCCAAGGACCTTCCGGAGCTCAAGCTGCTGGATGATCCGCCAGCCCGTGAAAAGGCCTATTCCGCAGAGGCGCTGGACGCTATCTCGCGCCTGGTCGAGATCAAGCTCAAAGACTTCGGCGTCGACGTCGAGGTCGTCGCCGTGCAGCCCGGGCCAGTCGTGACGCGCTTTGAGCTGAAGCCCGCGCCCGGCGTAAAGGTCAGCCAGATCAGCGCGCTCGCCAAGGATCTCGCACGCGCGCTCTCGGCGATCAGCGTGCGGGTGGTCGAGATCATTCCCGGCAAGTCGGTGGTCGGGCTGGAGATACCTAACGAATCGCGCGAACTGGTCACGCTCGGCGAAATCATACGGTCGCGCGCCTACGATGAACTCGCGTCACCGGTCACACTCGCACTGGGCAAGGACATCGGCGGCGCACCGGTGGTGGTGGACCTCGCGCGGATGCCGCACCTGCTGATCGCCGGCACCACCGGTTCCGGCAAGTCGGTCGCGATCAACGCGATGGTGCTGTCGCTGCTCTACAAGAGCACGACCGAACAGGTGCGGCTGATCCTGATCGACCCGAAAATGCTCGAGCTGTCGGTATACGAGGGCATCCCGCACCTGCTGGCGCCGGTCGTCACCGACATGAAGCAGGCAGCGAATGCGTTGCGCTGGTGCGTCGCGGAGATGGAACGGCGCTATCAGCTGATGAAGGAACTTGGCGTGCGCAACCTCGGCGGTTTCAACCGCAAGGTGCGCGACGCGGCACAGGCCGGCAAGCCGATCCCGGACCCGCTGATCGCGCAACTGCTCGCCACCGGTCGCTACCTGGGCGAGGTGCCGGCGCTGGAGCCACTGCCGCACATCGTCGTCGTCATCGACGAACTCGCCGATCTGATGATGATCATCGGCAAGAAGGTCGAGGAACTGATTGCGCGCCTCGCGCAGAAGGCGCGCGCTTCGGGCATCCATCTGGTGCTGGCAACCCAGCGGCCGTCGGTCGATGTCATTACCGGGCTCATCAAGGCGAACATCCCGGCCCGTATCGCATTCCAGGTGTCGGCCAAGGTCGACTCGCGGACCATCCTTGACCAGAACGGCGCCGAATCATTGTTGAGCCACGGCGACATGCTGTACCTGCCGCCGGGGACGTCGACCCCCGAGCGCGTGCACGGCGCCTTCGTGTCCGATCAGGAAGTGCACCGCGTGGTCGCCTCGCTCAAGGGCGGCGTCGCGCCGGAGTACGTCGACGAGGTACTGACAGGCCCGCAGGGGCCGGTGCCGGGCCTGCAGGACGAGGCGGGCGACGGCGCCGAGATGGTGGACGAGGGCGAGCAGGATCCGCTGTACGACGATGCCGTGCGCATCGTGACCGAGACCCGGCGTGCATCGGTCTCCGGTGTGCAGCGCCGCCTGAAGATCGGCTACAACCGTGCCGCCAGGCTGGTCGAGTCGATGGAAGCGGCCGGGCTGGTGGGCCCGCTGCAGTCCAACGGCAGTCGCGAGGTTCTCGCGCCGCCGCCGCCGGAGTCCTGATGCGCGACCGCATCGCGCTGCTCCTGCTCACCGGCCTCATGGTGCTGCCGGCGATTGCCGCAACCGATTCCGACGCCGGCGCCACACAGCGCGTCCAGGTCTTTCTGCGGGAACTCACCGGTCTGCGCGCGGAGTTTCGCCAGTCGGTGACGGATGCGCGCGGGCGCGTCATTGAAAACTCGGAGGGGACGGTGTCCCTGGCCCGGCCTGGTCGTTTCCGCTGGGACTATCGTGTGCCGGAGCAATTGATCGTGTCCGATGGCGTGACCGTCTGGCTGTACGACATCGAACTCGAGCAGGTCACCGTGCGTGCGGCGGATCAGGCGCTCGCCGGCACGCCCGCGATGCTGCTCGCGGGGCAGGGCGATTTCGGCGACGAATTCCTGGTCACGGATGCGGGCGACGATGGCGGCCTCGCCTGGTGTCAGCTGACGCCGCGCCGGCCAGACGGCGATTTTCGCGAACTGCGGCTAGGCTTCGATGGGCGCGAACTGCGGCGCATGACCTTGTTCGACCGGCTCGGACAGACGACGGAACTGCAGTTCATGCAGGTCGAGCGCAACCCGCGATTCGAGGACTCCCTGTTCAAATTCAAGCCGCCACCGGGCGTCGACGTGGTCGGTCGCCCGCCGCCCGGCTGAGCTTGCTGAACCTCCGCTACCGCCGGGTCTGGATTGGAGCCTTGTGGCTGCTGGTGCTTGCCATCGTCGTCGCAAGCCTGGCGCCGGGTCCCGAGTTGCCGTCAGGCGTCACGGTCGACAAGATCGGCCACTGCGGGGCCTACTTCCTGCTCGCGCTGTTCGGGTCGGGCCTGGTGCCGCAGCCAGGATTGCCGCGCGTCATGCTGCGCACCTTTCTGCTGGGGCTTTCCCTCGAGGCCGCGCAGGCGCTCCTGACCGGGACGCGCACGGCCGACTGGCTCGATGTCATCGCCAACACCGCCGGCATCCTGGCCGCCTGGTGGATCGCCCACCACGGGCGTGCAGGCTGGGTCCACGACGTTGAAGCCTGGCTCGCCCGCCCTGCCAGCCCGAACGGCTAGAATCCGCACAACATGCCGCGCCAGGCGCAACTTGCGATCGACCGGCCTGGCGGCGGGGCCTTCCGCCCGCTGGCGGACCGGATGCGCCCCCGCCACCTCACCGAGCTCGTCGGTCAGGCTCACCTGCTCGGGGTTGGCCGGCCGCTGCATCAGCTGCTCAGCGAGGGCATTCCGCATTCGATGGTGCTCTGGGGCCCGCCCGGCAGCGGCAAAACGACGCTTGCGCGGCTGGCAGCCGAGAACTGCAAGGCTGATTTCATTTCGCTCTCGGCGGTGATGGCAGGCGTCAAGGACATCCGCGCGGCCGTGGATCAGGCACGCGCAGCACGCGCCAGCACCGGCCGCGCAACCGTACTGTTCCTCGACGAGGTCCATCGCTTCAACAAGGGCCAACAGGACACCTTCCTGCCATTCGTCGAGGACGGCACGCTCGTGTTCATCGGCGCAACGACCGAAAATCCGTCGTTTGAACTCAATTCCGCGCTGCTGTCGCGTGCCCGCGTTTACCTGCTGAAGCCGCTGCAAGCCACCGACCTGCTTGCGCTGATGGAACGGGCGCTGACCGACGCCGAGCGCGGGCTGGGAACGAGCGGCGTGACGGCGACAGCCGAAGCGCTCAGGCTGCTGGCCGATGCCGCGGATGGCGACGCGCGCCGGGCCCTCAACCTGCTTGAGGTAGCCGTTGATCTCGCCGCGGTCGATCCGGCCGGCCCGGTCGTCACGATCGAGGTCGTGCGGGAAGTCGCCGCCGGTGGTCATCGCCGTTTCGACAAGCGCGGGGAGCTTTTCTACGACCAGATCTCGGCACTGCACAAGTCCGTCCGCGACAGCGACCCGGATGCCGCGCTGTACTGGCTGTGCCGGATGCTGGACGGCGGCTGCGATCCTGGCTTCATCGCCCGGCGGCTCACCCGCATGGCGAGCGAGGACATCGGCAACGCCGATCCCCGTGCCTTGACACTTGCGCTTGCGGCGTGGGATGGCTATGACCGGCTCGGCAGCCCGGAAGGCGAGCTTGCGCTCGCACAGGCCTGTGTTTTCCTGGCCTGCACGCCCAAGAGCAATGCGGTTTACAAGGCCTTCAGCTCGGCGATGGAAGACGCCAGGTCGATGGGCACGCTGGAGGTACCTTTGCATCTGCGGAATGCGCCGACCACGTTGATGAAAGACCTCGGCTATGGCCGGGACTACCGCTATGCGCACGATGACCCCCTGGGTCTCGCACAGGGACAGCGGCATTTTCCCGACGGCATGGAGCCGCGCATCTACTATCATCCGGTGCCGCGCGGTCTGGAATTGCGCCTGCGCGAGACGCTCGCGCGGATTCGCCGCGGCGGCGAGGATGAACCGGACCCGGACGCCATGAAAGGGAAACACGATCGTGCTTGACCTGCGACTGCTGCGCAGCGACCCGCAGGCCGTGGCCCGCAACCTGGCACGGCGCGGCTATCGACTGAACCTTGCCCGTTTTGCGGAACTCGAGAAGCGCCGCAAGGACCAGCAAGTTGGCGTAGATGCGTTGCGCAACGAACGCAATACCCGCTCACGCGCGATCGGGCAGGCCAAGGCGCAGGGCCAGGACCTGGCGCCGCTGCTGGCCGAGGTGGAGACGCTGGGTACACGACTCGCCGACGGGGAGAAGGCGCTCGCCGCACTGCAGGCCGAGCTCGATGGCTTGCTGCTGGATCTGCCGAACCTGCTGCACGACAGCGTGCCGGATGGCAGCGACGAAGCGGCCAACGTCGAAATCCGACGCCACGGCGAACCACGGCGATTCGACTTCGAGCCGGCCGATCACGTCGCGATCGGCGAGGGCCTGGGCGGGCTCGATCTGGCCGCGGCGAGCCGGATTTCCGGGGCGCGCTTTGCCGTGCTCACGGGTCCGCTGGCCGCGCTGCATCGCGCGCTCACCCAGTTCATGCTGGACCTGCACGTGCGCGAGCACGGGTATCGCGAGGCCTATGTTCCGTATCTCGTATTGCGCCAGACGCTGACCGGCACGGGCCAGTTGCCGAAATTCGAGCAGGATCTGTTCAAGCTCTCGCGCGACGAGGCGGACTCTGAGCTCTTCCTGATACCGACCGGCGAGGTGCCACTGACCAACCTGGCCGGGGATCAGATCTTTGAGGCCGCGAAGCTGCCGATGAAGCTCGTCGCGCACACGCCTTGCTTCCGCTCGGAGGCCGGTTCCTATGGCAAGGACACCCGTGGACTGGTCCGGCAGCACCAATTCGACAAGGTCGAGCTGGTGCAGATCGTCCGGCCAACCGAGTCCTACAAGGCGCTCGAGGAGCTCACGGGCCACGCGGCGCGGGTACTGGAGCTCCTGGAAATGCCGTATCGCGTGGTCGCACTGTGCGCCGGCGACGTCGGCTTCGGCAGCGCGAAAACCTACGATCTCGAGGTCTGGTTACCGGGGCAGGGCAGGTATCGGGAAATTTCTTCCTGCAGCAACTGCGAGGCCTTCCAGGCCCGGCGCATGCAGGCGCGCTGGCGGAATCCCGAGACCGGAAAGCCGGAGCCGGCGCACACGCTGAACGGTTCGGGTCTTGCCGTGGGCCGCGCCCTGGTGGCGGTGCTCGAGAACAACCAGCAGGCGGACGGCTCGGTGCTCGTCCCGTCGGTGCTGCGACCCTACCTGGGAGGGCTTTCGCGGATCGCAGCGGACTGATCCGGCTGCCGGGGTTCGCTCGTCGCGACTAGTCGTCGCTCGCGAATCCGAGCAGCTGCAGCAGGCTTGTGAACAGGTTGAAGATGCTGACGTAGAGCGTCACGGTCGCGAGGATGTAGTTGGTCTCGCGGCCATGCACGATCTCGCCGGTCTGGTACAGGATCAGCCCCGCCATCAGCATCACGAACATGCCGGACACCGCAAGCGACAGTGCCGGCATCGAGAAGAACACGGCGCCGAGACCCAGCAGGAACGCGGTCAGGATCCCGACGAACAGGAACCCGCCCATGAATGAGAAGCTGCGCCCGCTCCGGACTGCGTAGGCGGAAAGCCCGACGAACGCGACGGCCGTGATGCCGAAGGCATTCATGACCACCGAATGTCCATTCGGGATCGCCTTCAGGTAAAGGCTGATGATCGGCCCAAGCGTGTAGCCGAGGAAGCCCGTCAGCGCGAACACAAAGGCGATGCCCGCCGCACTGTTTGCAGTCTTGTGGACGCCGTACAGGAGGCCGAAGTACACCACCAAAGTCGGGACCAGACCCGGATACGGCAGGTGGAAGGTGAGCGCGATGCCAGCGATCAGCGCGCTGAAGGCGAGCGTCGCCGACAGCAACAGGTAGGTATTGCGCAGGACCTTGTTGCCGGCCAGCGCGGATTCGCGGATTGCCGACTGTGACTGCAGGACGATCGGGTCGCGTTCCATCGTTCAATCCTCCAAGCGGTGGCTCAACGTCTCAGACACAGTATACCGATCCGGGTTCCGCGGGCCGCTTCGGCGACTTGCAGGCGCCGGCGCCGGGGCCGACAATCCCGGCCGCACCGTGACTCGTCGGAGAGGTGGCAGAGCGGTTGAATGCACCGGTCTTGAAAACCGGCAAAGTCGCAAGACTTTCGTGAGTTCGAATCTCACCCTCTCCGCCAAATTCAAGCACTTACAGCAGCACTCGTTTCCCGGTCCGGTTCAAAGTTGCAGTTCCAGTTGCACTTTTTACCGGACCGGGGGCATATTCGCGCCTGTGCGCGTAAACGTCAAGCGCACGCGCCGGGAGTGTGACGATGGCGACGATCCTCAAGCGCCGAAGCGGCAGTCGGGTTTGCTGGCTCGCGCAAGTGCGCGTCGCACCGTACAAGCCGGCCGCCAAAACGTTCGCCACGCGCCGCGAGGCTGCCGACTGGGCCGCCGCGCTCGAACGTGAACTGCGAGGCGAGCGGCAGGCGCGGCGCACGCGGCCGACTCTGACGAAGCTCACGGTCGCCGAACTGGTCCGTCAGTTCCTCGATGACCCCGGGATCAGTGCCCTACGCACGCACGACTCGCTGGCGCCGCTGTGCGCCTGGTGGGTGAATCACTACGGGGGCGTGAAGGTTCTCAACCTAGGGGCGCTCACGTTGCGCGAGGCGCGCGATCGCCTGCGGCCGGGGCGGGCACCGGCGACGACGAACCGTTACTTGTCGGCACTGCGCTCCGCATGGAACTGGGGCAGGGCGGCGGAGTTGATTCCGGCCAAGCTCACTTGGCCGTCGCGGCTGATGCTGACCGAGCCGAAGGGCCGCACCCGGTTCCTTTCCGACGACGAGCTCGCCAGGCTGCTCAAAGCGGCCAAGGCGCACTCGACGTTGATGGAAGCCGCCGTCGTGGTCTCGATCGCCTGCGGCGTCCGGCAATCGGAACTCCTGCGCCTGACTTGGGCGGACGTGGATCTCGCTCGGCAACGGTTGCGGATCATGCTGTCGAAGAACGACGAGGCCCGAGCGGTATATCTACCAGAGACCGCCGCT
>Ga0214473_10004852_pt1 | contig 16149 bp, 12 predicted proteins | sample RVTome_7_FD_203509 | JGI IMG/M metagenome (GOLD analysis project Ga0214473, IMG submission 203509) | Soil microbial communities from uranium-contaminated site in the Upper Colorado River Basin, Wyoming, United States - RVT98D197 | ecosystem: Environmental > Terrestrial > Soil > Contaminated >... | reverse complement strand
AGGACCACCACCGCGGCGCGCGCGCCTATGCCCTCGGCGAATCCCGTGATCCAGGCGCGGTACGCGTCGGCGCTGGGGGCGCCGCCGCCCGAGTAGCTGCTGCAGTCGCGCACGGGGATGTTGTAGGCCACGTAGACGGGGAGCGCGCCCGCACTGGTAATGGCGGTGGTCTTAGCGTCCACGGCGGCACGGATGTCCCCGCTCCAGTTGCCGAACCAGATGGCCTGCGGCTGGTAGGCGATCTTCTCCAGCTGCGCGGCGTCCTCCGGGCGCGCGTCCCGCCACTCCTCGATCTGGCGCATGCCATGGGAGTACGGATCCACCCAGAGCGGAGCGCTGGTCAGCGGGTTGCCGGTCGTGGCGGTCGAATCCGGCGGGGGCGGCGGCGGCACCACGGTGGAGTCCGCCTGGACGTAGACCTGGACCACCGTGTCGGACAGCAGTTTGCCCTTCCGATCGCGTGCCGTGAAACGCACGGCGTAGGGCCCACTACCATTCCAGCTCCAGGTGTCCACGTCCACCACGGCTTCCTTGTGGGACGCGTCATCCCAGTTGTCAGCCATGTACGTGGGCGTCCCGCCGTCCACCGCCCACTGCATGTCGTAGTGCTGGAGCTTCCAATCCTCCAGGCGCGCCTTGAAGGGCTGCGCGCCGCTCAGGACGGCGCCCTCCGTGGGCCACCAGACCTCGAGCTGGGCGGGCCCATGCCTGGCGTAGGCCGGGTCGCCGCTGTCGGGACCCGTGGCGTCGCCGCAGGCCACGGCCACTGCTGCCGTGACGAGAAGAGACGCGAGCGTGCGGAGGCGCCGGGCGGAGAGGTACTTCATCATACCGGGTCCTGCTTTTGGGGTGCTGCATGCGCGGACACACGACAGGGCGAGCCACGCCGCAAGTCATGGATTGTCAGGGACTTAGGTGTCTACCCGGATGGGCGGACAGGGTTTCACGAAGGGGAAGGGCGGTCAGGGTTGCGAGCCGGTCCAGACAGCCGCTCAGGCCAGCAGGGTCCCTCCAGCCTCCAGGGCCTTGGTCAGCTCCGCCTCGGAGCGTACCGCCAGCTCCGCCAGCCGCTCCGGCGCCACCACGCGCCGCTCGTCCAGGGTGAAAAGGCGCAGCACACGCGCGGTACGGTAGAGTTCGTCCGCCACACGGGGCAGACCGATCAGGCCGGCATGGCCACCGGGGCCCACGCGCACGACGGCGCCGTCCTGGCGCAGGACCAGCAGTTCGAGGCCGAACATGGCGGTCTTGGCGGGATAGTCCAGGAAGGCGCCGCCTGCCCGGAGGCCCAGTTCCACCGCGATCCGATCCTCCACCGCCCGCTTGAAGGGCGAGTCCGTCTCCAGCCAGTCGCCCGGCCCGCCCCCCGGCAGGTGGGCGGCCGCGATTTCCGCGGCGCGCTTCGGCAGGCGGCGATTGCGCATGGCATCCAGGAAGGTGGCCATGCGGACGCCTGCGGCGCGCCCTCCCGCGTCAGCCGAGTCAGCCGAGTCAGCGGAGTCAGCCGCGTCAGCCGCGTCACCCGCATCGGCGAGCGTGGCCGCTCGACTCCGCTCCGCCAGCAGGAACATGAGGGCCTCGTCCGTGGCCCCCACGAGCTCCTCACGCTGGATGAGCCCGGCGTCCAGGGCGTCCCCCACCAGGCGCTTGTAGAGCACAGTGGCGGCGCGTACGGCATGGTGCCAGTAGACGTTGCGGAACATCTGGTACTTCGAGAACAGCAGCGACTCGAGCGCCGCCACGCCCTTCTCGTGGACGCCGATCTCGCGCGCCCCCGTGGCGGGATCCTCCAGGACCATGAGCGCCTGGAGCAGCCGATCCACGTCCACCTCGCCGTAGGGCACGCCGCAGAAGCGCGCGTCCCGCTTGAGGTACTCGATCTTGTCCAGATCCAGGCTGCCGCTCACCAGGCCCTGCAGCGGTGAAGTGGAGCGGCCGCGGATGAGCGCCTCCACGCGCGCGGGCGCATCGGCGGCCACGGCCTCCAGCGCGGCGGCCACCTCCGGCTCGGCCAGGAAGCGGCCCACCAGCGCCTCGTGATGGCCCGGTATGCGCTCCGCCTGCAGCTCCTCGAGGGCGTGGCTGAACGGGTAGTGGCCGATGTCGTGCAGCAGCGCGGCGATCGGTACACACGCGCGCTCCACCGGGTCGACCGCTTCCAGCGCGCCCCGCTGGCCCAGTTCGGCCAGCGCGCGCACGGCCAGATGGTAGACGCCGATGGCATGGTCGAAGCGGGTGTGGGTGGCGCCCGGGTAGACCAGGTGGGCGTGCCCCAGCTGCTTGATGTGACGCAGCCGCTGGAACGCGGGCGCGTCCACGATCCGTACCGCCTCGGGGGAGAGCCGGATGGTGTTCCAGAGCGGGTCCCGCAGGACCACCGGAGTGCTCACGGGGTGGCCACCTCAGTCATGGGCGCAAGGTAACGGGCGCCGCGGATGCCGCCATAGCGGGATCCGCCTACCGCGGGCGGAGCTATGCGGGCTGCTTCGGGCCGGCGGCCTGCACGGCGTCCGAGACCTCGGCCTCGAACTGCTTGAAGTTGTCCCGGAACATCCCGGCCAGCTTGGCCGCCTGCTCGTCGTAAGCGGCCTTGTCCGCCCATGTGGCGCGGGGCTCGAGCACGTGAGCCGGGATATGGGGGATCTCCACCGGCACGTGCAGGCCGAAGACGTCATCCTCACGCGTGGGGGCGTGCTTCAGTCTGCCCGCCAGCGCGGCGTGCACCATGGCCCGCGTGTGGGCCAGCTTCATGCGGTGGCCGGTGCCGTAGGCGCCGCCCGTCCAGCCGGTGTTCACGAGCCAGCACTGGGCGTCGTGCTCTTCCAGCTTCTGGCCCAGCATGCGGGCGTACTCGGACGGGTGCAGCGGCAGGAAGGGCGCCCCGAAGCAGGCGCTGAAGGCCGCCTTGGGCTCCGTCACGCCCCGCTCGGTGCCCGCCACCTTGGCCGTGTATCCGGAGAGGAAATGGTACATGGCCTGCTCGTGCGTGAGCCGGGAAATCGGCGGCAGCACGCCGAAGGCGTCCGCTGTGAGAAAGACCACGGTGTTGGGATGCCCTCCGGCGCCGCTCGGCACGGCCCCGCTGATGAAGTCGATCGGATAGCTGGAGCGCGTGTTCTCGGTGATGCTGCCGTCCTCGAAGCACACGGCCCGCGTCTCCTCATCCAGCACCACGTTCTCCAGGATGGCGCCGAAACGCCGGCTGGCGCCGTAGATGAGCGGCTCACCATCGGCGGACAGGTTGATGACCTTGGCGTAGTTGCCACCCTCGAAGTTGAAGACGCCGCGATCCGACCAGCCGTGCTCGTCGTCTCCGATGAGGAAACGGTCGGGATCGGCCGACAGCGTGGTCTTGCCCGTGCCGGAGAGGCCGAAGAAGAGCGCCACGTCCCCGGCATGGCCGGCGTTCGCGGAGCAATGCATGGGCAGCACGCCCTGCAGCGGCAGCATGTAGTTCATCACCGTGAAGATGGACTTCTTCAACTCACCGGCGTAGCGGGTGCCGCCGATGAGGGCGGTATGATCCTCGAAGTTCAGCACCACGAAGGTTCCGGACCTCGTGCCGTGGCGGCCGGGATCGGCCTCCATCTCGGGCGCGTGCAGGATGGTGAAGCCGGGCTCGAAGGCCGCCCGCTCCGCAGGGGAGGGCGCTATGAACATGTTGTGCACGAAGAGCGTGTGCCACGCGTTCGGTGAGATGGAACGCACCTTCAGCCGGTACGCGGGGTCCGCGCCGGCGTGGACGTCCCGGACGTAGAGCTCCTGGCCCGAGAGGTGCTCCACCACGTCGGCCTTGAGGGCCGCGTACTTGTCGGCGTCCAGCGGGACGTTCACGTTGCCCCACCAGATGCGCTCTTCACTGGCGCCCTGGCGCACCACGAATTTGTCGTTCGGGGACCGGCCGGTGTGGGGAGCGGTGACGGCGGCGAAGGCGCCATCCCGGGTCAGCTGGCCCTCGCCGGCGCGCACGGCGCGTTCGACGAGTTCGGCGGGACTCAGGTTCCAGTGCACCCCACCCGCGGGCCTCAGGCCGTAGCGGGTCAGGTCTCCGGTGGAAGGATTTTCAGCCACACGTGCCTCGATTCGATGCCTATGAATCAAACCCGCCACGAGCGCGGGATGATGTTCCGGATCCGTCAGAAAGGTCCGGCGGCCTTCCCCGTGGCCCGTATGCGGGCACGGTGATGCCGCCGAACGCTGCCCAGCGGGCGCAGCTTAGGCCTGTCCGGAAGGCCGTGTCAAGCGGCGTGGGCACCCGTGCCGCACGCGCGGGGACGCGTGCTGCGCGCGCTGCCGTCGTCGGGCTGGCGGTGCTCACGCCGGCCCTGGCGCGCGCCCAGGTCCAGCCTGAGGCCGCCTGTCCGGCGGGGCGGATCGGCATTGTCTTCGTGGACAATCATTCCATCTTCGACCTTGCCGATCCCGACCTGGATCAGCGCTTCGACTGGGCGTATCGCCTGGCGAACACGCTGCACACGCGGACGCGGGCGGAGTTCATTCAGCGCGAGCTGCTCCTCCGGCCGGGGGACTGCTACGACCCGTGGCTGGTCGAGGAGACCGCGCGTCTGCTGCGGAACTACAATTTCCTGGCGCACGCGGAGGTGGAGGCCGAGCGCATGGCCGACGGCACCTGGACCCTCACCGTGGACACGCGGGACGAGTGGAGCACCGAGGTGGACGTCCGCTTCGCGGGCGGTGACGAGGGCTTTGGCGTGGAGGGTGTGCGCGTCACGGAATCCAACCTGCTCGGGGCCGGCCGCGAGCTCGGGCTCTTCTACTTCCAGCGGGACGCCAGGCGCGATTACGGCGTCTCCTACTATACGCCGCAGCTGGCCGGCACACGCTGGGACCTGCGGGGCGCCGGCGGGCGAACGCGTGCGGGGACGTTCGTGAACGGCGGCGTCGCTTACCCGTTCGTGGGTGAGGTGAGCAGCTGGTCCGGGCGCGTGTTCTTCAGCCGCAGCGACCAGTTCTTCGACTACGTGGTGGTGGACGACCCGGAACTGGCGGCGGACCGCACCCTGACGCCCACGCGCGAGAAGTACCTGGAGCTATCGGTCGTGCGGCGCCTCGGGTCACAGGGAAACGTGGGCATGCTCGGCGCCGGCGTGAGCTTTCAGGAGCTGGCCTATCCGGGCCAGCCGCAGCGTGCCGTGGGCGGGGACTACGACGCTCTCGAGCCGGCCGACAGCGCCCTCGGCGCTCCCGTGGGCGCGCAGCTGCACCCGCTGAACGCCATCCACGCCTTCCTGCTGCTGGGCCACCGCAACGTCTGGTGGGTCAAGCGCACCGGCCTGGACAGCATGCGCGGTGAGGAGGACGTACGCCTGGGGGCGGAGGTGGGGCTGGCGCTCGGGCGCTCCCTGCCGGCGCTGGAAAACGACGACGACCTGATCACCACGCTCTCCCTATACACCGCCATGGAGGCGGGTGACGCCCTGCTCGTGGCCTCCGCGCGCGGGGACGTGCGCCGCAACCTGGCCGCACCGGCCGCTCAGCCGGAGTGGGAGGACCTGTACGGCGAAGCCGAGCTGCTGGCCTATCTGCGGCCCACCGGATGGGACCGCCACACCTTCCTGCTGCGCGTGGCCGGCCTGGGCGCGTGGCACACGCGCACCCCCTTCCAGCTCACGCTGGGCGGACTGCGGGCGGTGCGCGGGCTGCATCCCGACCGCTTCCCGGGCGGGCGGCGGGTGGTGGTGGGGCTGGAGGACCGGTTCTTCCTGGGTTGGCCATTTCGCGACGTGCTGGACCTGGGTCTCGCCGCCTTCGCCGACGCCGGCCGGATGTGGCCGGGAGACGTGCCGTACGGTGCGGATTCGGGCTGGCAGGGCTCGGTGGGAACGGGCATCCGCGCCGCCTTTCCCGCGGACAGCCGCTCCACCTTCCGGCTGGACTTCGCCTGGCCGCTGGCACAGGGGGCCGGGCTCGCGGACGCGCGCATCACCTTCTCGTTCACCGAGATCGTGGGGCTGACCCGCCGTGAGGGGGAACCGCAGCTCCTGCGCTCGCGTCCCGACGGCCCCGCCACCACCCTCTTCCAGTTCCAGGAGCGGCGATGAGCGGGGCCCGCCCCACCCGCTACCGCGCGCGCTGGATCGTACCGATCACGGCGCAGCCGATCGCCGACGGCGCGCTGCTGGTGGACGAAGCCGGCCGCATCGTGGCGCTGGGCCCGGCTGCCACGGTGCCCGCGCCGCCGGACGCGGCCGAGGTGGACCTGGGCCACGCGGCGCTCCTCCCGGGGCTGGTCAACACCCACGCGCATCCCGAACTGGTGGCGCTGCGCGGCCTGCTGGAGGACCTGCCGTTCCACACCTGGATCCCGCTCCTGCGCCACGCAAAGGTAGCCGCGGAGCTGGATGCGGAGGATTGCACGGCCGCCGCCCTGTGGACGTGCGTGGAGGCGGTGGCGGCGGGCATCACCACCCTGGGCGCCACGGAGGACTCGGGAGCTGCTCTGGGCGCCATGCGCACCGCGGGGCTCAGGGGCGTGGTCTACCGGGAGGTGTTCGGACCGGATCCCGCGCAGGCGGAGGCCGCCGTGGCGGAGCTGCGCGAGCGCGTGCTGGCCATGCGCGCCCTGGAGACGGACCTGGTGCGTGTGGGCGTCTCCCCCCACGCCCTCTACACGGTCTCCGACCAGCTCTTCAGCGCCACGGCGCGCCTGGCCCTGGAGGAGGAGCTGCCGCTGGCGGTCCATGCCGCCGAGGCGCACGTGGAGGAAGAACTGGTGGCGCGCGCCGCGGGGCCGTTCGCGGCGAGTCTCCGCGCCCGCGGCATCACGGTCCAGCCGCGCGCCCACTCCACGGCCGCCCTGCTGCACCGCCTGGGCGTGCTGCGCGCCCGGCCGCTGCTCATCCACTGCGTCCGGCTCCACCCTGAGGATGGCCGCCGGCTGGCGGACGCGGGCGCCACCGTGGCGCACTGCCCGGTGGCCAACGCGCGCCTCGGCCACGGCACGGCGCCCATCCCCGAACTGCTGGCGGCGGGCGTGCGCGTGGGGCTCGGCACCGACTCCATGGCCGCGAACAACCGCATGGACATTCTGGAGGAGGCCCGCACCGCCCAGCTCATGCAGCGCGCCCGGCTGCACCACGCGGGTGTGCTGCCCGCCGCGGAGGTGCTGCGCATGGCCACCCTGGGAGGCGCCGAAGCGCTGGGCCTGGCCGCGCGCACGGGGAGCCTGGAGGCCGGCAAGGACGCCGATCTGTGCGCGGTGGCGCTGGAGGCGCCCCACACCCGGCCCGTCCACGACGTGGCCGCAGCCGTGGTGCACGCGGCGCGCGGCAGTGACGTGGTGCTCACCGTGGTGCGTGGCCGGGTGCTGTATGAGAGCCGCAGCTGGCTGACGCTGGATCCGCGCGCGATCCTGCCGCGCGTGGAGGACTCCGCTCGCCGGCTGCACCGCGCGGTGCACGCGGCGCTGGCGGGCACGCCCGCGGCCGCGGCCGCCGCCGAGCGGCGGTGAGAGCGCCGCCCGGCGCCCACCCCGCGCTGCATGGGCAGCGCGTCCGGCGCGTTTTGCTGCTCACGCTGGCGGCCAACGTGGTCGTGGTGGTGGCCAAGGCCGCGGCGGGTCTGGCCTCGGGCTCGCTCGCCGTGCTCGCCGACGCGGGGCACTCCTCCGTGGACGCCTGGAATAACGTGGTGGCGCTGGCCCTGGCCGCCGTGGCCGCACAGCCGCCCGACGAGCGCCACCCCTACGGTCACGCCAAGTTCGAGACGCTGGGCGCGCTGGCCGTGGTGGCCTTCCTCTCCATCGGCGTCTTCGAGCTGGTGGAGACGGCCCTGGGCCGCCTGGCCGGGCGGGGGGAGCCGCCCGTGGTGGGAGCCTTCGTGGTGGGGGTCATGGCCGCCTCCGCCGTGGTGAGCGTGATCGTCTCCACGTACGAGGACCGGCGCGGCCGGGAGCTCGACAGCCAGCTGCTGCGCGCGGATGCGGCCCACACGCGCGCCGACGTGTACGCGTCGCTGGCCGTCCTGGGCGGACTGGGCCTGGTGGCGCTGGGCTATCCCGCCGCCGACGCCCTGCTCACCCTGGTGGTGGCGGCCATCATTGCCCGCGCCGCCTGGCAGATCCTGCGTCGCGCGGTACCCGTGCTGGTGGATGAGCGCGCCGTGGAGGAGGACACCATCCGCGCCACCGCCCTGGCCACCGAGGGCGTCCGCGCTTGCTTCGAAATCCGCTCGCGGGGCGGCGCGGGCGCCGTCTTCGTGGAGCTCACGGTCACCGTGGCGCCCGCGCTCACGGTGGTCGAGGGCCACCGCATCGCGGACGTGGTGGAGCGCCGTGTGGCCGAGGCCATCGGCGCCACCGAGGTGGTGGCCCACGTGGAACCGGCCGACACGTGAGACCGCTCGAGCGGCGGGAGGACGCCCCGGAGCTGCTGGACGCCCCCGCGCACGACCCCGCCGTGCTGGCGCACAGCCTGGCCCAGGTGGCGGACGTGAACCGCTGGCTCGGCGGCACGCGCTCCGTGGCGCTGGCGCTGGCCGGGGCCTTTCCGGGCAGCGGCGCCCTCCACCTGCTGGACATCGGCACGGGCGCGGGGGACGTGCCGCTGGCCCTGAACCGCATGCTCGGGCGGCCGGTCCGCTGGACCACCGTTGACCTGCACGCACAGACCGCGGCGCTGGCGGGCGCCGCGGGACTCCCTGTGGCCAGGGCCGACGGCGCGCGCCTGCCCTTCCCCGCCGGCGCCTTCGACGCGGCGCTCCTCACCCTCACGCTGCACCATTTCGACGGCGCCCTCCGCCTGCGCGTGCTCCGTGAGGCGGGGCGCGTGGCCCGCTTCGTGATCGTGAGTGACCTGCGCCGCAGCCGGGTCAACCTCATGGGTGCCCGCCTGCTGGCCGCAACGCTGTGGCGCGGCAACCCGCTGACGCGCCACGACGGACCGCTCTCGGTGCTGCGGGCGTTCACGGCGGCCGAGCTGCTGGCGGACGCCCGCCGCGCCGGGCTGCACGAACCCGGGGTGCGGCGGCGCTTCTTCCAGCGCCTGGTGCTCACGGCGGGGGGAACGGAAGGGGGGCAGGGAGGATGAGGAATCCCGACGTCCTGGTGGTGGGCTCCGGGCCGGCCGGCTCGGTCACCGCCCTCCTCCTGGCGCGTGCCGGCTACGCGGTGCGCGTGCTGGAGCGGGGCGCCCATCCGCGAGACAAGCCCTGTGGCGACTGCCTCAGCGCCGAGGCCAACCGCACGCTGGGCCGCCTGGGACTGCTCGACGGCGTGACGGCGCTGGCGCCGGCGCGGCTGCGCGGCTGGCGCGTGATCTCCCCCGGCGGGCACGCCATGGAGGCGGGCTTCGCGGCGGCGGCGGGGGGCGCGGCGGAGGTGGGCCATGCGCTGGCCGTGCGCCGCGCCCGGCTGGACGCCGTCCTGGCCGCCGCGGCGGTGGCCGCCGGCGCCGAACTGCTCGAAGGACAGACGGTGGAGGCGCCCCTCCTGGACGGGGACCGGGTGGTGGGGGTGCGCGTCCGCACCACGGACGGCCGCGGCCAGCACCGCGCCGCGTGGACGGTGGACGCGTCCGGCCTCCGCTCGCCGCTGGCGCGGCGGCTGGGCGGTGTGGCGCGCGCGGGCCGGCTGCGCAAGCTGTCGCTCACGGCACACGTGCGCGGTCTGCCCTGGGCGGACGGGCTGGGTCGCATGTACCTGGCGGCCGGACGCTGTTGCGGGCTGGCGCCGGTGGAGGATGGCGCGGGACGCGGCGCCACGGACGTCGCCTGGAATCTCACGCTGGTGACGGACAGCTCCCGCGGGGGACGCGAGGTGGCCGCGGACGCCCGGGGCTTCCTGCACCGGACGCTGGGCGAGATCCCGGCGCTGGCGGCGGTGGCGGACACGCTCCGCTACGAGCGGCACACGGACGGGGGGACGCTCCTGGCGTCCGGCCCCTTCGATGTGCCGGGCAGGCGCGCCACCTTCGCCGGCGCGGTGCTCGTGGGGGACGCGGGCGGCTACTACGATCCGTTCACCGGCCAGGGCATCCACCACGCGCTGGTGAGCGCCGAGGTGCTGACCGAAGCCCTCGGCGCGGCACTTTCCCGCGGCCGTACGGACGCCGCCGCGCTGGCGGGCTACGCGCGCTTCCGGCGGCGCACGGTGGGCGGCGCCCGCCGCGTGCAGCGGGTGGTCGAGGCCGTGCTGGCGCGCCCGCGGCTGGCCGACGCGGCGCTCCGCCGGCTGGGCGGCGCCCCCCGCGCCGCGGAGGCGCTGGTGGCCGTCACGGGTGACCTCCGGCCGCCCTCCGCCTTGCTGCGTCCATCGCTGGCGCTCAGCTTGTTCCGGTGAGCACGCCCACGGCCATCACCGACGAGCGCGTCATGCGCGCCCCGGCGGCCACCTGCTTCCAGGTTGCCGCCGACGTGGAGCGCTGGCCGGAGATCCTGCCGCACTATCGGCGCGTGGCCTTCCGGCGCCGGGACGCCTTCGGGCACGGCCTGGTGGAGATGGCCGCCTGGCGGGACTTTGCCGGCCCCCTCCGCTACCCCACCTGGTGGGTCTCCGAGATGACCTGTGACACCCGGGAGCCCGTGGTCCGCTACCGGCACGTGGGCGGCATCACCACGGGCATGGACGTGGTATGGAGCTTCGAGCCGCTCAGCGCGGACTCCACCCACGTGCGCATCGTGCACGCCTGGCCCGGACCGCGCTGGCCGCTCATCGGTGGCGTGGTGTGGCGCGCCGTCATAGCACCGGTCTTCGTGAGCGTCATCGCGGGCCGCACCCTGGCGGGCGTGGCGCGCGAGGCGGAGCGGCGCGCGGGGACCGAGGCAGAGCGGAAGGCGGTGGGCCATGTATAGCCAGAACGGCGGTCCGCGGCGCGTGGTGATCACGGGGCTGGGTCCGATCACCGCGGTGGGCATCGGAGCGGACGGGTTCTTCGCGGGACTCCAGCGGGAGCGCTCCCCCGTGCGCCGCATCACCCGCTTCGATCCCACGCCCTGGCGCTCCCGCATCGCGGCCCAGGTGGAAGACTTCGAGCCCCGCAACTTCGTGGACGGCAAGGACGCCCGCCGGCTGGACCGCTACGGCCTGTTCGCCGTGGCCGCCGCCCGCCTGGCGCTGGCGGACGGGGGCGTGGGTCCGGCGGCGTTCGATCCGGATCGGGTGGCGGTGCAGATGGGCTCGGCCCTGGGGGGCACGGCGTACGGCGAGGAGCAGGTGCGGCTGCTGCACGCGGACGGGCTGCGCGCCGTGGACCCGCGCGTGGCGCTGACCACGTTCGGCGGGGCCGCCAGCTGCTCGGTGGCCATTGCCCTGGGCTTCACGGGCCCCAACGCCACCAACGCCATGTCGTGCGCGTCCGGGACCATTGCCATCGGTGAGGCCTTCCGCCTGATACGGGAGGGCTATGCGGACGCGGCGGTGGCGGGCGGCGTGGAGGCGCCGCTGGCGCCCCTGTGCTTCGGCGCTTTTTCCCTCATCCGCGCCATGAGTACCCGCAACGACGATCCCGCCGCGGCATGCCGCCCCTTCGACCGGGAGCGGGACGGCTTCGTCATGGGCGAGGGGGCGTGCGCGCTGCTGCTCGAGGAGCGGGACGCGGCGCTGGAACGCGGCGCGCGCGTCTACGCCGAACTCACGGGCTACGGCACCACGAACGACGCGCACCACATGACGGCGCCCCGCCCCGACGGCAGTCAGGCCGCCCGCGCCATGCGGCTGGCGCTGGCCATGGCGGGCGCGGCTCCGGCGGAGGTGGACCTGCTGAGCCCGCACGGCTCCTCCACCCCGCTGAACGACGGCACCGAGAGCCTGGCGGTCAAGCAGGTGCTCGGGGAACGGGCCTTCACGGTTCCCGTGAGCGGCACGAAGGCGTATCATGCACACGCTCTGGGCGCTTCCGGGGCCATGGAGGCGGCCGTATGCTGCCTGGCCATGGACCGGGGGTGGACGCCGCCCACCCTCAATTTCGAGGCGGGCGACGAGGATTGTAACCTGGATTACGTTCGCGCCGGGGGACGCGCGGTACGGCCACGCCTGGCACTTTCCAATTCCTTTGGCTTTGGAGGAGTCAATGCCTCCCTTGTTATGCGTGCTCCGTGACGGTCGCAAAAAGGTGTACTCGGGGACCGATTCGCGATCTGTGGCAAGCTTCCTGCAAACGGATCGTCCGGACCCGTACTCAATGCTCTTGCGGGCCGGACGGCGCACCGTGGGTGCGTTCGTCCGCATGACTGAATCGACAGGAGGAAACATGGGGAAGTTCAGTAGGGTGGCTCTTGCTACGGCGCTGATGGTGCCCCTGGCAACGGCCCCGGTCTGGGCTCAGCAGTACAAGGCCGATTTCGGCGTCAACGGCGGTGCCTCGTGGTACTCGGCAATGCTCGGGGGCAGCGAGACCGGCCTGGCTGATGATGCTGCCGGGGAGGATGTCAGGTTCATGGCGGGCTGGCTCGTGGGCACGCAGTTCACGGTCTGGCTCAAGCCCAAGCTGGGGCTGCGCGCCAACGGTACGTACTCGGAGCGCCCGATCGACGGTGAGGATGCGTTCCAGATCGATGACATCAACCTCTGGAGCCTGACGGGCGATCTGCTCTTCCGGTTCGCGGAGCCGAACGAGACCTGGAACGGCGCGGAGTTCCTGCCGTACCTGGCGCTCGGTCTGGGCGGGTTCTGGCACAACCCGGCCGGTGACAACATCGACTGCGTCGATGCCGAGGAGAACAAGAACTGGTCGTGCACGTACTGGACGCATTCGAACGGCCGCCAGTTCGCGCTCGGCGAGCAGAAGGTGATTGCCGGTCTGGTGGGGCTGGGCGCCGACTGGCGGATGAGCCCGCGCTTCGCGCTGCGCTTGGAAGCCAACGACCGCATCTACAAGCCGCAGGTCTATGCGGGCGCGCCCCAGCCGGGCACGCCGACCACGTTCAACCTCACGGATGGTGACGCCATCGTGAGCAAGCTCACGCATCAGATCTCCGGTCAGGTCGGCCTGCAGATGCTCTTCGGTCTGGACGCTCCGGAGATGGTGGCCGTGCAGCCGCTGCCCCCGCCGCCGCCGGTCGCACGGGAGCCTGACCCGCAACCGCCCCCGCCGCCGCCGGCCGAGGAGAATATCATGGTCTGCGTCGTGGATCCCACGACGGGCACGGGTGTGCGCATGCAGCCGGCCATCCGCATGATCCAGAGTGGTGACACCCTGGTGATGCAGGGCGGCCAGCGTGTGGCCCTGCGGAATGCCTTCGCCAACGTGCGGGTAGCCCGCAACGCCAACTGGTACGTGGCCGGCGAGCCGCTGGTCATGGAGGTCGGGCCGGACCGTGTGGAGTTCATCCCGTACGGCTCCGCCATGGTGGTGGAGGCCAATCAGCTCACCTTCGTGGGCAACGTGAACGGCTATCCGGTCTACGTGGAGTCGGACGAGGCGGCGGATGTGCGTCAGGCACTGAATTCCCTCCGTGACGCCCGCATGACCGGGGATCTGGGAGATATCCTGGCCGAGGAGCGGGATCTGCACGACGAGATGGCGGACATCCTGTACTGGTATGTGCCGCTCAGCGCAACGGACTGCGTATTCCAGCCGCTGCAGCGTAGCCTGCCGGTCATCAAGAAGTAGCAGTCAGGGCGCCTCCAGGAGGCGCACCGCAGGAGCGAAAGAGCCCGGCCGGTTGGCCGGGCTCTTTCGCGTTCCTGCCCCCCGCCGGTACGTTCGGCGCATGCCCCCACTGGAACCCTTCGCGATCCTGCTCGGTCAGCTCCTGGCCGTGGCCTTCGCCTGTGGGTTAAACCTGTACGGTACCCTCCTCCTGCTGGGCCTGGCGGCGCGGCTGGGCTGGTTCGGCGGCCTGCCCATGGAGATCCGTGGCCTGGAGAACGGGCTGGTGGTGGGCCTGGCGGGCGTGCTCTTCGTGGTGGAATTCGTGGTGGACAAGATCCCCCAGGTGGATTCCGCCTGGGACGCCGTGCACACGGTGGTGCGGCCGGCGGCGGCGGCGCTGCTCGCGGCGCTGGCACTGCAGGGGCTGGGCTGGCCGTGGGCGCTGGGCGGCGCCGCGGTGGCGGGTGTCACTGCGCTGGCCGCCCACGGCAGCAAGGCCGGCCTGCGCCTCATCCTGAACGCCCAGCCCTGGCGTGGCCGCAACGTCCTGCTGAGCCTGGCCGAGGACGTCCTGGCGCTGGCCCTGGCGGCGGCGGCGCTGATCTGGCCGGCCGCCGCCATAGCCGTGGCGGGCGGAGCGCTGCTCCTGGTGCTGCTGGTGGGGCCGCGCTTCTGGCGTGCCGCCGTCCTCGGTCTGCGCGGTCTCAACGCCCGTGTACGGGGTTTCTTCGGGCAGGCGGAGTGGCGCGCGCCGGCCGACATGCCCCGGCCCCTCCGCAGGCTCGTGCGCGAGTCCGCGCTCGGCAGCGGCGCGCCACGCGCCGTGCGGGCGGCCGTAAAGGGGCTGGGGGGCGTGGGCGCCTACCGCAACGGCTGGCTCGTGATCGAGCCGGACGCGCGTGCCTTCCTGTACCGCTCCTGGCGGGGCGTGCGCCGCGCGGAGGTCCCCCCTGCCACCGAGGTACGCGTCCGGGCCGGCGTGTGGGCGGACATCCTGGAGCTCGAGGGGCCCGCGGGCAGCTGCCTCATCTTCGTGCTGAAAGATGGCCCGGACCCGGCGCTTGCGGCCGCCGAGCTGCGGCAGGCGGAGGGGTAGCGTGGAAGAAAGGGGTTTACATGCTTCGAGATTTCCGTTTATATTGAGCCGACTGGAACTTCACACCTAGACGGGGATGAGCCGGGTGCGGAACGGTACGAACATCATCACACCCAACACTTTCCCCCGCATTGAAGCAGCGAGCGCCCACGACCCACGGCGCTGGCTGCTTTTCCTTTTCTAACGGGATCCCGGTATGGCTCGATCCATGTTCGTCAGCTCACGCGCCCTCGATTCCTTCGACCAGTACCTCTTCGACGTGGAGAAGTACCCGCTCATCGAGGAGGCCTCTGAGGAGCGTGAGCTTGCCCGGCGCGCGCGCATCGGGGACAAGGAGGCCGCCGAGCGCCTGGTCACGGCCAATCTCCGCTTCGTCATCTCCTACGTGAAGAAGTACCAGGGGCGGGGTCTGGGGCTCTCCGAGCTGGTCTGCATCGGCAACGAGGGGCTCCTCAAGGCCGTCAAGAAGTTCGACCCGGACAAGGGCGTCAAGTTCATCTCCTACGCCGTCTGGTGGATCCGCCAGACGGTGCTGCAGGCGCTGGCGGAGCAGACCCGTTCCGTGCGCATCCCGCTCAACCAGAACTCCAATCTGGTCAAGCTGTCGCGCACGGACACGGCGCTCACCCAGCTCCTCGGCCGCTCGCCCACGGACCAGGAGATCGCCGAGGAGATGCAGGAGCCCGTGGAGACCGTGCGGGCGCTGCGCCGGGTGGCGGCCTCCGAGCTCTCCCTGGACGCCCCGATCGACCGCGGGGACCGGGACAGCGCCTCCTTCGGCGAGCGTTTCGCCGGCGCCGAGGCGGAGGACATCGAGGAGAACGTGGAGTCCCAGGCTCAGCGGGAGTTCCTGGACCGCATGTTCTCCAAGTACCTCACCGAGCGCGAGCAGAAGATTCTCTACCTCTACTACGGTCTGGATGACGGTGAGGAGCGCACGCTCGAGGAGATCGGCTCGCTGCTGGGCGTGACCCGCGAGCGCATCCGCCAGATCCGCAACCGCGCCTTCGAGAAGCTGCGCGAGAGCCCCGACGGTGAGGCACTGGAGACCTTCTGGAGCGCCCACTGACGCGGGAGCGCCGCCGCGCAGGACACGGAGAGCCCGCCGGCCACGGCGGGCTCTCCGCATTTCTACACCCCTGATGTAAGCGACGATGCCCGTAACCTCCCCGGCGCGCCTCCTGGCCGCCCTCCTCCTCTGCCTGCCGTGCGCCGCGCCCGCGGCGCGGGCGGCGGCGCAGGCGCCGGCCGCCTGGAACGGCCCGCGCGCCATGGAGCTGATCGCGCGCGCCCGCATCCGCAGGGACGAGCCCCGCGCCGACTCCCTGCTGCGCGACTATGCCGCCGAGGCGGGCGGCTGGGTCTACTTCTACCTGGACCGCCGTGACTCGGAGGAGCGCACGCTGGTCAAGACGGACCAGATCGCGCTGCGGCTCTTCTGGCGCGCCCCCGACCAGACCAAGCAGCAGATCGTGGGCATGCGGGACGAGAGCCAGCTGCCCA
>Ga0214473_10004851_pt1 | contig 16149 bp, 13 predicted proteins | sample RVTome_7_FD_203509 | JGI IMG/M metagenome (GOLD analysis project Ga0214473, IMG submission 203509) | Soil microbial communities from uranium-contaminated site in the Upper Colorado River Basin, Wyoming, United States - RVT98D197 | ecosystem: Environmental > Terrestrial > Soil > Contaminated >... | reverse complement strand
CCCTGGACGTCAATCTCCAGGACGAGGTCGAGGCCGCGGCGGCGGGCTTCGTCGAACCACCGGCGCGGCGTGCCATAGTCGTACTTGCCGAAGACGCAGGCATGCTCGAGGAACTCCCCCTGCTCCACCATCCGGCGGAACTCCTCGGGCGAGACGAAATTGTACCATTCTCCGTCGCGTTCCGAAGGCCGGGGCGGGCGCGTGGTGCAGGAAATGGAGAACATCGTGCCGGGCAGCTCCAGCAGCTTCTTCACCAGCGTCGATTTTCCCGATCCCGAGGGACCGGAGACAATAAGGACCAGGGGCGTACGAGAGTCAGCCATCGCTATTCGACGTTCTGCGCCTGTTCGCGCAGTTTTTCAATCTCCGATTTAATTTCGAGCGCCAGGGCGGTGATGGAAAGGCCCTCCGCCTCGACGCCCGGTGTCTTCGAGAGCAGCGTGTTGGCTTCGCGCTGCATTTCCTGCAGGAGAAAATCGAGTTTCTTGCCCACCTCGCCCCCCGAAGCCACCAGTTGGTGGAACTGCTGGATGTGGCTGCGCAGGCGCTGCAACTCTTCGCTGATGTCGGCGCGCTCGGCCAGAAACGCGGCTTCCTGGGCAAGGCGCGCGGGTTCGAGCGGGAGGTCTCCGAGCAACTCCTTCAGCCGCGCGTTGAGCCGCGCTGCGAATGCAGGCCGCACCCGCTCGGCAAACGACTCGATTTGCTCCACGTGGCCTAGAATGGCCGCCAGCCGCCGCTCGATTTCCTCCACCAGCAGGCGGCCTTCGACCTGGCGCATTTCCTCGAGCCGCGCCAGGGCCTGCTCGACGCATGCCACCAGGTGCGCTTCGAGCGCCACCCGCTCTTCCTCTGCGACGACCCCCGAGGCCGCAATCACGCCGGGCAGCCGCAAGAGCGCCACCAGGTCCGGCTCCGTTTTCAGGCTGAACTCGCGGCGCAGCCCCTCGGCGGCTTTCAAGTACGCCACCGCCAGCTCGCGGTTCAACTGCACAGCCGCGGAACTGGCCGGGTCGAAGCGCAAGGTCAGGTCCACGTGGCCGCGCCGCAGCCGGTCGCGCAGCAACTGGCGGATGCGCGGCTCGAAATCTTCGAAGCCCTCGGGCAGACGCAGGCGCACGTCGAGGAAACGGTGATTCACGCTCCGGATGTTCACGCGCAGCGACCAGCCATCGTGCTCCACGCTGGCCTGCGCGTAGCCGGTCATCGACTTGGGAGCGGGCTTCGTCATGGCTCGAGCGACTCCGCGGGATGCGGCATCTGGTCGGCATCCACAAACTGCAACTCGTAAAGGCGCGCGTAGGGCCCGCCGCGGGCGAGCAGATCTTCGTGGCGACCCATCTCGGCGATCACGCCGTCTTCCAAGACGACAATGCGGTCGGCGCGCCGGATCGTCGAGAGCCGGTGCGCGATGACGAACACCGTGCGCCCGGTCATCAGGTTGGCGAGGGCGCGCTGGACGAGCAGCTCGGATTCGGAGTCGAGCTCGGAGGTGGCCTCGTCGAGAATCAGAATCGGCGAATCCTTCAGCAGGGCGCGGGCAATGGCCAGCCGCTGGCGCTGCCCGCCGGAAAGGCGCTGGCCACGCTCGCCGAGCATGGTCTGGTAGCCCTGCGGCAGTTCCAGGATGAAGTCGTGGGCCAGGGCCGCGCGTGCGGCGGCAATCACCCGGTCTTCCGCCATCTGGGGTCGGCCATAGCAGATGTTATTCCAGACTGTATCGTTGAAGAGAATCGTTTCCTGGGTAACGATGGCCGTCTGTTCGCGCAGAGACCGCAGGGTGACCTCGCGGACGTCCTGGCCATCCACGCGAACGATGCCGGAACTCACTTCGTGGAAGCGCGGCAGAAGATTCACCAAGGTCGTCTTGCCCGCCCCGCTCAGACCCACGACGGCCACCACTTCCCCGGCGCGAACGGTGAGGTTGATACCGCGGAGCACGGCCGGGCCACCATCGTAGGAAAAACTGACGTTCTCGAACTCCACCTGACGCGCGAACGGCGGCAGGACTTTCGCGCCGGGCGCGTCGGCCCTTTCCTCCTCCAGGTCCAGGAAGGAAAACACCTGCGTGCTGGCGCCGAGGGCCTGCTGGAAGAGCTGGTAGATGCCGCCGATACGCTTTACCGGCTCATAGACCTTCAACAGCGCATACGAGAAAGCCACGAAGGTTCCGGCGGTCATGGCACCGTAGCGGATTTGGTCGCGCGCGTAGAGCAAAAAGAAGGCGAGCACGATGGCACCCAGCAGCTCCATCAGCGGAGAGGTGAGGGCGTGCGCCCGGATCCAGCGCATGTTCTCGCGCAACAGGCGTCGGGCGGTTGTGCGGAACTTCTCCGTCTCGAAATCCTCCATGCCGAAAGCCTTTACCACGCGGTTGCCGCTCACGGTTTCCTGGAGGATCTGACTCAACTCGGCGAGCTTCGACTGGCTGGACTGCACCGCCTGGCGGATGCGACGCCCGATCTTGCTGACCGGAACAATCACCAGGGGCAGCAGGACCATCGAGCCGACGGTGAGCCGCCAGTCGAGGCGGAGCAGGACGAGAAGCAGGAACACCAGCGTGAAGCTCTGCCGGAAGAAATCCGCAAGCCACTCGGAGAGCGCGCTCCGCACGCGCTCCACGTCGCTGATGGCCGCGGACATCAGCCTGCCGGTGGGGTTGTGCTGAAAGAAGCCGATAGGCTGGCACAGAATTTTCCGGTAGACCTCGTTGCGCAGGTCGGTGACGGCGGCGTGGCCGACGTACTGGATCATGGTGTTGCCAAAAAACTCCGCCACCGCCTTCACCAGGAAGATCACCAGGATCGAGATGGCGATGACCGCCCAGACGTGCTGGATGCTCTCCGGGAAAAAGGAATTCAGGTAGAGGGTCTGGTCGCTGAACGGCAGCCTGAACAGAGGCAGTTGGTCGGCCGGCTGGCGCGGCTCGAGCAGGAAGTCGAAGATGGGCCGGAACATCAGTGCGGTGAGGCCTTCGGCCAGGCCGACCACGGCCATCAGGCCGATGGCCAGCAACAGGCGCGCCGCATACGGACGAACGTAGACGAGCAGGCGCCGAAGTTCGGCCGTAAACCTCAAAAGGTGGATTCCTCCCCGGGCTTCGTCGAGCAGGTCACAAATTTTCTACGCTACGGGCCGCTCCGGTAATTGTCAAGCGACGGAGCGGTCCATATCGCGGTGGACGACCTTGGCGGAAAAGCCGCGGCGCGCCAGCGCCTTGCGAACCTCTTCCGCCATCATCACGGAGCGATGGCGCCCTCCGGTGCAGCCGAAGGCGATCGTCAGGTAGCTTTTCCCCTCGCGGATGTAGTGCGGGATCAGGTAGGCCAGCAGGGCCTCCATGCGCCGCAAAAACTCGCCGGTCTGCGGGAACGAGCGGATGTAGCGCGCCACGCGAGGATGTTTGCCGGAATGCGGGCGGAACGCCGGAACGAAATGCGGGTTCGGCAGGAAACGCACGTCGAAGACCAGGTCCGCGTCTGCAGGGACGCCCAAGCGGTAGCCAAAACTGACTACCGATACGAGCAGGGGCCGGTGACCGGGCTTCTGGAAGCGCTGGGTGACGAAATGGCGCAGCTCATGGACGTTGAAGCGCGTGGTATCAATCACGACATCGGCCAGCTGGCGAATCGGCGTCATCATTTTGCGCTCGCGGCGGATGCCTTCGCGCACGGTCAGGCTGCGGGCGAGCGGATGGGGCCGGCGCGTTTCGCTGAAGCGGCGCAGGAGCGCTTCGTCACTGGCTTCGATGAACACCAGCACCGCCGGATGCTCGCGGCGCAGCCGCCGCATGATAGCGGGGAGGCGGCTGATCTGGCCGCCTTCACGGGCATCCACCAGCAGCGCCGCGCGCTCAATTTCGCCGCTTCCGGCGTAGAGCTCAGTGAACGACAGGATCAGATCCACGGGCAGATTGTCCACGCAGTAGTAGCCCAGGTCTTCGAAGGTGTTCAGGACGGAGCCCTTGCCGGAGCCGCTCAGACCGGTGAGGATGACGAGCTGGCGGCCCTCCCAGCGACCGGAACCGCGAGACGCAGGGGAGGCGCGTCTGGCTTTGCGTGGCAAGGAGCGGGGCGACACCTAGGTTTTCACCCGACGCTGGTGCGTGCTCGGAATGCGGAGGTCTTCCCGATACTTGGCCACCGTGCGGCGCGTCACGTGGATGCCCTCCTCCTCGAGCCGCTTGGCAATCTGCTCGTCGGTGAGCGGGTGGGTGGTGTCTTCCTCTTCGATCATCTTCTTCACGCGACGCTTCAGGGTGAGCAGCGAGACGCTGGAGCCCTGCGGGCCGTTCACCGACTCCGAAAAGAAGAAGCGCAGCTCGAAAACGCCCTGCGGGGTATGAGAATACTTGTTGGCGACCGCGCGGCTGACGGTGGAGGGATGGACGCCGACTTCCTCGGCCACCTCCTTGATCATCATCGGCTTCAGCTGGTCAAGGCCGTGCTCGAGAAAGTCGCGCTGGCGGCGCAGGACCGATTCGCAAACGCGGACGATGGTGTGCTTGCGCTGCTCGATGTTCTTCAACAACTGGATGGCGGCGGTGAAGCGTTCTTTGACGTAGTTGCGGACTTCCCGGTCGGCAGCGTCGCGCGCGAGCAGGCGGCGATAAACGGGGCTCAGGCGGAGCTGCGGCAGGTCATCTTCGTTGAAGAACACCTTCCACTCGTTGTCCACCTTGCGGAAGTAAACGTCCGGCTCCACCAGGCGGGCTTCCGCCTTGTTGTAGCGGAGACCAGGCCGCGGGTCGAGTCCCTTGATCACATCCACCGCTCGCTTCACGAGCTCGACGGGCCGGTTCAGGGTGCGCGCGATTTCCTTCAGCTGGTTGTTCTGGAGCATGCGCCCCAGCGAAGCATCCGGGTCGGGCCCTTCGGCGTTTTCCTCCGCCTGGGGCCGCTTGGGCATGAACTCCGAGACCACCTGGTGCGCCAGGGTGTTCTGCGGGTCAAGCGTGCGCAGCTGAATCAGCAGGCACTCGCGCAAGTTGCGGGCGCAAACCCCGAGGGGATCGAACTCCTGGACCACCGCCAGCGCCTCCTCGACGTCGTCCATCGAGTAGTCACCCTGCGCCGCGATTTCCTCGAGCGTGGCCGTCACGTAGCCGTCTTCGTTCAGGTTGCCGATGATAATCTCGGCGATCTCCTGGACTGCGTCGCTGCAGATCGTCGAGCTCAATTGCCAGTTCAGGTGGTCGGAAAGGCTCTGCGGCGAGGAAAGGAACTGCTCGAAGGAGGGCCGCTCGTACTGCTCCTGTTCGCGGTGGTTGTCCCCGCCCGTGTCCAGGTACTGCTGGAAGAAGGCGTTCATGTCGAACTCGTCGAAGGGGTTGGCGCCCTCGAAGTCGGTCCCTTCCTTCACCAGCTCGTCGTGGATGATGTCCTGAATCTCGCGCGAACCGTCGTCCTGCACCCCTTCGGCCTCAGCGTCGCGCTCGGCGGGAGCCTCCTCGGCGGGTTCGCCCTCAGGCCTCTCCTGTTCTTCGATTTCCTCGGTGGCGGCTTCTTCGACGTCTTCCAGGATCGGGTTGGCGATAATTTCCTGGTTGATCATCTCGCGAAGCTCCAGGCGGTTCAGCGCCAGCACGCTGACCATCTGGACCAGACCGGGCGTCAGAATCTGCTTCTGCGCGACCCTGAGATGAAGTTTGGGCTGCAACCAGTTCATTGTTTCCGCCGCGAAACCGCTGACCCTCAATTCAGACTGAAATTATCTCCCAAATAGACCCGCCGTACCTCGGAATCTCCGCTCAACTCGCCGGGGGTGCCGGAGCGGAAGATGCGGCCGTCGTGGATGATGTAGGCACGGTCGGTGACGCGCAGCGCCTCGCGCACGTTGTGGTCCGTCACCAGCACGCCGATCCCCGCCTCGCTCAGCCGGCTGATAATCTCCTGGATGTCCTTCACCGTCACCGGATCGATGCCGGCAAACGGCTCGTCCAGCAGCACAAATGCCGGCTGCAGGACCAGCGACCGCGCGATTTCAAGCCGCCGGCGCTCTCCGCCGGAAAGCGTATAGGCCTTGTTGTACCGCACCGTCTCCAGTCCCATCTGTGCCAGAAGCTCTTCCAGCCGGTCGCGCCGCTGTTCGGGCGTGAGCGGCAGCGTCTCCAATACCGCGAGCAGGTTTTCCTCAACCGTCAGTTTGCGGAAGACCGAAGGTTCCTGGGGGAGGTAGCTGATGCCGCTGCGGGCCCGGAGGTACATGGGGAGGTCGGTGATGTCCTCTCCGTCAAACAGAACGCGCCCGGAATCAGGCCGGGCGAGTCCGACCATGATGTAAAAGGTCGTCGTCTTGCCCGCGCCATTGGGCCCAAGCAGTCCGACCACTTCTCCCTGAGCAATATCCAGGTTGACGTCATCGACGACTTTGCGCCCTCGGTACGACTTGCTGATCTCGACGGCTTGGAGTTTCAGCATGCCGGTTCTTCATCTCTCGACCCGGTGTCGTGTCAGCGTGCGTGATCCTTCTTCCGAATCAATGAGAATCTTATCATCCGCCAAAAAGAAGGTCAATTGACGGCCGGTGGTGGTGCCGCGTGCCGCGTCAAAAAGTGTCGGCGTTCCGCCGGAAAGAACAAATTTTCCTTCGGCCACCGCGTATTCGGCGCGTTCGGCCGTGCCCCGGCGCTCCCCCTGGCGGACCACCACGCCCCCGCTCGAAAGCGCACGCGCCAGTTTCTGCGACTCGCCGGGAGCGGCTTCAAAGTAGAGATCCATCCTGGGCGCGGCAATCTGGCCAATCCGCGATTGCACGCTGGCGCTTTCCTCCAAGCGCGCCCGGCGCTCCGCGCTCCAGTAGGTTAGCGTGCCCGCGCGCACGCGCCAGAGAACGCGTTGAGCCAAGGCCCCCGTGTTGCCGGCAGTGCTTTGCTCCTGCGGGAAGAGACCGAGCACATTGCCTCGGGCTTCCAGCCGTCGCTCGTCGCGGAACAATTCAATTACACCCGCCTCAATCACCGCCTCACCCTGCCAGAGCCGCGCGTGGCCGGAGTAGGTCGCCTGCCCGGAACCCCGGTTGGCGCGCAGTTGCTCGGCGGAAATGTGCGCCGGCTGAGCCGCGAGGTTGGTGATTCCGGTCGGTTCCGCAGCGCGATAAGTGGTCTGCACATTTCCGTCGGCGCGGATTTCTCCGGTGCGCTGGTTGAACGAAAGCGTCTGCGCGGAGGTGCGCGTCAGAGAATCGGCCACCATGGCCGCGCCGGTTAGCAAGATCACGTCCGTCTCGTGGACAACCGTGGCCCGCTCGGCCTGCGCCGTACGATCGCCTTCACGAAAACGCACGGCGCCCCGCTGTTGCATCTCAGTCCATCCGCCGCCAGCCGCAAAGGCAACACTCAACTCGTCCGAGCGGCTCACCTGCGCGGGACGCTGCCCGAAGCGGCGCTCGATTTCGACGCCGGAGTTGCCGGAAATCTGCCGAATGCGATTGCGCGGGTCGAAGTCGGCGACCAACCGTTGGCCGCTGACACGCGTGGTTTCCTCACCGGTAGACCACCGGATTACGCCGGGGGCCAGGGTTTCGACGCGTTCAACGCGGCGCGGGCGCCCCGGCGCGGTCTGAGCGAAGGCCAGCCGCAGCGACTCCGTCTCCAGCACGCGCGTGTCGTCCCCCTGGGCGGCCTGCCACGCAGCTTTCACATTGCCGGAAGCTTCCAGCCGACGCGGCGCACCTGCGCCCGGATCAAAAACCAATTCGGCATGCTGGGCCTCCACACGGTTCTCGGCTGCGGCCTCCTTCCACCGGCCGCGCACTTGCCCCTGAGCGACCACTCGTTCGGTCCATCCGTCAGGGCGGAAGAAAGTCACAAACTCCTCGGCGGCGAGCGAGAGGTCGCCCCCGGGCTCAATTGCGCGCAGTTGCGGGTTGTTGCTCACCGTCAGGCGGCGGGCGCGAAGTGCGGGGTCGAACTCAAGTGCGAGCGCGCCCGCGGTGAGCTCACGGTTTCCCTGGTGAATGCGTACTGGAGGCAACAGCCGCAGCGTGCGCTCCTCGCGCTGGTATTCCAGGCTGCCGCCCGTCAGCACGATCGGCGCGGGCGGAGTTGCATCTTCCGCCGCAGCCGTGCCGCGCGGCCGGCTCGGCGGGTTCAGCGTGAGCTCGACATCGCCATGGAGCCGGACCTTCGCTTCGCTGGTGCTGTACGTGACGCCGACGCCACGGCCAAAGCCGTAGGGAAAACGAAATTCGACGGGCTGCTCCGTGCGCGCAAGACCGGTCTCCCGGTCGAAGGTGATGCTGGAGGTTCGGATGTTAATCACCCGCTGCCCGGGCTGCTGTTTGGCTTCCTCGGCGCTCTCCAGGTCAATCTGCACTTCTCCGGCACACGTGATGCGTCCGCTCCCGGGGTCGTATTCGCAGGCTCGCGTGTGGATGTTGTCGAAGCGGCGGCCGGTGCGGCCGTAGATGGTGATCCACACATCTTCCAGAACGGCTTTGCTGCCTTCCTTGAACTCCGTGGTCTGCGAGGCGCGCACGGTGAAAAGCGTGCGCTCGCCCTCCACCTTGGAGAAGGAAAACTCAGCCGAGCGTTGCTGCACGGTGGCGGGAACGGCCGCGGGCGCCTGCTGGCGCGCCCGCGCCGCCTGCCAGGAACGGTAGGCGTACACCCCGGCCACCGTCACTACCAGCAGAACCGCGGCGGTGGCGGCCCAGCGGGCATAACGCGCAGCTTCACTCGTGCGCATCCGGACGCCTCATGTTCTCTTCGATGCCCATTGTAGAACGAACGGTGGCTGCCGGGCTGAGGAGAAAAGAAAGCGGGGAAACAGGGTATCAGTACTTCGCAGCAGGAGAGGGTTGCGTGTCAATGAGGATGTCGTGGGCGATGCCCAGGTCGCGGGCAGCGGGCGTGACGATGGTTTTCGGGCCGATGAAGATTTTCTCGCCCTTGCGGATGGCAACGCGGACTTCGGTTTCGCTGACGAAGGGAGCGACATTGATTTCTGGCTCTGCCGATTCTTTGACCGGAGCCTGTGCCGCTGCAGCGGCCGGGGCAGTGCCGAACACGCGGGAGGCAATCTGGGCGGCGACGTCTGACGGCGAGGGAGCCGCCACTGCCGCACCGGCTGCGGCGGCGTGATGTTCGCAGCCGCAGGAGGGACCATGACTGTGGTGCTCTCCACCGCGCGGGATGCCGTGCTGCTCAAGAACGCGGTGAACGACCTTGGCAATCAGGCTGCGATCCAGAACGGCAGGTGCGCTCGTTGCCGAACCCGCCGCTACACTGGCCGAAGCCTCCGCTGGAGTGGGCCGGCTGGAAGGCGGCGCTAGCGCAGGTGACGCAGGACTGGGCGCCGACCCACCCAAGCGCTGGTCGGCGGAGATGGTGCGGTGCTCCACCGGGCGCGACTCCCAGGCGATGCGCTTGACGTTCAGCAGATGCATCGGGTTGATGTTGTCGGAGGTGATGTTGCCGCCGGCGGCGCCGCAGCCCAGGGTCATGGCGGGGAACAGGTTCGTCGAATAGCCGATGGAGCCGTGTACGGCCGCCGTGTTCACGCAGACGCGGAACGCCGGCACGGCCTGGCCGAATTCGCGGGCTGCCGCCGGGTTCTGCGTGTGCAACGCAACGGTGTGGCCCAAGCCGCCGAACTGCAGCAGCCGCTTGCAGAGGTCAATGGCCGCGGCAAAATTCGCCACGGAATAGAACGCCAGGATGGGCGAGAGTTTCTCCGCCGAAAGCGGGAACTCGCGTCCCACCTGGTTGGCCTCGAGCCGCGCAATCAGCACGCGCGTCTCCTGCGGCACCTTCAGCCCCACGAACTCCGCAATCATCGTGGCCGGGCGGCCCACGATCTGGTTGTTGGGGACACGCCGCACCGGGTCAATGACAACGGCGGCAAGCCGCTGCGCTTCCTCGGGCGAAAGGAAGTACGCGCCCTGACGGCGGCATTCCTCGATTACCTGGTCGCGGATGGAGTCTTCAGTGACGATGGACTGCTCCGAAGAGCAGATGGTGCCGTAGTCGAAGGTTTTTCCCGCGATAATGTCGGCGACGGCCTTGTGCACGTCGGCGGTGCGCTCAATGCAAGCGGGCACGTTGCCCGGGCCCACTCCGTACGCCGGTTTGCCGGAACTGTACGCGGCGCGCACCAGCCCGGTGCCGCCGGTGGCCAGGATCACGCCCACTTCGCGCTGCTTCATCATTTCCTGCGTGCCTTGCAGCGTGGGGTGGTAGAGGCACCCGATCAGGCCCTCGGGCGCCCCGGCGCGCAGCGCCGCGCGGCTCAGCACACTCACCGTCTCGCAGATGCAGCGCATCGCCGAAGGATGCGGGCTGTGCACGATGGCGTTCCCGGCCTTGAGGGAGATCAGCGTCTTATAGATGGCAGTGGAAGTGGGATTCGTGCAGGGAATCACCGCGGCGACTACGCCCACCGGCGTGGCTACTTCCAGGATGCCCTTTTCGCGGTCTTCGTGCAGGATGCCAACCGTCTTCATCCGGCGGATGGCGTTGTACACGTCCACCGACCCAAGCCGGTTCTTGATGATTTTGTCGGGGACGTTGCCGTAGCCGGTTTCCTCAACGGCCATGCGCGCGAGCTGTTCACCCGCAGCGGTAGCCGCTTCGGCGCAGGCGTCCACAATGGCGTCTACCTGCTCCTGGGAAAATGTGGCGAATTTCTTCTGGGCTTCGGCGGCGCGGGCCACCAGGTCACGAGCTTCCTGGATGGAGACGAGATCGCGGTCGCGAGCAGTCAATGCGCGTTCCCTGTCCGGTTGCGAAAAGCCTTACTTCCTGGGCGGCGGGCCGCCCGGCAAAATCTTCTCCACCATCTCGTGCGGCCGCGGGATCACGTGCACGGCCACCAACTCGCCCACGCGGCGCGCGGCGGCGGCGCCGGCGTCGGTGGCGGCTTTCACCGCACCCACATCGCCGCGGACCATCACCGTCACGTAGCCCGAGCCGATGTATTCCTTGCCGATCAAGATGACATTCGCCGCCTTGACCATGGCGTCAGAGGCCTCAATCGCCCCAACCAGGCCTTTGGTCTCGATCATGCCCAGGGCTTCGTTGGCCATACCATCCTCACGCGAACACGCGTAGAAAAGGGATTCGCACGAATGCGCTGGCAGACTAGCACGCCGACGCAGGTGAAGCAAGGAGCGCGGAAACAACTGTGGAAAACAAGCAGGCCAGGAGCCGGTTCATTTCTCCGGGATTACGCCGACCTTGGCGGCGGCCACACTGTCGCGCGTGGTGTTCTTGATGAAATACATGGCCTCGTCGGCCAGGTGCAGCAGGTCGGCCTTCGTGCGCGCGTCCACGGGATAGGACGCCAGGCCGACGCTGGCGGTGATGCGCACGGCCATGCCCTGGTCCTTCAGCCATTCGCTCTCGCGGATCAGTTTGTGGAGGCGGCGCGCGACGTTGTAGGCGTTTTCCTTGGAGGTCTGCGGCAGCAGGATCACAAACTCGTCGCCGCCGTAGCGGAAGGCAAAGTCGATCAGGCGGCAGTGGGACTTGATCCTCTGCCCGATCTCCAGCAACAGGCGCGAGCCGATCAGGTGGCCGTGCGTGTCGTTCACCAGCTTGAAGTGATCCAGGTCGATGAAGATCAGGGTGAACTCGTAGCCGTAGCGCTGGGAGCGATAGATTTCCGTGTCGAGCACGAAGTTCAGGTGGCGGGCGTTGTAGAGGCTGGTGCAGTCGTCGGTGATGGTTAGTTCGTGGATGCGCTGCACGTGGCGCGCGTTTTCGATGGCGATGGCCGCGTAGTCGGCCAGCGCTTCCAGCAGGCCCAGGTCGCGATCGCTGAACCCATCCGGGCCGACGCAGTTAATCAGCTCGATCACGCCCAGCACGTGGTCGCGGAAACGGACCGGGACGGCCACAATCGAGCGCGTCTCCATCTTCGTTTTTTCGTCCACCTTGGAGAAGAAGCGCTCGTCCCGGCTCACGTCGGGAACCACGACCACCTCGGCGTGCTGCGCCACCCACCCGGCCAGGCCCTGACCCATCTTGATGCGGATGTCCTTCAACGCCGCCGCGCCTTTCCCGGTGGCAATCTCGAAGTAGAGCTCCTGCTTCACCTCGTCCACCAGCAACAACGACCAGGTGTCCGGGTGCAGGAACTCGTCGATCTTCTCCATGATGGTGCGGAGGACCTGATCGAGCTGCAGGGAGGAGGTGAGGGCCTTGCCCAGTTCGTGAAAGGCGGCCGCCTCGCTGGTCTCGCGCACATCCGCCGCCACCGCAGGATTGCGCCGCCGCTCTTCGCCGGAGAAGTTTTTCTGTTCTTCCACCAGTTCGCCTTTGACGGTTTCCGGGCCCGGTCGCGTCCCGCGGGCTGAGGTCGGTCACGCGCCCACGTGGCGATTATATGGGCGCACTTTCCCCGGCGCAACCGGCCCGCAAGCCCTTGTGCACGGTTTGATTGACACTCAACCGCCTCGCGCCTATATTGCGAACGAAGCCCACTTTTACCGGGCGGGACGGAGATACCGGGGTCGCCCATCGACCTTGCTGGAAATGGCCAAGAGTACCTTCGGGGAGCATCTGAAACGCGAGCGAGAGATGCGTGGGGTGTCCCTGCAGGAAATCTCCACGGCCACGCGCATCAGCACACGCTTCCTGGATGCCCTGGAAAACGAGCAATGGGACCGCCTGCCGGGCGGCGTGTTCAACCGCGGTTTTGTCCGCGCCGTGGCCCACTTCCTCGGTCTGGACGAGGAGGCGCTGGTCGCCGAATACGCCATGGCCACCAACGACCAGCCGGAAGTGGCCGTCTGGGCGGATAAGACACCCCACAAACCCCGCCGGTGGAGAGCGTGGGCGGCAGCGGTGCTTCTCCTTGTATCCGCCGGCACGATTGGTTGGGCCTACCGGCAGAACCGCTCCCTGATCGAAGCCTGGCGCAATCCTGCGCCCGCCGCGCCTGCGCCGCCACCCACCACGGCGCCGCAAAGCACCAACCTCACCGTTGCGAGTGCACCCAGCACAACAGAAGCTCCGGCACCGGCTGGAGAGCCGCTGGAATTGAAGGTGGACGCGGGGCGCGAGACCCGGCTCACCGTGATCGTGGACGGCAAGAAGGAATTCGATGGCCGGCTGGCGGCCGGCGAGCAGCGCCGCTTCCGCGCCAGGGAACGCCTGGAAGTCTCTGGTGGAAATTCGAGCGCACTGTTGCTGGAACTGAACGGCCTGACGGTGCCGCCGCTCGGGCCGCCGGGGCAGCCGGGGCAATTGACGCTGACGCGCGAAGACCTGAAGAAGCTCCGGGGAGGCCAGAATTAGCGACGATCTGCGCAACGAGATCCGCTCCGGGAAAGCCACCCGGGAACGCAAGATCGCCGTGTGCGCGGGCGGTGCGGGTCTGGCACCCGAGGAACGCGCCGAACTGCTGACCATCCTGGCAAAAGACAAGGAAGAAGCCGTTGCGGACCGGGCGCAGAATGCGCTGCTCACGGTGCCGCCGGAGGCGTTCGTAGCCGCCGCGGAGCGCGAGGACGCCGCCCCGCAACTGCTGGAGTATTGCGCCGAGGAGCGCAGCCAGAAACCCGGTATTGCTGACGCGCTGGCTAAGAACCGCAACTGCCCTCCGGCGTTGCTGGCGCGCGTGTCGAAGTACTTTTCCGCGGCCACGGTGCAGGCATTCCTCGACAATGTCGAACGGCTGGGCGACGCGCCGGACCTGGCGGCGGCGCTCACCGAGTCTCCGATGATCACCGCCGAGCAGCGCGCGTCCTTGCAGGAGCTGCTGAAACAGGATGGCAACGAAGCGGCGCTCCGCGAGGCCATGAAGGACATCGAGCCTGACGAAAGGAAGCGCGAAACCCTGCTGCAGCGGCTGGCCAAGATGCGCGTGATCGAGCGCATCAAGATGGCGCTCACCGGCAGCCAGACCGAGCGGCTCTACCTGATCCGCGACCCCAACAAGCTGGTGCAGCGCGCCGTGTTGCAGTCGCCGCGGCTGGGCGACCGCGAAGTGGAAGCGTTTGCCTCGATGGGGAGCCTCTCCGACGAGATTCTGCGCCTGATTGCCGGCAACCGGCACTTCATGAAGAGCTACCTGATCGTGAAGAATCTGCTGAACAACCCAAAGACGCCTTTGGATGTTTCCCTGCACCTGCTGCCGCGGCTGAACCCCAACGACCTGAAGTTCCTGACGATGAACAAGAACGTGCCGGAAACGCTACGCACGACGGCCACAAAGCTTCAGCGGCAGCGGGCACAGGCCAAGAAAGGCCCCGAGTAAGCCTCAGTTCTTCCCTGTCGCCAATGATTGCTTCACCTTCGCCGCGTACTCGCGGGCCTTGGCCAGCACCTCCGCCTCGTTCAGCGTGAGCACGCGGCGGTTCCGCATTACGATGCGGCCTCCGATCACAACGGTTTCCACGTCGCTGGCCTTCAGGGCGAACACCAGGTGGGAATTGAGGTTGTACATCGGCACCGCATGCGGCGCGTCGATGCGAATCAGGATCAGGTCGGCCTTCTTCCCGGCCTCGAGCGAGCCGATTTCCTTCTCCATATGCAGCGAGCGGGCGCCCCCGATGGTTGCCATCTCCAGTGCCTGGGTGGCGGGGAGCGCCTGCGGATCGCGGCGAATCACTTTCTGCAGTTTCGCGGCCAGATCCATTTCTTCCATCAAGTTCAGGTCGTTGTTGCTGCCGGCGGGCCCGTCCGTTCCGATGCCCACGCGCATCCCGGCGGCGAGCATGTCCACGACGGGCGCCGCGCCGCTGCCGAGCTTCATATTGCTCGAAGGGTTGTGTGAGCAGCCAACTTCGCGGCGGGTGAGTATTGCAATGTCGTTCGCGTCCAGCCACACGCAGTGCGCCGCCAGCACGTCGGGGCCGAGCAAGCCTAGCTTTTCGAGATACGCGGACGGCGAAACGCCGTGCTGGGCCTGGCTATCGTCGTTTTCTTTCTTCGTTTCGGAAAGGTGAATCAGGACAGGGGCGTTGTAGCGACGGGCGAGCCCAAAGGCGTCGCGCAGCGACTTCTCCGAATTCGTGTAAATAGCGTGGGGCGCGACGGCGGCGCGGATCAGCGGGTCGCCCTGCCAGTGTTTCAGGAATTCCTCGGTGTAAGCCAATGCCTGCTCGCGGGTCTTGTTGTCAGGCGCGGGGAAATCCAGCAGCGTCTCGCCGAGGACGGCGCGCATGCCCGCGGCTTTGGTCACACGGGCCATGGCATCCTCGAAGTAGTACATGTCCGCGTAGGTGGTGGTGCCGCCGCGAATCATCTCGATGATGGCTAGCTTCGTGCCCCACTCGACGTAATCTTCGGTGACGTTGCGCGCCTCGGCCGGGAAGATGTATTTCGTCAGCCATTCCTGAAGCGTGAGGTCGTCGGCCAGGCCGCGCATCAGCGTCATCGGCGCATGGCCGTGGGTATTGATCAGGCCGGGCAGAACGATGCGGCCTCGGGCATCGATGCGGCGACGGGCTGCATATTTCGCGAAAACCTCGGCACTCGGGCCGACGGCTACGATTGAGTCGCCGCGGATGGCCACCGCGCCATCCTCGATGATGTGCCGGTCGGCATCCATCGTCACCACCGTGCCGCCACTCACCAGCAAATCGACGCGTTCCTTGCGTGTCTGCGCATAAAGGGGGCCGCCGATGAACGCCGATGAACACAGATGAAGGCAGAAAGCAGAAAGCAGAAAATAGAGAATCGAAAAACGCAGAGGTTGTTTCAGCGTGAGCATTCTTGCCACTCTTGGGCTCCATTCTTTCCAGGCAGATCGGCGTTCATCTGCGTTCATCGGCGGCTTCACAGAAATGAGGAATCAAACGGACGAGGAAGAATCGCCGAGGTGCGCACAACTTCGACCTGGCCCTTCAGGTTCGCGAGGATGATGTCCACGTCGCCGCAGAATTCCCAGATGAGCTGGCGGCAGGCCCCGCAGGGCGGCGTCAGCACGGGTGTATCGGCAACGACGGCGATGGCGTCGAAGCCGCGCTCACCTTCGGAGATGGCCTTGAAGATGGCCACGCGCTCGGCACACACGGTCAGGCCGTAGGTGGAGTTCTCCACGTTGCAGCCGGTGTACACCTGGCCAGAGGTGGCGCGCAGCGCCGCGCCCACGCGGAAGTTCGAGTACGGAGCGTGCGCGTTCTCCCTCGCCTGCTTCGCCGCCGCAACCAGCTTGTCGTAGTCGCTCATCTTACGTCCTTGGCGATGCGGGGGATGACGGC
>Ga0214473_10004850_pt1 | contig 16149 bp, 12 predicted proteins | sample RVTome_7_FD_203509 | JGI IMG/M metagenome (GOLD analysis project Ga0214473, IMG submission 203509) | Soil microbial communities from uranium-contaminated site in the Upper Colorado River Basin, Wyoming, United States - RVT98D197 | ecosystem: Environmental > Terrestrial > Soil > Contaminated >... | reverse complement strand
GGCGAGATCCACTTCTCGCTCGGGTACTCGGAGCCCGAGGCCGGCTCGGACCTCGCGAGCGTGCGCTGTCGCGCCGAGCGGCGCGGAGACGCGTACGTCGTGACCGGCGAGAAGTGCTGGCAGAGCTACGCGCAGGACATGGACTACCTGTGGCTCCTGTGCAGGACGGGTGCGCAGCAGAGCCGCGGCCGCGGGCTCTCGCTGCTGATCCTCGACCTGCGCGCGCCGGGCGTGCGCGTGGCTCCGCTCCCGACGCTCGACGGGGACCAGCTCTACGCGGTGTCCCTCGACGGTGCGGTGGTCCCCGTCGACCAGCGCGTCGGGCCCGAGGACGGCGCGTGGGGGATCATGGCTGCGGCGCTCGCCGACGAGCGCCACATCCAGTTCCCGCCGGGCCGCGTGCGCCGCGACCTCGAGGAGGTGACGGCCTGGGTGAAGGAGCGCGGTTTCCACGCGGATCCGGCGCTGCGCCGGCGCCTGGCCGAGCTCGCCGCCGAGGTGCAGGAGGTGGAGATGCTGGCGCTGCGCGTGCTCGATGCGATGCAGAAGGGGCGTCCCGGCGTCGTCGAGGCGGCCGCCAACAAGGTGGCCCACACTGTAACGTGTCAGAACGTGGCGCGAGCCGCGCTCGACCTGGGCGGACCCGAGGCGCTGGTGGCCGGGAGCCGCGTCGAGCTCCTGTGGCGCCAGAGCCTGTGGGAGACGATCGGCGGCGGGACCAGCGAGATCCTGCGCGGCGTCGTCGCGAAGCAGGCCCTCGGCCTCGCCGGGCGCTCCTAGCCCGTCCCCGGCCCAACCGGGGGGTGGTAGGCTCCCCGGCGCTTGCCCGACGGACACCCCGGAAAGATCGGCCGTCTCGCCGCGACCGCGGCGCTCGCGATCGTGTCGGTCGCGGCGGCGCTCGGAGCCGCCGAGATCGGCGTGCGGATCCTCTACCGGGATCTCACCACCACCTCGCCCATCGAGAGCTGGTTCGGTCTGCGCTGGAAGCGCGAGCACCTGCAGCGCAACCGCTTCGGGTTCCGCGACGGGGAGTTCTCCGTGCGCAAGCCTCCCGGCACGACGCGCATCATCGTCGTGGGCGACTCCTTCACCGCCGCGATGGGGATCGCCGAGGACGAGCGCTACACCGAGCGCCTGGAGGCGGCGCTCCGGGCCCGGCGCGGCCGCGTCGAGGTGCTGAACTTCGCGAATCCGGGGGCCGAGAGCGACGATCACGTCGAGACGCTGCGGCGGGCCGCGCTCCCGGCCGGGCCGGACTTCGTCCTGCTCCAGTGGTACGTGAACGACTTCGAGATCGAGAAGCAAGGCCGGCCACGCCCGCGCCATCTCGTGCCGTGGCCGACCGCCCACGCGGCGCTCTTTGCCCACTCCGCGCTCTACGCGGTCCTCGAGCAACAGTGGGCGTGGATCCAGGTGCGCCTCGGGCTCACGCCTTCGTACGAGGAGTACCTGCGCGAGCGCTACGGAGACCCGCGCGGGGAGGGCTCGCGCCGGGCCATGCAGGAGCTGCGCGAGTTCCTGCGCACGGCGAAGGAAGCGGAGGTCCCCGTCGCGGTCGTGCTGTTTCCCCACCTCGACGATCGCCTGGGCGCGGAGTACCCCTTCGCCTTCCTGCACGAGCGCGTGCTCGAGGTCTGTGCGGAGGAGACGGTGCCCTGCATCGACCTGCGCGAGGTCTTCTCGGCCTACGCCGGCCGCATGGAGCTCCTGCGCGTGAACCGTTTCGACCACCACCCGGGCGCGCTCGCGCACCGCCTCGCGGCCGAGCGCCTGCTCGAGGTCCTCGGCCCCGTCTGGTGGGGCACGCCCTAGGACGTTGCGACGATTCGAGCGCCGGCGGGTGTCTCCGCTCGCCTGCGGCTCGCTGCGCGCTGCGCGCCTTTCCCGGGCCTCGCGGTCGCTCATCGCTCGCGCTCGGGCTCCGGGCTTCGCTCGCCTGCGGCTCGCTGCGCGCTGCGCTTGCCGTTCGGGGGGGTCCGGTGGCGCAGCGTCTGCCGCAGTGCGGCGAAGCGCCACGCCAAGCGGGCAAACGTCGTTCTAACTCATCGGACCGACGTGGGTTCCCGCGCCAGTCGAGACCTTGCGGGTTGACGCGGCGCGTCTAGAATCTGTTCTAGCGACGCCGACCGGCGCCGCGGCCGGCGCCGCCCGGTCGTCCGCGGTCAGCCGAAGGGGAGCGCATGTCGCCGCGCGCCGATCTTCTCGACCACATTCTCGGCGGAGTGGAAGATGCCGCGGCGCATCTGCGCAGCGCTCGCCGGCGCATGGCCTGGGAGGTCGCCCTCCAGGGGGTGCGCCTCTCCCACGGCATCGCGGAGCAGCGCAATCGCGTGGAGGACGGTGCGCGGCGCAGCATGGAGCAGCTGCGCCGGGGCGCCTCCCGCCCCTTCGAGAAGGTCGCGGGTGCCCTCGTCGATCTCCTGCCGGTGGCCAAGCGCGGCGACTTCCTGCGGCTCGAGGGCCGCGTGGCCCTGCTCTCCCGCGAGCTCGACGCGCTCGAGTCGGCGCGATCCCAGCGGCTCGGCTGAGGGTCGGCGGGCGGCCGACGGCGGACGCGATCACGCCCGACGCCGAGAGGTGTCGGATCCGCTCCGAGCTATTCTTTTCCAGCGCGAGCGAGACATGCGGTGCGCCTAGACCCCATCGGGTGGATCACGAGCCGAAGGCTTCCCTTCGTCGCACGGTGCTCTATACCGCGCGACCTCGCCCTGGTCACGAGCCGCGGCGAGGAGGTTCCGCCCGACGAGCTCGGGGTCTCCGCCCAGGCCATCGCGCGCATCTGGCGGGCCGCCGAGCGGCTCTATCGCACGGGTGTCCACCCGGCCCTCCAGATCTGCATCCGGTACCGAGGTGCCGTGGTGCTCCACCGTGCGATCGGACACGCCTCGGGCAATGCGCCCGGCGATCCCGAAGACGCGCCGAAGGTCCTCGCGACCCCCGCCACTCCGTTCAACATCTTCTCGGCCTCGAAGGCGGTCACCGCGATGGTGATCCACAAGCTCGACGAGAAGGGCATGCTGCGCCTGGAGGACCGGGTGAGCGATTTCATCCCCGCCTTCGGCCGTCACGGCAAGGACCGGATCACCCTGCACCACATCCTGGCGCATCGTGCGGGGATTCCGAACCTGCCGCCCGAGGCGATCGACCTCGACCTCCTCGGTCACCCCGACCGCGTGATCGAGATCCTCTCCGACGCCCGGCCGCGCACCCGCCCCGGACGCCTGCTCGCCTATCACGCGGTGAGCGGCGGCTTCGTGCTCGCGGAGGTCGTGCGTCAGGTCTGCGGTCAGGACATCCGCAGGGTGCTCGAGAAGGAGATCCTCGAGCCGCTCCGCTTCCGCTGGATGCGCTACGGCGTGACGCGCGAGGACCTGCCGCGCGTGGCGTCGAACGCGTTCACCGGTCCGCCCGTCCCGCCCCCGCTGGCCCAGATCCTGCGCGGCGCGCTCGGGACGAGCCTCGCCCACGTGGTGGAGCTCTCGAACGATCCGCGCTTCCTGCTCGGCACGATCCCGTCGTCGAACGTCGTCACCACGGCCGACGAGCTCGCCGCCTTCTTCCAGTGCCTCCTCAACGAGGGCGAGCTCGACGGCGTGCGCGTCTTCGACCCGCGCACGATCCACCGGGCGACCTCCGAGCAGAGCTGGTGGGAGGTCGATTTCACGCTCGGGCTCCCGATCCGCTACGGGCTCGGCTTCATGCTCGGGGGCGCGGTGAGCCTCTTCGGCGTCGACAACCCCGCCGCGTTCGGCCACCTCGGTCTCTCGAACGTGATCGGTTGGGCCGACCCGGACCGCGAGATCGCCGTGGCGCTGCTCAACAACGGCAAGCCGGTGCTGAGCACCCACGTGGTGCCGCTCGCGCAGCTGCTCGTCGAGATCGGGCGGGCGTTTCCGCGCGGGCGGTGGTGAGCGTTCCTCCCCTTGCTCACCGACGCGCGCGAGGTTCCGCCCGGCACGGTCGTCGAGCGCGAGGTCTGCGTGATCGGCGCCGGGGCGGCGGGGATCACGCTCGGTCTCGAGCTCGCCGGAGCCCCGTTCCGGGTGGCGCTGCTCGAGAGCGGAGGCTTCGAGCCGGAAGCCGAGACGCAGGATCTCTACCGCGGCCGGATCCACGGCCGCGAGTACCACCCCCTCCACGAGGCGCGCACGCGGCGCTTCGGCGGATCGACGCACTGCTGGGACGGTCTGTGCCGGCCGCTCGATGCCATCGACTTCGAGGCGCGCGAGTGGGTGCCGCGCAGCGGATGGCCCTTCGACCAGGGGACGCTGCGCCCCTTCTACGCGAGGGCCCAGCGCATCTGCCTGCTCGAGGATTTCGTCACCGACGGCTCGGCCTGGGCCAGCGCCGAGCGTCCGGTGCTCCCCCTCCCGGGAGATCTCGTCGAGACGCGCAACCTCCAGGTCGCACCGATCCGCTTCGGCGAGGTGCATCGCAGCGCGCTCAGCTCCGCCGCGAACCTCGACACCTTCCTGCACGCGAACGCCGTCGAGCTGCGCACCAACGAGGCCGGTACGCTCGTCGAGGGCGTGCGCGTGGCCAGGCTGTCGGGCGGCGAGTTCGAGCTGCGCGCGCGCATCGTCGTCCTGGCCGCCGGCGGAATCGAGAACGCGCGGCTCCTGCTGGCCTCGCATCGGCTGCGCCCGTCGGGGCTCGGGAACGACCACGACCTCGTCGGGCGCTTCTTCATGGAGCACCCGCATTTCACGGCGGCGGCGTTCCTGCCGGCGCGCTCCGATCTTGGCCTCGAGCTGTATCACCCCCACCCGCGCGGGCGTGTCTCGAACCAGGCCGTGTGGGTGACGTCGGCGGCCGCCCAGCGACGCGACCGGATCCTCGGCTTCTGGGCCGTGCTCGCGAGCGAGGGCGCCCTCCCGGGCTTCGAGCGAGCCCTCGCGAGCAGCGTGCATGCGCTCGACGGCGGCGCGGGCGCCCCCCCGTCGCGCGCGGTCTTCCTGCTGGCGGCTGGCGAGCAGGTGCCGAATCCGCACAGCCGCGTGCGCCTCATAGACGAGCGCGATGCGCTCGGCATGCCGCGCGTCCAGCTCGAGTGGCGGCTGTCGGAGCTCGACAAGCGCAGCATGCTGCGCGCTCACCAGCTCCTCGCCCGCGCGCTTGGGCGCGCGGGTCTCGGGCGACTCCAGATCCTGATTTCCGAGGACGACGCGGAGTGGCCCGAGGGGATGAGCGGCGGCCGCCACCACATGGGGACCACGCGCATGCACGAAGATCCTCGCCAGGGGGTCGTGGACGCACGCTGCCGGGTGCACGGCATCGCGAACCTCCACGTGGCCGGGAGCTCCGTCTTTCCGACGAGCGGGTCGGCGAGCCCTACGCTCACCCTCGTGGCGCTGGCGATCCGGCTCGCCGATGACCTGAAGAGGGCCTTCGGATGATCGGACGGCGCGGGTTTCTCCGGGCGATGGCGGCGGTGGGTGTGGCGGGCCTGGCGTCGGGCGGCGGCATCGCGCTCTTCGCCTGCTCTCGCGAGGACCGCCTGGAGCGGGCGCTGCGCGGCTTCTTCGCGGACCGCGAGGCCGCGGGCGAGGTCGGCAAGGAGGTCCTCGCCCTCGACCCCGACGCGGCGAGCGCCCGGATCCTGATGGATCGCCTCGGCCGCCGCCGCGGCGCGGAGCTGCGCGCGCTCGCGGACTCCGATCCCGAGCGCCTGGCCGAGTGGCTTCGCGCGCAGCACCGCGAGGACTTCGCCGAGGACCGGGTCGTCGTCGTGCGCGGCTGGGTGCTCTCGCAGACGGAGGCCTGGCTGCTCGCGCTTTCGGCGCTGCCGTAGCCAGAGAGCTCCGCTCGGCTGCGCCTCGCTGCGCGGCGGCTTTGCCGCCTTGCCTTGGCCCGCGCACTCCGCTCGGCTGCGCCTCGCTGCGCGCTTCGCTTGCGGCGCCGCTCTGCAGGCTACGCCGGGGCAGGCGGGGCGACGTCGGGCGGGTCGACCTTGTAGAGCTTCGCGGCGTTCTCGAAGAGCAGCTTGCGACGCACGGAGGGCTTGGCGTCGCGCAGCCCCGCGTCGATCTTCTCGCGCACGTTGCCGTACAGGCAGACCGGGTGCGGGTAGTCCGTCTCGAAGAGGACGTTGTCCTCGCCGATCAGGTCGAGCAAGCGCTGCTGCGCCTTCTCCTCGAACCAGAAGCAGCTGTAGACCTGGCGCGCGAAGTACTCGCTCGGCCGCAGCCGGAACTCGGGCCGCTGCTCCCGGATGCGCGAGTAGTCGAAGGCGTACTCGCAGGCCTCGAGTACGAAGGGGATGAAGCCGATCCCGCTCTCGACCGAGATCACCTTGAGCCTCGGGAAGCGCGGGAGGATTCCCGAGAAGAGCAGGTCGACGATCTGCTTGCCGTTCTCGAGGAAGAGCGAGACCGCGGTGATCGCGTTGGTCGAGCCCACGCCCAGGTGCTGGAGGCGGGCCGGCGAGAAGCCGCTGTCGAAGTTCCCCGTGCCGATGTGGAAGGAGACCGGCAGGTCGCAGGCCTGGGCCGTCTCCCAGAGCGGGTTCCAGTGCGGATCGCCGAGGATCGGTTGTCCATGCGTCTGGGGCTCGCCGGTGAAGAGCACGCCCTTGTGTCCGCGCTTCGCACAGCGCTCGATCTCCTTCACCGAGGCCTCGACGTCCCAGAATGGGGTCGCACAGATCGGAATGAAGCGACGCGGATCGGGGGAGATCCAGTCGATCAGGAAGTCGTTGTAGGCCTGCACGCAGGCCAGCATCAGCTCCGGGTCCTGGAGCTTCAGGAAGGTCTGGCTCCCGAAGCCGCCGACGTTCGGGTAGATCGCCATCGCCCAGATCGCGAGCGAGTCCATGTAGGCGAGCCGGGCGTGCGCGTCGAAGGAGGCCCTGGGCACCTCCTCCATGTTGCGCGGTGCCGCCGGGAAGGGCTCCTTCCAGCCCGCGACCGCCGTGAAGCCGACTGGCACGAGGGGGTGGTAGTCGCCGATGTGCCACACGTCCCACTGGGTCTCGGGGTTGCGCACGAGACGCGGCGCGCGGTCGCGAAACTTCTGCGGCAGGCGGCTCGTCCACAGATCGCCCGGCTCGGTGATGTGCGTGTCGACGTCGATCACCCAGTCCCACGTGCTCTGCGCCATGGTTTCGCTCCTCACGCGTCTGCGTCGAGCTCGGGGATCACGTGCTTCCCGAGCAGCTCGATCGATCGCATCACCTGGTCGTGCGTCATCTTGTAGGGGTTGAGCAGGCAGAACAGCAGGTCGCAGCCCGCGGCCTCGTAGCGCTTCGCCAGCTCGATGCAGCGGTCCGGGTCGCCCACCATGGCCGCGCCCGCGTCGCGGATGTAGTCGAAGCTGAGCAGGTCGAGCGCTCCGCTCTGCTGCGTCTGCTTCATCTCGCCGGCGTAGTGGTAGGTGCCGAGGTCCTCGCGGAAGGTCTTCGCGTAGTCCGCGAGATCCGCGATGATCTTCGAGCCGCGCTTCGGGTACCAGACCATCGACTCCGCCGCCTCGGCGAAGGCGCGGTCGTTGCTGTCGGCGCAGTGGACCATGGTGAAGGTCACGACCCGGTCGTTGCGGAAGGCGCCCTTGGGCTTGCGGCACTCCGACTGGCCCTTGCGGTAGGCCTCGACGCGCGGGATCAGGTCCTCCGGAGGGACGCCCACCGCGAAGGAGAGCAGGCCCACGCCCATCTTCCCGACCTCGTAGTGGCCGTCGAGGCTCGTGGTGGCCGACCAGATCGGCGGGTGCGGCTGCTGGAGCGGCTTCGGCAGCACGCGCCGCTTCGGCATCGACCAGTACTTGCCCTGGAACTCCCACTCGTCGTGGGTCCAGCAGCCGACGATCTGGTCGAGCGCCTCGGAGAGCATCTCGCGCGTCTCGTGCGGGTCGATGCCGAAGCCCTCGAGCTCGAGCCGGGTGGCGGAGCGGCCGGTGCCGAACTCGACGCGCCCGTCCGAGATCAGGTCGAGCACCGCGACGCTCTCGGCCGTGCGCACCGGGTGGTTGTAGGGCTTCGGCGTGAGGCGCACGCCGTAGCCGATGCGCAGCTTCGAGGTGCGCGCGGCGATCGCGCCGTAGAGCACCTCCGGGTTCGAGCAGTGGGAGAACTCCTCGAGGAAGTGGTGCTCGACCGTCCAGAAGGAGTGGAAGCCCATCTTCTCGCCGAAGACGGCCTGCTCGATCACCTCCTTGTAGGCCTGGTGCTCCTTGCCCGGCGTCCACGGCCGCGCCACGGGAATCTCGTAGAACATCGCGAACTTCACGGTCGACTCTGCTCCTCGTGTCGGTGCGGCTCCGGGCCGTCGGGCTCGCGGCAGCATAGCCCGCTCGTTGCCTGGCGGGTGGTACCCTGGGAACGCGAAGCTCCGGTCCGAGGGAAGGCCGGGCGGGTGCGGCGGAGGAGCCCATGGGTGAAGTGAAGGCAGCGCAGTCGGCGAAAGCGCGGGGGGAGCGCCCCCTGCGCTTCGCGATCATCGGTGCGGGGATGTCGGGAATCCTCTCCGCGATCAAGCTCGAGGAGGCCGGACAGGGCGATTTCACGCTCTACGAGAAGGCCGATCGGCTGGGAGGCACCTGGCGGGAGAACACCTACCCCGGTATCGCCTGCGACGTCCCGTCCCACCTCTACAGCTACTCCTTCGAGCCCAACGCCGGGTGGAGCCACCGCTACTCACCGGGTGGGGAGATCCAGGCCTACTTCGAAGGCGTGGCGCGCCGGCACGGCGTGGTCCCGCGCATCCGCTTCGGCGACGAGGTCGCGCGCTGCGAGTGGAGCGGCGGGCGCTGGTGGCTCGAGACGAAGAGCGGTCACCGCGACGAGGCCGACGTCGTGATCGCGGCGACCGGGGTGCTGCACCACCCGAACCTTCCGGACATCGCCGGGCTCGAGGCCTTCGAGGGCGCCCTCTTCCACAGCGCGCGCTGGGACCACGGCATCGCGCTCGACGGGCGGAGAGTCGGCATCATCGGGACGGGCTCGACGGCTGTGCAGATCGTGTCGGCGATCGTCGATCGCGTGGGCAAGCTCTCGCTCTTCCAGCGCACCGCCCAGTGGATCATGCCGCAGGAGAACCCGCCCTACAGCGAGGCCGAGAAGGCCGATTTCCGCAGCCATCCGGAGCTGATGCGACAGCTGCACGCCGACATGTCGCGGCTCTTCGCGGAGGGCTTCTCGAACGCGGTGGTGGACGCGAGCTCGCCGCAGATGAAGCTGATCGAGGACGCCTGCCGCGCGAACCTCGAGAGCAGCGTGAGCGACCTCGTGCTGCGCGAGAAGCTGCGCCCGAGCTACCGGGCGGCCTGCAAGCGCCTCGTCATCTCGCCCGACTTCTACCAGGCCATCCAGAAGCCGAACGCGGAGCTCGTCACCGAGGCGATCGAGCGGGTCGAAGCCGCGGGCGTGCGCACGCGCGACGGTCGGCTCCACGAGCTCGACGTGCTGGTGCTCGCCACCGGCTTCCGGGCCGACCGCTTCCTGCGTCCCATGCAGGTGATCGGACGCGGAGGCAGGCGCCTCGACGAGCTCTGGTCGCAGCGCCCGGTCGCCTACCTCTCGATCTCGCTTCCGGGCTTCCCGAACCTCTTGATGCTGAACGGCCCGAACGGCCCGGTGGGGAACTTCTCCCTGATCGAGGTCGCGGAGCTCCAGATGGCCTATGTGCTCCAGCTCGTCGGCGAGCTGCGGGCGGGGAGGTGTCGCGAGATCAGCCCCACCGAGGAGGCGACCTCGAGCTTCGACGCGGAGCGCGTCCTGGCCGCGAAGAAGACAGTCTGGACAACCGGCTGCCGCAGCTGGTACCTCGACGACCGAGGCATCCCCGCCAGCTGGCCCTGGACCTTCGATCGCTTCCGCGAGGAGATGGCGGCGCCGAAGCTCGAGGCCTACGAGCGGATCGGCTGAGACCCCGACGGGGGCACGGGCGTGTCGGCCCGCGCTCCCGATCGCCCGGGATCGCGGTCGCGGCTGACGGATGTGGCGTTCTGGTCCTGCCCGGTGGAGCACCGCCGCCGGCCGAGAATCCTCTCCCTCCGACGGAGACGCCGGCGTATGATGGGCGCGCCAAACCGCGGAGGGCCCCTCGATGTTCGGCTCCAGTCGCGTCCGTGCTCGTTCCGTGCTCGCACCCGGTCTGCTGCTGCTCGGTTCCCTGGGCCTCGTCGCCCCGTCGCCGGCGCGCGCCGGCGACTACGAGGGCCGCTGGGTCCAGGTCGTGCGTCCCGGCCAGTCGATCCAGCAGGCGATCGATGCGGCGAGTCCGGGAGGCTGGGTCTTCGTGCTGCCCGGCGTCTACCGCGAGACGGCAGACGCGACGAATGGCCTCTCCATCAGCAAGGGCATCCACCTGATCGGCTTTTCCACCCCCAGGACGCGCGTCGTGCTCGAGAACTCGGGAGGTCAGCGCAACGGCATCGTCGCCGTACCGTCCGACCACACCGATTGCATGGGCTGCCACTCGACCCTGGCGCCGCCCTTCGACCTGTTGCCCGGCGTGGGCCCGACGGAGATGGTGCCGGAGCGCATGATCCACGGCCTCGCGGTCCGCGGGATCACGATCAAGGACTTCAGCAACAACGGGCTCTTCACCAACCACGTCGATGGCTTCTCGATCGTCGACGTCCACTCCGTCGGCAACAAGAACTACGGGATCTTCCCGACCCAGTCGAGGAACGGCATCATCACGCGCAGCAGCGCCCGCGGCGCCGACGACAGCGGGATCTGGGTGGAGACCTCCGAGAACGTGCGGGTCACCCACAACCTCGTCGAGGGCAACGTGAACGGCTTCGAGGTCTCGAACAGCGACGACATCCTGCTGGCCCACAACGAGGTCCGGGGCAACACGATCGGGATGGCGATCCTGTTCCTGCCGGACATCTTCGGGGTGCGCCCGGACACGCAGCGGATCACGATCCGGGAGAACCACGTCCACCACAACAACAAGCCGAACACGGCCGACGAGGAGGGCATCCTCGCCACGGTGCCGTCCGGGACCGGGATCCTCCACATCGGTGCGGACGACTCGCTGATCACGAAGAACGTGGTCACGGACAACGACTTCACCGGAATCGCTATCGTCGACTACTGCCTCGCGGTGTTCGGCGGACCCTTCGCTTGCGACCTGGACCCGAACGTCACGCAGAACCCCGGGTTCGTGGCGGACAACACCGCCGAGAACAACCGGGTGGTCGAGAACCTGGTCGTGAACAACGGGACGAACACGGACCCGGACAATCCCTTCGCCTTCGCGGCGAGCGACCTCGCGCTGCTCGTCTTCGGCGATCACGGGAACTGCTACGCGGGGAACCTCTTCGGGACCTTCTTCTCGACGCTCGGAGTCCTGCCGCCCTGCCCCTGAGCCGGGCGAGGCTCCGGTCTGCCCCGGCTCACAGGAAGCTCGGTCGCGTTCCGATCACCTGCTTCTCCCGCAGCGTGGCGAGCTCCGCCTCGGAGAGCCCGAGCTCGCCGCCGAGGATCTCCTGGTTGTGCTGCCCGAGCGTCGGCGGGGGCGCGGCGTGCCACGGCGGACCCCAGCCCGGGGTGCGCCACGGGAGCCCCGGGTAGCGCTTCGTGCCGGTCACCGGGTGCGCCATCTCCTGGAAGAAGCCGCGGTGCTCGAGCTGCGGGTTCGGCATCAGGTGATAGGCGTTCGTGAGCGGGCTCGCGGGGATCCCGGCCGCGAGCAGGCGCAGGGCCGCCGCGTCGGCGCCCTCCGCCGCGAGCCAGGCGTCGAGCCCCGCGTCGATCGCGTCGTGGGCGGCGCGCCGCCCGGCGGCGCTCGCGAGCGCGGGATCGCGCGCCCAGTCAGGGTCTCCAAGAGTGGCTCGCAGCGCCTGCCACTGCTCGTCGCTGGCCACGGCGAGCGCGAGCCAGGATCCATCGCCGCAGCGGTAGCAGCCCTGCGGCGCGGCCACGGGTCCGCGGTTGCCGTCGCGCTCGAGCAGGCGCGCGTAGGCGGAGTACTCGATCACCTGCTCGGCCGCGAGATTGAGGCCCGGCTCGACGAGCGGCACCTCGACGAGCATGCCCTCGCCGGTCGCACGCCGGCGCTCGAGGGCCAGGATCAGCGCGAAGGCCGCGTGGGCGCCGCCCAGCGGATCGCAGGCGCCGCGCACGATCAGCGGCTGGTCCTTGTGGCCCGTGATCCAGGCGAGGCCGCAGACCTGCTCGATGCTGGGCGCGAAGCCGGTGCGGTCGCGCCACGGGCCCGTGAGGCCGAAGGCGGGCATGCGCAGCACGAGGAGCCGCGGGTTGCGCGCGCGCAGCGCCTCGTAGCCGAGCCCCCAGTGGTCCATCACCCGCGCCGAGAAGTTCTCCGCCACGACGTCGGCGCCGTCGATCAGGCGCAGGATCAGCTCGCGACCCTCGGGGCTGTCGATGTTGAGCGTCACGTCGCGCTTGCCGGGATTCGCGCCGTGGAAGACGTGATTCCACTCCCACATCTGCTCGTTGCGCACGGAGCCCGCGAAGCGCATGCCGTCGGGCCGCTGGATCGACTCGACCTTCACGACGTCGGCTCCGAGGTCGGCGAGGATCCCGGTCGCGACGGGCCCGGCCCAGAAGGCCGTGAAGTCGACCACCCGCAGCCCCGCGAGCGGCTGCGGCCGTGCGCCGCCGGAGCGGACGACGGGCGCGGCCGGGGCCGGACGCGAGGTCTCGAGGTCCAAACGCAGCGCGGCATCGTGCTCCCCGAGCCGCGGAGCGGGCCGCACGGGAGGATCGGGGGCATCGCCGAGCCGGTAGGGGATGCGCGGCATCAGGAAGCCGCCGGGATGGCGGACGAAGACTCCGCGCTCGCGGAAGTGGTCGAGCTGGGGGAGGTTCCGGCCGTGGCCGATCGGCACCACGGGCAGCCGCATCGCGCTTGCGATCTCGACGATCTCGTCCACCGTGTGCTCGCGCGTCCACGCCTGGATGATCCCGCGGATGAAGTCGAGCTGCTGCATGCGAACCGAGGCGTCGTAGAAGCGCTCGTCCGCGCCGACGTCGGGGCGGCCGATCATCAGGCAGAAGTCCTTCCACTGCTGCCCGGTGTAGGTGCAGAAGCCGACCCAATCGTCCTTCGCGGGCTCGATCGACGGCGTCTCGAGCGACTGCAGGAGCGACCCGCCGTGGAACTGCGAGCCGAGGTCGTGCTGCACCGTCATCGAGAGCAGCATGCACTCGAAGATCGAGAGATCCGCGTGCCGGCCCTGCCCCGACTCGCGCGCCGCGAGCCAGAGGGCCTGCGCCGCGAGCGCCGCGTAGGTTCCCGCGGCCCACTCGCCGAGGCGCCCGCCGGCAGCCACCGGCCCGCGCGCCGGATGTCCGCGGTACGCCGTCCCGCCGGTCGCCGCCTGGAGCGTGAACTCCGTGGCCGGGCGCCGCGCCCACGGGCCGGTTCGTCCGAAGGGCGAGATCGAGACCAGCGAGAGGCGCGGGTTGCGCGCCTGGAGCGCCTCGAGGGCGAGCCCGCGCTCCTCGAGCCCTCCCGGGCCGAGGCTCTCGACGACGAGGTCGGAGCGCTCCGCCGCGGCAAGTGCGAGCGCTCTTCCCTCCGCGCTCGCGAGGTCCGCCACCGCGCTGCGCTTGCCGGCGTTCAGGTACTGGAAGAGCGCGCCGTCGCGGTCCGCCGGGAGCGGCGCACCCGAGGCGGTCCAGCGCCGGAGCGGATCTCCCTCGGGGCCCTCGAGCTTCGTCACCGTCGCGCCGGCGTCGGCGAGGAGCTTCGTGGCGTAGGGGCCCGCGATCCCCGTCGAGAGGTCGAGGCAGAGGAGCCCGGCAAGAGGGGTGTTCGCGCTCAGAAATCCGATCCCAGGGCCTTCTTGAAATCGCCGAGTGCCCGCAGCCGGGCGTCGACGCCGCTCCAGCGCTTGCCCGGCTCGCGCACCCCGGTCTCCTCCGGTCCGAGCTCGGCCCAGGGCGCGGTCACCCAGTAGCGCGTCGCGCCGAAGGCCTTCCACCAGCGGGCGTACTCGATGCAGTCGTCGAAGCTCTGGGGAGGCGTGCGTCCGCCGGGAGGCAGCTCGAAGCGCGGATCGGCGAAGTAGACGGCCCCCTCGATCCCGATCGAGGCCGGATCGCGACCGGCCTCGCGCGCGCTCTGGTGGATCACGGCGAGGTCGTCCCGGAGCTGCTGCTCGCTGAAGAAGGGGTAGTAGGGGAACCAGCCGTCGGCGAGGCGCCCGGTGCGGCGCAGCACGGGCTTCGACTGGCCTCCGAACCACAACGGGATCGGGCGCTGCACGGGCAGCGGGTTGATCCCGGCCGCCGTCACGGTGTGGAACTCTCCGGAGAAGGTCACCACCTCCTCCGTCCACAGCCGTCGCATCAGCACCACCTGCTCCTCCATGATCTTGCCGCGCTTCGAGAAGTCGACGCCGAGCGCCTCGTACTCGACGTCGTTCCACCCGGCCGCGATCACGAAGCGCACGCGGCCGCCCGTCAGCACGTCCGCCTCCGCCGCCTGCTTGGCGAGCAGCGCCGACTGGCGCTGCGGGCTGATCAGGATCCCCGTGCACAGCTCGAGCGTCCGCGTGAGCGCGGCGAGGTATCCGAAGAGGACCAGCGGCTCGTGCCAGACCATGTGGCGGTCGTAGAGCGGCGCCTTCCCGAGGTAGGGGCGCCAATCCGGCCGGACGGAGAGATCGGCGCCCAGCACGTGGTCTCCGACCGTCACGTAGGCGTAGCCGATCTCCTCGAGGGCCCCGAGGAACTCCGCGAGCGCCCCCTGGTCGGTGCCGATCAGATGCTCCGGCAGGTTCGTTCCGAGCTTCACCATCCTGGACCTCCGGTTGCCGCACGCGGGGGGCGAGCGGCGGAAGCGTGCCGGGCGGGGCGCCCCGCTCCGTGTCGACATCTTATGCGCCCGTTGTCGCGAATGGCCAGCTCCAAGTACGCTCGCCACCCGGCGCGCCCATCGCGGGGGAAGGGGCTCCTTGAAGACGGCTGCCGCCCTCTGGTCGCTGGTCCTGGGCTTCGCCCTCGCGGAGGCGGCCGCGCGCTTCTGGCTGGCCCACTTCGCCGGCGAGGACGCGTTCCGAAGCTTCGCGTCGATCGAGATGCTTCGGGAGCGGGTGCGGGGCGAGCACCAGTCCCTGAGCCTCTACGTTCCCCACCGCTACCTGGGCTACATCCCCGCGCCCGGCTACCGACGCGGCCCGAACCACCACGATGGGAGGGGCTTCCGCGGCGGAGCCGGGCCGGTCCCGAAGTCGGCGGGCGAGTTCCGCATCGCCTGCCTCGGCGGCTCCACCACCTACGGCAGCACCGTCGAGGCTCCGGAGCAGGCCTATCCCGCCCAACTCGAGGCCGAGCTGCGGCGGCGCACCGGACGCAACGTCCGCGTGGTGAACGCGGGCGCCAGCGGCTGGGCGAGCCTCGAGTCGCTGATCAACCTCCAGACGCGCGTGCTCGACCTCGCCCCCGACCTCGTCATCGTCTACCACAACATCAACGACGTGGCGACGCGGATGGTATGGCCGCCTGCGGCGTACCGGGGCGACAAGTCGGGCTCGCTGCTGCACTCGGCCGGGCTCGACGCCGGCGTGCCGTGGCCGGAGCAGGTCACCCTGGTGCGGATCTTCCTGGTCGCGACGGGTCGCATTCGCAGCCACCTCGACCTCGCCGAGTCCCTGGGTAACATCGCGCCGACGCAGTACTACTTTCACTTCGTGCAGCAGAAGGTGGCCGGCAGCTATCCGTCGGGGCTCTTCCGCAAGGTCCCCGCGGAGAAGATCCTGGCCGCCAACCCTCCGATCTACTTCCGGCGCAACCTCGAGAGCCTCGTCGCCGTCGCTCGCGCCCACGACGTCGTGCCCGTGCTCGCGACCTTCGCGTGGAGCGAGAAGGTGACCTACGACCCGTCGCTCACGTCTCCCGAGATCGTCGGCGCGATGAGGGAGCAGAACGAGGTCCTGCGCGCCATCGGGCGCGAGCGCCAGGTCCCCGTCTACGACTTCGCGGCCGAGATGCCCGACGACCCGCGCCTCTTCGTCGGCGCCCTCCACATGACGGTCGAGGGCAGCCGCGTGCAGGGCCGCCTGTTTGCCGACTTCCTGCTCCGCGAGGGGCTCGTGCCGACGCGCGAGTAGGCCGGAGGTTGCGGAGAGCGCGAGCGCCGTGGGACGACCGGCGCTCGTTTCCCCACCTCGGCCCCCGAGCCTTCCCCTTGCGCGCTTCGGCGCCGCTCTGCGAGAATCGGTTGATCTGAT
>Ga0214473_10004849_pt1 | contig 16150 bp, 7 predicted proteins | sample RVTome_7_FD_203509 | JGI IMG/M metagenome (GOLD analysis project Ga0214473, IMG submission 203509) | Soil microbial communities from uranium-contaminated site in the Upper Colorado River Basin, Wyoming, United States - RVT98D197 | ecosystem: Environmental > Terrestrial > Soil > Contaminated >... | reverse complement strand
TCCCGTATCGCTGGGGCCAGTCGCTCTGGGCCTACATCGCCGGGCGCTGGGGTGACGATGCGGTCGGCCGGATCCTCAAGGCGAGCCGGCGCACGCGGGACGCGGCAACCGCCATCCAGCGGGTGGTGGGCATGCCGGTGGACTCCATCTCCGAGGGCTGGCATGCCGCGATGCACGCGGCGTTCAATCCCCTGATCGCGCACACCGATTCGACGCCATCGACGTACGGCGTCGAGCTGCTGAGCGAGGACAAGGGCGGCGGCGGCATCAACGTCGCTCCGGCCCTGAGCCCGGACGGCCGGAGGGTCGTGTTCATGTCGGAGCGAGGCCTGTTCTCGATCGACGTCTATGTGGCGGATGCGGAGACCGGGAAGGTCGAGCGGAAGTTGACGGAGACCGCGCTGGACCCGCACTTCGAGAGCCTCCAGTTCATCAATTCGGCGGGCGCCTGGAGCCCGGACGGCACCCGGTTCGCCGTGGGCGCCGTGGGTGGGGGCAAGCCGGTCGTGTCGGTGCTCGACGTCGAGACCGGTGACGTGGTGCGGGAGGTGGCCCTCACCGAGCTGGGGGAGGTGGTCAACCCCACCTGGTCGCCCGACGGCCGCTTCATCGCGTTCTCCGCCAACGTCGCCGGCTTCTCAGACCTGTTTGTGTACGATCTCCAGGCAGACACCCTGCACCGGCTCACGGACGACGCCTTCGCCGACCTCCAACCCGTGTGGTCGCCGGATGGCGCCCGCCTCGCCTACGTCACGGACCGCTTCAGCGCCGACCTGGCGAGCCTGCGTCACGGCCGGTACGAGGTGGCGCTCCTGGACCCGGTCTCCGGAACGTCGGAGCGCCTCGCAACCTTCGACAGCGGCAAGACCATCAACCCACAGTGGGCGCCGGATGGGCGGAGCCTGTACTTCCTCTCGGACCAGTCCGGCATCTCGAACATCTACCGGATCGAGCTCGCCACTCGCGCCATCACCCAGGTCACCAACCTCTATACCGGTGTCACCGGCATCACGGCGTTGAGTCCGGCGTTCTCCGTCGCCGCCCGGGCCGATCGCCTGGTCTTCACCGCCTACGAGAAGGGCGACTACGAGGTGTATCGGGTGGACGATCCCGGCAGGCTCGCGGGGGGCGCCCTGCTGGCCGCCAACGGGAACGGGAACCCGGCCGCGCTGCCGCCGGCGACGCGAGAGCAGCCCCGGGTCACCGCCATCCTGGACAACCCGACCTACGGACTGCCGTCCGGCGAAGGATTCACCACCAGCGACTACGCCGCCCGCTTCTCGCTCGACTACGTGAGCCAGCCGTACCTGGTGTTCGGCTCCGACCGGTTCGGCACGTTCATCGGCGGCGGCGCGTCCCTGTTCTGGAGCGACATGCTGGGCGGCCACAACCTCGCCACCGCCCTCCAGATCAACGGGTCGCTGCACGACGTCTCGGCGCTGGTCGGCTACACCAACCTCACGCGCCGGCTCAACTGGGGCGCCGCCCTGCAACAGATTCCCTATGTGGCGGGACGGTTCGTACAGTTCCTCGATACGACCGGTGGGCAACTCGCGGTCTTCGAGCAATTGCTCCGGTACCGCCAAATCAATCGCAACGCCTCCCTCATGGCGGCGTATCCCTTCAACCGGGTCCAGCGGCTGGAGTTCGGCGCCGCATACCAGAACGTGGCGTTCGAAGCGGAGCTTCGTACCATCGCCACGTCGTACTACACGGGGGCCACGCTGGTCGACGTGCGCGAAGACCTGCCCACCCTGGGCGGCCTCCACATGGCCTCCGCCACCGCGGCGCTGGTCTACGACAACGCGTTGTTCGGCTGGACCAGCCCCATCCTGGGCACGCGGTACCGCGTCGAGGTCACCCCCACCTTGGGGTCGCTCGATTACGCGGCGGTCCTGGGGGACTACCGGCGCTACCTCATGCCGGTCAAGCCCTTCACCCTGGCCGGCCGGCTCATGCATTACGGACGCTACGGCCCCGAAAGCAGCACTGAGGACAACCGGCTGGCGCCGCTGTTCCTGGGGTACTCCGGCATCGTGCGGGGGTACGACCTCAATTCGTTCACCTTCGAAGAATGCCAGCAAACCGCCACCAGCTCGTGTCCGGCCTTCGACCGGTTGACCGGCAGCAAGATTCTGGTGGGGAACGCGGAGATACGGTTCCCGCCACTCGGGCTGCTGGGGCTGGGTCCCAACCTATTCGGCATCCTGCCCATTGACCTGGTCGGTTTCTACGACGCCGGCCTCGCCTGGACGTCCCGCGACCGGCAACTGTGCGACGACGGCCAGCTGCGGCTGTTCACCGGCTGCGTGGTATCCAGCGCGGGAGCCGGAATCCGGCTGAATTTCATGGGCTTCGCCATCGTGGAGATTGACCGGGTCCTGCCGTTCAGCCGGCCGATGAAGGGCGGGTATTGGCAATTCTCCTTTACGCCGGGCTTCTGACAGGCGGTAACGGACTGCGTAAGGGGTAAGGAGCACCCCTCACCCCTTACCCCTTACGCAGTTCTCGCCCGTGGTTCAGTTTTGCGTCACCATGCCCCTGTTTGATACCAACCGCCAACGCGCCGCCCTGCTGGTGGCGCTGTTGGGCGTCGGCCTGGCGCTGGCGCTGGCGCCGTACGCCACGGGCCTCATCGGCGCGGTCGTGCTCTACGTGATCTTCGCACCAGCCAATGCCGCGCTCCGACGGAGCACCCACCCCACGCTGGCGGCCGCCGTCATCACGCTGCTGGCGCTGATCCTGGTGGTGGTCCCGGGGCTCTCGTTCGCCGGGCTCATAGTGACCCAGGCGCAAGAGATGGCGAGCGGCGTGGTGCAAAGCCCCCTGCTGCGCCGGTTGGCCGACCTGCGGATCCGGGGCTACGACGTGGGCCCCCGCCTCGCGAGCCTGGGCGAGAACCTCGTAGCCTGGATCGGCAGCAGTGCCTTCGGGCTGATCGGTACGGCCACCCGTCTGGCGCTCAATCTGACGATCGCGTTCTTCGGGCTGTACTTCCTGCTGTTGCGTCCCCAGCAAACCTGGGAGATGGTCCGCCCGTATATCCCCTTCTCTCATCAAAACACCGAGCGGCTGCGGCAACGGTTCCGGGACGTTACGAACTCCACGCTGGTGGGCACCCTGCTCATCGCGATCATCCAGGGCGCCCTGGTGGCCGCGGCCTTCGGCGTCGCCGGGATCTCCAACGCCGTGTTCTGGGGCGCCGTCACCTCCATCTTCGCGATTCTCCCCCTGGTGGGGAGCGGCATGGTGTGGGGACCGGGAGCCATCTCCCTGGCGCTGGACGGGCGCTACCCGGCCGCGATCGCGATGGTTGCCTGGGGCGTTGTGGTCGTGGGGATGGTGGACAACGCCCTGCGGCCACTGGTGTACCGTCGTTGGGCTCAGATTCACCCGGTGGTGACCCTGGTGGGCGCCATCGGGGGTGTGCGCTACTTCGGCGTGCTGGGAATCCTGATTGGCCCCCTGGGGCTGTCGTACTTCTTCGAGCTGATCCGCATGTACCGGGAGGAATACGTGGACTCGGAGGGTCAGACGCCGGCCTGAGATAGCTCGGTCACGGCCCGTCGCGCGGCCGCGCCGCACGCTTCACGCTTCCCCCTTCCCACACGTAGCTTGTATCCATGTGGTGGCTCCCCATCGTCGCTCAGGTGGCCGCGGCGGTGCCGCCGGATTCCGCACGGATTCTCCGCGCGGCACGCTCGGCGCAGGCGGACTTCGAACAGTACCGCATCGCCAACCTCCTCCGGTCGCGGGGAGGAAGCCGCGGCAGCCGGTGTGACGAAGTTGTGGGCCGATTCTGTTTCTGGCACGACGAAGATGACGGGTGGGCGCCGTCCCCTGACCCGCCTGCCATCCAAGCGGCCCGCCGCCGGTTCCTGGATGTTCTCGACAGCCTCGCGGCCCTGCATCCCGCCGACCCCTGGATCGCCGGGCAGCGCGTGCGGTACCTGGTGGAATCTGAGGCCAACGGGGAAGCGCTGGACGCCGCCCGTGCGTGCCGCGCCTCCGGGTGGTGGTGCGCGGCCCTCGTGGGGTACGCTCGGCACGCGGGGGGGGATTACGCCGGTGCCGACTCCGCCTTCGCGGCGGCCCTCGCCGCCATGCCCGAGAAGCAGCGGTGCAGCTGGACCGACCTCTCCCCGGTGCTCGACGACCTCCGCAGCCGCTACCGCAAGCTCAGCTGCGCCGAGCGCGAAGCGCTCGAACGCCGGATTTGGTGGCTCGCCGATCCGCTCTACCTGGTGCCGGGCAACGAGCGACGGACGGAGCATTTCTCCCGCCGCTTGGTGAACGCGCTTCAGGACCACGCTCGCTCGGCCTACGGCATGCGCTGGGGGACGGATCTTGAGGAGCTGCTGATCCGTTATGGCTGGCCCGTGGGGTGGGAGCGTGCGGAGGAGACGAGCGCTCAGCCCAGTGGGCCATCCATCATCAGCCACCACCCGCCGGCCACCTGGCAATTTCTGCCCCCCGCGCGGTTTGTCGAAGCGCCCCCGACGATGGGCGCCGCCGACTGGGACCTGAGTCCGGAGCGCCCGGTGACGAGCTACGCGCCGCCCTACGCCAAGGTCTTCCACGCCCTCCCGCATCAGTTGGCGGTATTCCGGCGGGGCGACTCGATAGTCGTGGTCGCCAGTTATGACGTGCGGGCCACGCGTCACGAGCACGGAGCCACCGGACGAATCATCGACGAGCGTCGGGAGGGACGGAAGGTGAGCGAGGTGCAGGCGGCCCTGGTGCTGACACACGACGAGCGAGCTGCGCCGTTGGTCGTGCGCGGCACCGGGAGCGGGCCGGAGGGAGTGATGACCGCGATTGCGCGCGCCGCCCCCGCCCTGCTGAGCATCGAGACCCTGGACACGGCCGACAGCGTACATGCCGCCCGCGCCCGGTACTGGCTCCCCGTCCCTCCCCCGACGAAGGACGTCACCCTGTCGGAGCCGTTGCTGCTCTCCCGCGCCCCGGACGATTCGTTACGCCCGTCGCTGGCCGATGTCCTCCCGCTGGCGCGGCCCACGAGTCGGGTGCGGCGAGGCGAGCGAGTGTGGATGTTCTGGGAAACGTACGGCTTGGAAGGCGTGACCGGTCCGGTCCGCATCACGTTGAGCATCGCCCACGTTGGCCGGAGCTGGGTCCGACAGGCGGCAGAGTGGGCTGGTCTCGTCGGGCGAGACCCCCGCTACGTGAGCCTCAGTTGGGAGGAATGGCCGCCCCAGGGTACCTCGGTGTACTCACGGGCGTTCGCCATGTCGATGCCAGAGGCGAGTCCGGGCAACTACACCCTGGAGCTCACGGTTACGTCGCCGGGAGGGCCCACCGTGAGAACTCAACGGGACATCATCGTCGAGCGGTAACCTCAACTCTTGGCGGGCTGAAACGAGTCGGTGGCGCGGGCGATGACCGGAGGATAGCGTTGACCATGCACACACCTACCCTCTTGGTCGCGCTGTCCAGCGCCGCGTTGGTCGCGTGCGAGACCGGTCCCGACACCCAAACCATCCCCTACGAAGCCATTTCCCTGTTGGGCGATACCCTGACCGTGCCCATGCTCCCGGACAGTCTGCGAGCAGCCCGGGAGCGCTTGCTCACGGAAGCCCAGGCGGCCTACGCGCGCGACTCCAGCGCCGACGCGCTCATCTGGGTTGGCCGCCGAGCCGCGTATCTCGGCCGGTACCGCGACGCGATGGACGTCTTCTCCTCTGGCATCGCGAGATTCCCTGAGGACGCGCGCTTCTACCGGCACCGCGGACACCGGCACCTCACGCTCCGGCGGCTGGACCTGGCGGTGCAGGACCTGGAGCGCGCCGCCCAGCTGATCGCCGGGAAACCGGACGAGGTGGAGCCGGACGGGCTCCCCAATGCCCGCAACACGCCCACCAGTACGCTGCAGGCCAACATCTGGTATCACCTGGGTCTGGCCTACTACCTCCAGGGCGACTTCGAGAACGCGCTCCGCGCCTATCAAGCATGCCTCGAGGTGTCGAACAACCCGGATATGCTGGTGGCCACGTCCAACTGGCTCTATCTCACGCTGCGCCGGCTCAACCGGACCGCCGAGGCCGCGCGGGTGCTGGTGCCCATCGGTCGCGACCTGGACATCATCGAGAACGGCTCTTACCAGCGGTTGCTGCTGATGTACAAGGGTGAGCTGCCCCAGGATTCAGTGCTGCGGTTGTCACCCACAGGCGAGCCGTCGCTGGAGGACGTGACGACGGCCTACGGCGTGGGAGCGTGGCACCTGATCAATGGCCGCCAGGCGGAGGCCGAACGGATCTTCCGCGCGGTAGCGGGCGCTCGCTCTCAATGGGCCGCGTTCGGATACCTGGCCGCGGAGGCCGAGCTGGCACGGGCGGCGGTGAGCTCCGCCCCCAAGGCCGACGTCCCGTGAACCGCCCCTGGCCCTGGCCGGCGGCACTGGTCCTGTTGGCCGGATGCGCCGACGTCACGTACACCAACGAGCGGCTCGAAGCCTTGCAGCGGGAGCTCGACCGCCAATACGGCCTCTGGACGGCGCAGGCCATCTCGGCATACGAATACCGGTTCGCGCGGGAGTGCCCGTGTCCGGCGGATCTCACGCGGACCGTGCTGGTCCGCGTGCAGGACACCGTGGTCATCGCCGTGATCTATGCCGACAGCGGTACGGCGGTTCCCGACTCCGCGTACCGATCGTATTTCACGGTGGAGGGGCTCTTCCAGCAGGCGCGCCTCGCCATCAACGCGCTGGCGGACTCACTGGTGGTGCAGTACGATCTCGACCTGCATTATCCCACGACGATCGTCGTGGATCAGAACCGCTTCCTCTTGGACGACGAGCTGTCCTTGTTCGCCAGCCAACTCACGAAGAAGTGAGCTTCGCCATCTTGGCTTTCACCTCCCGCACCGCCGTCTGCAGATCCGGATCGGCCTCTTTCCACAGGTCCACGAACCGCCCGTAGTACTCCAGCGCCGCGGTGCGATCGCCCTGCGCCTCGCGCAGCTCGCCCAGACGCCGGAGCACGCGCGCGAGATACCACCGATCCTGGTCCAGGCGATTCAGCCAGGGCGTGGTCAGGTAATTCTGGTAGGCCGCCACGGCCGAGTCGCTCATGCCCGCCCGCTCGAACGCCTGCCCGATTTCGAACAAGTTGCAGATGGGGCACGCCATGGACTCGGTGCTGCGGCGATACTCGGTCACGGCCTCCAGATACCTTCCCTCCGCCGCCGCGATGCTGCCCCGGGTGTCGGCCCATTCGCCCAGGTACGGGCTCCTGGCCTCCTGCGGCACGCTGGCCTCAAAGTCCGCGACGATCTGTCTGGCGCGCTCGGGGCGGCCGCCGAGAGCGTATATCTGCGCCAAATCCAGGAGGGCTCCTCCGTCAGCGCGGGCTGCCGCAAGGCCCCTGGGATTGCGCGCAAGGGCCCCGTCCAGCCGGCGGAGCGCACGCGCCGCGTCGCCCCGGACCCAGAGGTCCACCTGGGCCGCGCCCGCCGCCTCCACCAGATCGCGCGGGATGCTCAGGGCGCCGAGCTCGTAGGCCAGGTTGAGCTCCTCCGCACCGTGTCGTTCAAACGCGCCAAGTTGTCCTTGCACCAACGCCAGAGCCCCGCGGTGTCCCGCCACCGAGACCTTCCAGAACCCGAGACCCGGCGTCGCCTCGGCAAGTTGCTGGATGTAGCGCCCCGATTCCGCAAACTGCCCCCGGGCCGCCGCCAGCGACGCACGTTGATCGAGAATGCTCGGGTTGCCGGGATAGGCCTGCTCGAAGCGCGTCAGCGCCTCCTCGGCAGCATCGAACTTACCTTGCGCGGCCTTGGCGACCACCGCGTTGACGAACGTGGCCGCGGGCGCGCCTCCCAGGTTCAACGAGCGGTCAATCAGGTCCTCGGCCTCGGCCCAGCGGCCCAGCTCGAAGTACTGCAGCGCCAGGTTGTTGAGGGAAACCCGGTCATCGGGATAGCGCTCCAGCGCCGACCGGTACGCCGCGATCGAAGCGTCCCGATCGCGGGTCACGGTCATGTGATACGAGCCGAGCGTCTGATACCGTTCCCGCTCCGTCAAGCGATCGCGATGCTGATACGCCTTGGTCAACGCCGCCAGCACGCTCTCACGGGGCGCCGCGGTGTTGCTCCGGATCACCCCCAGCTTCCGCCACGCCATGGCGAATCCGCTGTCTTGCGTCACCGCCTCCTGGAGCAACGCCATGGCGCGGGAGTAGTCGCCCATGTTGTTGGACCGGTCCGCCTCGGCGTATTTCCGCAGCGCGTCGGTGGAAAACGTGGTCACCTGCTCCAATCCCCGCTCCGCGCGAATCGTCTTCAGCGATTCGCCGATCCGCTCCCTGAGCCGCGCGGACAGTCGGTCCACCCCGGTGACCAAGTGGTCTGGGCCCGTCGCGGTCTCGCGATCCGCCAGCAAGACATCGCCCGTCCCTGCCGCCACCAGCCGGATGGACACCACGAAGCCGGAGCCCACGCCGAAGACTTCGCCCGCGACGATCGCCTTCAGGCCCTCGCGCTGGGCGATCTCGCGCGCCAGACCCAGGGTGACCGGGGCCGCCGGATCCCGCTGCATCCGCTGCAGCACGGCGGACACCTGCACCGGCTCCAGCACGGTGACCGTGCGGGACTGCGCGAGGTCCACGCGGAACAGCTCGCCCACGGTTTGACCGAGCGTTGAATCCGCGGTCCGGTTGTCGAAGGCACTGAGAATCAGCCGGTCGCGCTCCGCCAGGACCCCGGACGCCACCAGGGTCCCCACCGGGCCGATGCCCATGACCCGCATCAGCATGTAGCCGGCCGCGGCCACGCCCAGGACGCCAAACGCGGTCGCGCCACCCACCAGCGCGCGCCGCCAGGTGAGCCACGCCCGGATCCCCCCGGACCGCTGGGCCGCCGTCAGCTTCGCACGAGCGCGGGCACGCTGCCCCTCGACGTATCCGGTCGCGGCCACGTAGGGGAGGCCCACGATCAACAGCCCGATGGCCGCGCTCAGCACCCAGTCGGGCAGGCCAAGCTGGAGCACCACGAGGTACACCAGGCCCAGCGCGACTGCTCCGCCGACGCCGAGCAGCACGGCCAGGCGGCCGGGCGTCACCGCCTGAGCGACCGGGCCGAGCGGCAGCGGCGTCATGGGCGTGAGGCCCGTGGGCGTCACCCCGCCCGCCGGCGTGAGCACGGCGTCGAGCGCGGCCACCATCTCCTCCGCCCGTTGCCAGCGGTCCGCGGGCCGCTTCTCCAGGGACCGCATCACCAGCTCGTTCAGGGCGGGTGGCACCGTGGCGCGGTAGGACACCAAAGCATCCGGCGCCTGCGTGACATGCGCCGCAAGCACGGCCTGCGGCGCCAGCCCGTCGAACGGAGCCCGCCCGGCGAGCATCTCGTACGCCATGGCGCCAACGGCGTAGAGGTCGGCCCGATAATCCACGTTGGGGTCACCGGCCGCCTGTTCCGGCGCCATGTAGGCAGGCGTACCCAGCGCCACGCCCAGCGACGTGAGCGAGGAGCTACCCGCCGAGGCGCTCACCGCCTTGGCCACCCCAAAATCGGTCACCAGCGAGTGCTTGCCGGCCAGCATGACGTTGTCCGGCTTGATGTCGCGGTGTACCACGCCCTGCGAGTGGGCGTACGCCAGCGCGTCCAAGACGTCTTTGAGGATGCGAACCGCCTCACCCACCGGCAGCTCACCTTCCCGGCCCAGCCTGGTGCGCAGGGACTCGCCCTCGATGAAGGGCATCACGTAATACAACAGGTCTTCGGTGGCGCCGGCGGTGAGCAGGGGCACGATATGCGGATGCTGGAGCTTGGCGGCCAGCTGGATTTCCCGCCGGAAGCGCTCCACGTTGACGCTGGCCGCCATCTCCGGGGGAAGGACCTTGATGACCACGCGCCGGCCCAGGTCCACTTCCTCGGCCAGGAAGACGCGGCTCATCCCGCCGCCACCGAGCTCGCGCTCGATGCGATAGGCGGGGCTCAGCGCTTCGTCGAGGCGCGGCCGGAGATCCGTCAGGGGCGACCCCTACTGGAGACCGCTGCAAGCTAGAGAAAGAGGGCCGCCGGGACTAGTGAGAGAAACGGAGGCGACGGAGGATGGGTATCCTCCGTCCGCCACCGTCTCTTGCCGTCTCTTACCGTCCCTACCGCCCCACTGGCTTGGGCGCCGCGGGGTACACACCCTGTCGTGACAATTCCTCCAGGAGCGGGGTGAACCGCGCCACCAGGGCGTTCACCTCTTCCACCGCCCTGGGCAAGGCCGCCCGGACCTCACCGAGTTGCCGCATCTGCACGTCGGTGGGGAGCGAGGTGGAGTTCATCACCGCGCCCTTGATCTGTCCGATGCGGCCTCGGATCGCGGCTCCGCCACCCCCGCCGCCGCCAAACCCGCCCCCGCCAACCACGCGCCGCCGGAGCGAATCCAGGGCCGCGCCGACCGAATCCACCCGAGCCTTGAGGTCTGCCGGCGCGTCTTTGGCATTGCGCACCGCCTCACGGATCTGGCCCATCTGCTGATTCATGCCGTTGAGAGCGTCCGCCGCGGCGTTGGCCTGGCCGTGGAGTCGGTGCAGCTCCATGCCGGTCTCGAACCAGGTTCGCCGGTCGGCGTCGCTGATCTCGACCTCGGGATCGCCCGTGACGGCCAGCGTGCGCGAGGTACCCTGCCCGTTGGCCACGGCCTCCTTCCCGTCAACCGACAGGACCACCCGGTATTGTCCGGGCAACACGAGCGGCCCCTGGATTCCACCGCCGCCAAAGCCGCCGCCCCCGCCCCCCCCGCCGCCGCCGCCCTGGGGCGCGGGAAGCGGCGCGACCCGAAGGTCCCAGTGGACCACGTTGACGCCGGCCTTGTTCTTGTCCTCGGTGTCCTCGCCCGCCAGCTCCCGCACCACCTGGCTGGCGTTGTCCCGGATGCTGACCTTCACGTCCTTCACGTCGGCCTTGAGGTAATAGGCGATGGCGCCCGGGCGGGGATTCTCGCCCCAGAAGCGCTGGTCGCCCTGGAACTCGCGGTTGCCGTCGCTGGCGGGCCGGCGCTGCACCGCGGAGGGCGGCTCGAACAGGAACGCGTCCGCCGCGATCGCCTCGCCGTAGTGTTGCAGCGGCGTCAGGTCGTCGAGGATCCATACGCCCCGGCCGTGCGTCGCCAGGATCATGTCGTTCTCGCGCGGGTGCAGGGTGATCTCGTACACCGGTACCGTGGGGAGATTCCCTTTCACGCGCATCCAGCGCCGGCCGCGGTCGGGGGTGAAGTAGAGCCCGCTCTCGGTGCCGAGGTACAGCACGTCGGCGTTGGCCAGGTCCTCGGTCACGGTACGCACCACCTCGCCCCGAGGCAGGTCGCCCGCGATAGACCGCCAGCTGTTGCCGAAATCTGTGCTGGCGTAGGCGTAGGTACCGAAATCGCCGGTTCGGTGCGCGTCGAACGTGGCGTACACCGTACCGGCCGTGAACCGGGACGGCGCCACCTCCGAAACGTAGGCGTTCCGCGGCAGGCCCGCGACCTTCGCGGTCACGTTGGCCCAGGTCGCGCCACCGTCGCGCGACACACTCAGGACCCCGTCGTCGGACCCGGCATAGTACAGGCCGCGTTGCATGGGCGACTCGGCAAAGCTCACCAGGTTGCCGTAGCTCTGCACCCCGTCGTTCCGGGCGAGGCGGGTATCGCGACCCTTCACGCCCATCAGCTCCAGCGTATCACGGTCCGCGGCCGTGGTCAGGTCCGGGCTGATCGCGGTCCACGAATGGCCGCGGTCGGTGGACTTGAACACCCGGTTGCCCGTGACGTATACGGTGGCGGGATCGTGGGGCGAGAGGACCATCGGGGTGTCCCAGTTCCAGCGATACGACGGCTCACCTTCCGCCGGCTCGGGCCGGATGGGCTTCCGCTCGTTGGTCACGCGGTCCACCCGGTTCATGCGCCCATCTTGCGACTCGGCGTACAGAATGCGCGGATTGGAGGGATCCACCTGCGCCTGAAACCCGTCGCCGCCCCCGATGATGAACCAATTGTCGTTGGCGATACCGTCCTCGGAGCGGACCGCGCTGGGCCCGCACCAGGTGTAGTTGTCCTGGAGGCCGCCGCACACGGAGTACGGCGACTGCAGGTCGTAGGCGATGTGGTAGAACTGGCTCACCGGGAGGTTGCTGAGCCAGACGTACGTTTCGGACCGGTCGTACGAGATCCCTACGCCACCGTCGCCGCCGATCATCACGTGGTTCGAGTTGTTGGGATCGATCCACATGGCATGGAAGTCCACGTGGATGTTGCGGGCGCCGTCGTCGCGGAAGGTCCGGCCGCCGTCATCGGAGACGTGCAGCTGCACGCCGGGGACATACACCCGGGAATCGTCGTTGGGGTCCACCCGCATCTGGCTGAAGTACATGGGTCGCGGATTGACGGGGCTGAGCTTGCGCCATGAGGCGCCGGCGTCGTCGGACCGGTACACGCCCCCCTCCGAGGCATGCTCGACGCGTGCGTAGACCACGTTGGGGTTCTTACGGTAGACGTCCAGCCCGATCCGGCCCTTGTCGCCCTCCGGCAGCCCCTCGGTGAGCTTGGTCCAGGTGCGGCCGCCATCCGCGGTCTTGTGGATGGCGCTCCCCGGGCCGCCGCCGTTGAAGCCCCACGTGGCGCGCCGGCGCTGGTACAGGGCCGCGTACATCACCTGGCTGTTGCGCGGGTCCAGAACCAAGTCGGTGGCGCCCACGTCCGGACCGTCGGAGAGCACGCTGGTCCAGGTGAGACCACCGTCCGTGGTCTTGTAGACCCCGCGCTCGCCGCCGGGACCCCAGAGGTTGCCCACGGCCGCGACGTACACCACGTCGTAGTTGGTGGGATCCACACGGATGCGCGCGATGTGCATGGTCTGCCGGAGCCCCATGTGACGCCAGGTCTTGCCGCCGTCCGTGGATTTGTAGATACCGTCGCCCCAGGATGAGCTTTGCCGGTTGTTGGCCTCGCCGGTTCCCACCCACACGATGTTCGGATCGCCGGGCGCGATGGCGACCGCGCCGATAGACGCGTTCCCCTGGTCGTCGAAGACGGGTTCCAGCGTGGTTCCGTTGTTGACCGTCTTCCACACGCCGCCGGTCGCCGTCCCGATGTAGAAGATCGCCGGGTTCTGCTCGAAGACCGCGAAGTCGTCAATGCGTCCTGAGGGTGTCGCCGGACCGATGTCGCGAAAATGGAGTTGGTCAAACGGGGATCGCGCCGGCTCGGCGGACGCGGCGGGCGCGGCAGCGGCTGGCGGGGTACGCGGCCCAGGCCGGGCCTGCGCGAGCGAGCCATTCGACGAGCCAAGGGTCAGTCCGAGCGTGGCAAGCAGGGCCACAGTGCAAAGGGGGGGATGCACGGCAACCTCCTGAAAGGCACGTTGGGAATTTGGAACGGTGGATATGGCGTATCTTTGGCACCTATGCAAGGCCTCCTCACGGCCCTCGCCGACATCCGGCCCGTGGTGGCAGGCGCGGTCACGCTCGCCGTCGCCGTCATCGCGTCGGCGCACGTGGTGCTGTACAAGCGGGACAGCCGTGCGGCCGTCGCGTGGGTGGGCCTGATCTGGCTGGTGCCCCTCCTGGGCGCCCTGCTGTATATGCTGTTCGGCATCAACCGCCTGCGTCGCCGCGCAGCGTCAAAGCGTGGAGGCCGGTGGCCGGGAAGCACTATGGAAATGGAGCGGCCCGCGACGGTGCGCAGCGAGCAGCTCCTCCCCAAAAGCCTCCACCGGCTGCACCCGCTCGCCGAGCTGGTGGACCGGGTGGCGGGTCGCCAGGTGACGGCGGGCAACGCGGTGACGCCGCTGGAGAACGGCGATGCGGCCTATCCCGCCATGTTGACCGCGATCGAGGGCGCGCGGCGGTCGGTGGCCCTCGCCACCTACATCTTCGACCACGATGACGCGGGGGAGTTGTTCGTGAACGCCCTCGACCGCGCGGCGCGGCGCGGGGTCGCCGTCCGGGTGTTGATCGATGATGTGGGCGCCCGCTACTCGTGGCCCCCCATTGTGCGACGACTCCGGGGGCGCGGGGTCACCGTGGCGCGCTTTGGCCGCACGGTCTTACCCTGGCGGCTCGCGTACATGAACCTGCGAAATCACCGCAAGGTGCTGGTCGTGGACGGGCAGACCGGGTTCACCGGCGGTATGAACATCCGCCACGGGCACCTGCTGGAGCGCCACCCTCAGCGCCCGGTGCAGGATCTGCATTTCCGCCTCGAGGGGCCGGTGGTCCGGCACCTGACCCAGGCGTTCGCCGACGACTGGCAGTTCACCACCGGCGAGGTGTTGGGCGGCGACACCTGGCTGCCGTCCCTGGACCCAAGAGGCCCGGTGTTCGCGCGTGGCATTACCGACGGCCCGGACGAGGACTTCGACAAGGCCCGGCTGGTGCTGCTCGGCGCGCTGGCCTGCGCCCACACGTCGGTCCGGATCGTGACGCCCTACTTCCTGCCGGATTCCGGGTTGATCACGGCACTCACCGTGGCCGCGATGCGCGGCGTGAGCGTGCAGATTCTGCTCCCGGCCGTCAACAACCAGGTCCTGGTGCACTGGGCCGCCACGGCGCAGCTGTGGCAGATCCTGAAACGGGGATGCCGGGTGTACTACAGCCCCGCGCCCTTCGACCACACCAAAGTGATGATCGTAGACGGTGGCTGGTCGTTGATCGGCTCGTCCAACTGGGACGCGCGGAGCCTCAGGCTCAACTTCGAGTTTGACGTGGAGTGCTACGACGAGCAGATGGCCGAACGCTTGAGCGGCCTGGTGGAGCGCAAGCTGGCGGCGGCGACGGAGATCACCGCCGCCGAGGTGGACAACCGCAGCCTGCCGGTGAGGCTGCGGGACGGGATAGCGCGGCTGGCCGCGCCGTACCTGTGAGGCGGGTGCAAACGCCTTATCGAATCCCGGCCTGAACCCCGTCCGGCCCCTGCCGCTGCCAGGGCGGCGTGGGTAGCGGCCGTTGCCTCGGCCACACCTCGTTCAGCGTCTCGCCCTCGTATAGCCGGCCGTTCTTCATCACGTACTTGAGGCGCGCCGCGTTCCGCAGGTTCTCCAGCGGATCCGCGTCCAGGACCAGGATGTCCGCCATTTTCCCGGCTTCGAGCGATCCGATATCACTCCCCAATCCGATCGCCTCCGCGCCGTAGATGGTGGCGGCGCGCAACGCGTCATGGCTCGACAACCCGCCGGAGGCCATGGCCCACAACTCCCAAAGGTAGCCCACGCCGTGGATCTGCCCGTGGCTACCCACGCCCACCCGGGCGCTGTCTTCCATCATGTGCTTCACGAACTCGGCATGCTTGGGGAAGACGTATTCCTCGTCCAGCGCCCAGCGGACCCGTCGGCGGCTCCGCGAGTCAATGCTCTCCTCCGGCGTGAAGCGCCGCAGCTTGGCGTCGTCGTGCACCTCTTCCTTGGCGTAGAAGTAGTTCTCCCCGAACGGACCGCCGTAGGAGACGACCATCGTGGGGCTGTTGGTCGTCTGGGACGCCTTGAAGAGCTTGACCACATCCTCGTAAATGGGAGCGATGGGCAGCGCGTGCTCGACCCCGGGGTACCCGTCCATCGCGTGGGTCAGATCGAGCTTGAAGTCCAGGCCGCCCTCCGTGGTGGGCATCAGCTCGAGCAACCTGGCGGCCTGGATGATCCACTGGCGCTGCTGCCGGTTCCCCGACATGTACATCTTGAGCGTCTGGGTGCCGTAGTACTGGCTGTACCGCTTGAGGACGCTCATGGCGTGCGCCGAATCACGGATGTTCTCGTCGATGAACACCCCGGGGCCGGTCGAGTAGATGCGCGGGCCCAGCATCCCACCGGTGGACACCCGGTCCTGGTAGCTCAGCACGTCGGTCGAGGCGGTCTGGGGGTCCCGGGTGGTGGTGACGCCGTAGGCCAGCATCGTCAGATACTGCCACACCTGGCGAGGGTGGATCTCCGGGACCAACCACTGCGCGTGATAGTGGGTATCCACGAAGCCCGGGATAATGGTCTTCCCGGCGACGTCCATGATCTGGGCGCCGGCCGGCACTTGTACCGAATCCCTCCGGCCAATCGCCACAATACGGTTGTCGGTGATGACGACGTCCGCGTTTTCGATGATTTCGCGCCCCTTCATGGTGATGGCGCGCCCGCCACGAAGCACCACGGTTCCCCGCGGCACGTCCCGCGCCATCCGTATC
>Ga0214473_10004848_pt1 | contig 16152 bp, 12 predicted proteins | sample RVTome_7_FD_203509 | JGI IMG/M metagenome (GOLD analysis project Ga0214473, IMG submission 203509) | Soil microbial communities from uranium-contaminated site in the Upper Colorado River Basin, Wyoming, United States - RVT98D197 | ecosystem: Environmental > Terrestrial > Soil > Contaminated >... | reverse complement strand
AGCACCCACCAGGGGCTCTCCTTGGGTTGGCGGGGCGGCAGCCAGTCGCGCGGCATGCTCGATGCTACACCGCCTGACGGGCGCGTTCCAGCACCCGCCCAATCCGAACGGCGGCCTCCCTGAACCGGTCTTCATTGACCGTGAGAGCCACCCGGAAAAACCCTTCCCCGCCCGGCCCGAACGACGACCCCGCCAGCACCGCCACGTACTCCTCGTCCAGCAGCTGCCCGGCGAAGGGACCGGACGGGAGCCCGTCGGGCAGCGGGACCCAGAGATACATGGTCGCCCGGGGTCGCTCGACCTGGAGCCCGATCCCGGCGAGCGCCGTGACCGCCGCATCGCGCCGGCGGCGGAAGGTCTCGACCACGCCGGGAATGATCTTCTCCGCCTGGTCGAGCGTGGCGGCCGCGGCCTTCTGGATCGCCAGGAACGGGCCCGTATCGGTGAAGTTCTTCACCTGCTGGAGCGCCGCGATCATCTGCGGGTTGCCCGCTACCCACGCGATCCGCCATCCCGTCATGCAGAACGATTTGGACAGCGAATGGAACTCGACCGCCACTTCCTTGGCACCCGGAATCTCGAAGATGCTGGGCGCCACGTACCCGTCGAACGTGACGTCGCAGTAGGGGTTGTCGTACGCCAGCACGATGCCGCGCTCGCGACAGATCTTCACCGTGCGCTCGAGATAGTCCCGCGGCGCCACGGCCGTGGTGGGGTTGTTGGGATAGTTCAGGAACACGAGCTTGATCCGGGCCAGCTGGTCGCGCGGCAGATCGCCCAGCTCCACCAGAAATCCGTTGTCCGGCCGCAGGGGATAGACGATGGGCTCTCCTCCCGCCAGCACCGTGCCGCCCTGGTAGGGCGAGTAGCCGGGCTCAGGAATCAGGCACGCGTCCCCCGCGTCCAGCGCGGCGAACGTGAGATGCGCCAGCCCGTCCTTGGAGCCTAACAGCGGCAGCAGCTCGGCGATGGGGTCGAGCTTCACCCCGAACCGCCGCTCCATGTAGCGCGCCGCCGCCTGCCGGAACTCGAGCAGCCCCGTCTGGAAGGCGTAGCGGCTCATCTTCGGGTCCTTCAGCGCTTCGGCCAGGGTCCGGACCGCGACCTCGGGTGGCGGCAGGTCGGCGTCGCCCGCTCCCATGTCGATCACGTCCTTCCCCTCGGCCAGGAGCCGCCGCTTCGTGGTGGCGATCTTCGCCACCGCGTACGCCGGCAACCGCGCCATCCGCCCGCTCACCTTGGTCATACCGGAGCCCCGATCCCGTGTCTCGCGAAAAAGTCCTCGGCCGCGGTCCTCACCTGAGCCCACGGTCCCACCACCCGCTCCGCCGGCGGCAGCGACGCCAGCAGGATGGCGCCGTACCGCTTGGATACCACCCGATGATCCATCAGCACCACCACCCCCACGTCGGTCGCCGTCCGGATCAGCCGCCCGAATCCCTGTTTGAGCTTCAAGGCGGCGTGCGGCACCAGGTAGTGCATGAACCCGTCCCGGCCCTCGGTCTCGAGCCGCTCGAGCCGCGCCGCGGTCAGGGGCTCGGTCGGCACCTTGAAAGGTAGCTTGGCCAGCACCAGCACCCGGAGCGATCGGCCCGGCACGTCCACACCCTCCCAGAAGCTATCCGTCCCGAAGAGAATGGCCGAGCCCGCGTCGCGGAACCGGCGGAGCAGCTGGTCGCGCGGCGCTTCGCCCTGCACCAGCAGCGGCCAGCGGCTCCCCACGGCCGCGCGCACCGCGCTGGCCGCCCGGCGGAGCGCCGCGTGGCTGGTGAACAGCACGAACATGCCGCCGTCCGAGGCGTGCGCCAATTCCAGGATGGCCGTCGCCATGGCGCGGTCGTGTCCGGTCTGGTCGGCCCGCGGGTCGGCCAGGTCGGTCGGCACGCCGAAGAGGCACTGGCTCCGGAAGTCGAACGGCGAGGCCAGGATCTCCTCGTACCGCACCCGCGAGGGCTCGAGCGCCAGCCCCACCCGATCGCGATAAAAGGCGAAGTCGCCGCCCGCCGCGAGCGTGGCGCTGGTCACCACCACCGTGTCGATCCGGTCGAACAGCGTTTCCTTCAGTACGGGCGCCAGATCCAGCGGCACGGCCGAGAGCCCCACCGGAAACGGCAGCTCCCCCACCGGCTTGCTTCCGCGCCGCTCGATCCACCGCACGATGGGGGCGCCGGGCTGAGGACGAAGGGTGAGCAGCAGGCCGTCACTCGCCGCCTGGAGCCGGCGCACCACCCCGCGCAGCTCACCCATGAGCTGCGACCGGCGGTCGGGCTCGTCCGACAATTCCAGGCGGTCCGCTATGGTCTCGACCCCGTTCCGCAGCCGGTCGAAGATCTTGAGCAGGTCGTCCAGCGCATCGGAGAGTCCCGAGGTCCACACCGGATCGGCGGCAAATGCGTCGGTGAGCCGCAGCTCGCCCTGGGTCTCGCCCACCAGCCGGTCGGCCAGCACGCCGAACACCACGCCGGCCCGGCGGCGGGCTTCGTTCACGTCGCGCAGCAGCTCGGTCCGGACCAGGTCCGCCGACCCCGCGCTCAGGAGGTCGTCCCGCTGGCTCAGCTCCATGAGCAGGGTCGGCAAAAGACCCCGGCCGTTCCGCTCGAGCCTGCCTAACAGCCGAGCGACGCCCCACGAGGTCACCTGCGCGCCCAGGTGCTGGGCCGCGGTGTCTTCCAGGTGGTGGCCTTCGTCCAGAATCAGCCGCCGGTAGGGCGGCAGTACCGCCGCGTCCTGCCAGTTCTCCTGGGCCCGCCGCACCGCCAGGTCAGACGCCAGGAGGTGGTGGTTCACCACGACCACGTCGGCGTCCGCCGCCCGGCGGCGGGCTTCGAACAGGAAACAGTGGTCGAAGTGCGGGCACTTGAGCCGGGGACACAGGTCCGGCTCGGCCGCCACCTCGTCCCACACCTCGGAGGGCGGCTCGTCGGCCAGGTCGGACAGCGAGCCGTCGGTGGTGCGGGAGGCCCACGCGGTGATCCGTTCCAGCTCGCTCCGGTGCTCGTCCTCGATCAGCGAGATCTGGCCGCTGCCGGCCAGCTCGAGCCGGGCGAGGCACAGGTAGTTCCGCCACCCCTTGAGCAGCGCGAAGGTGGGCTTCTCCCCCAGGCTGGCGAAGGCGCGGGCCAGGAGCGGCAGGTCCTTGCCCACCAGCTGCTCCTGGAGATTGATGGTGTTGGTCGAGACCACCGTGCGCTCGCCGTTCTCCAGCGCCCAGCGGATGGCGGGCACCAGGTAGGCGAACGACTTGCCGATGCCCGTCCCCGCCTCCAGCAGCGCCACGCCACCGTCGTTGTAGAGGTCGGCCACGTAGGCCGCCATGTCGCGCTGGGTGGGCCGGTCCTCGAACTGGCCCATCACCTTGGCGACCGGCCCGTCGGGACCGAGCAGGCGGGCGGCGCCGATCGCGTCGATGGGCGTGCACACCCGGGGCCGCGGGATCTCGACCACCACATACAGGCCGTCGGCCTCGTTGTCCACGATGGCGAACCCGACGCCGGCGTCGTGGAACCGCGCCGCGACCGAGAGGTCGGCCTGCGAGGGCTCCAGCACGCCGCTGGGGTGGTTATGCAGCAGCATCTGACCGCGCTCGGCCACGCCGGGAAGCGCCAGCACGGCGTCCACCGTGCCGCGGGCCACGGCCCGCACTTCCACCAGCTGCCCCTGCGCGTCGCAGTCGGCGACGAACGACACCTCCCGCCCGCCGGCGGCCGCGATCTCGGCCGCGATGCGGTCGCGTACGTGCGGGGCGAGTCGGCTCACGTCTTGAGCTCGCGCTTCTTGGCCGCCGGAAAGAGGACGTTGTTGAGAATCAGCCGGTAGCCCGGCGAGCTCGGGTGCAACGACAGATCGGTCGGCGGATCGCCGATCTGGTGCTGGGGGTCCTCGGGGTCGTGCCCGCCGTAGAAGGTAAAGGTCCCCTTCCCGAACTCCCCGTGAATGTACTTGACCCAGGGCGCTCCCGCCTCGTCCGCCAGGACGGTGACGCCCGGCTTCAACCGGTCACGCCGGAATGACGTGGTGAGCCCGTAGAAATCGGGCAGGACGTCGCGATGGCACTGGACCAGCATGGTGGGCACCGGATCGATCTTGGCCGAGAACTGAAACAGCTTGTAGGCGCCGAGCGGCTGGCGGCGGCCGGGGTTGTTCACCTGGTGCCCGTCAATGTCGGAGAAGCTGGCCACCGCGGGCGACAGCTCCAGCGTGCCGTCCTTGAACGCGAGCGAGCGGTCCCACTTGAGGGCACCGGTCGCGTTGGGATCCACCGGCGTGCCGTCGGCGTAGGGCGCGGCGATGTCCACGCCTTCCGCCGCGAGCGCCAGCTCGAGCGTCTCGGTGGCGGAGCACATGGCGAACAGGAAGCCGCCATTGGCCACGTAGTCGCCGATCCGGCGGGCCACACCCTTCTTGAGCGCCGGCACGTTGGGGAAGCCCAGCGTCTGCGCCATCTCCTGGTTGCGGCGCACCATGTCCGACAGCCAGGACGTGCCGGCGTAGGTGAGGTAGAACTTGGAGAACTGGCCGGTGAAGTCCTCGTGGTGGAGGTGGAGCCAGTCGTACTTGCCGAGCTGCCCGCCCACGACCTCCGCGTCCCACACCTTGGCGAACTCGATCCCGGCGTACTGGAGCGCCATGGTGACCGCATCGTCCCAGGGCGGCGCGTTGGGCGGCGCGTAGACCGCCACCTCCGGCGCCTTTTCGAGGGGCACCGCCTCCATGTTGGCGCCGGCGATCGCCCCGCGGATGGTGACCACGTCGCCGTCGCTCACCCGCTCGAGCTTGACCCCCGCCAGCGCGGCGTCGCGCTCGGTGGGCGCGTCGGCCCCCAGCAGGAAGCTCCCGTCCCGGTAGTTGAGCAGCCATTCGCCGCTCCCGCCCCGGTGGAGCGCGCGATACACCACGCCGTACGCCTTGAGGTGGTCGGACTGGGCGTCGTCCATGGGGATCAGGAACGATCCGGCGGTTGAGCGGTTGAGCGGTTGAGCAGTTACCTGCCCCGGGGCGAGGAGATTCCTCGGCCCAGGGAGCATCCAACCGCTCAACCGCTCAACCGCCCAACCGCTGAGCAGTCCCAGGAACTCGCCCCGCTTCACGAGTTCGGTACCGCCCCCCGCACGCGGTCCAGCAGGCGTCGGGCCTGCGGGATCACCGCGCTCTGGGGATAGGTGAGAATGAGATGCTCGAGGCGGGCGACCGCGTCCGCGGAACGGCCTTGCCGCCAGGCTAGCTCCGCCAGCGTGAGCGTCGCGGCGGGGGCGGCCGGGCCGGCCGAGTCGGCCGTGATCGCGGCTTCGAGCAGCGCGCCCGCCCGGGAGTGCCCCTGCTCGGCCGCGAGCTGGCCGGCGAACGCCAGGAGGTCGACGCCACCGCCCGTGGCCGGCAGGTCGCGGGACATTCTCTCGAGCTGCTCGACGGCGCCGGCCGTGTCGCCCCGCGCCAGCGTGAGGAACGCCGCGCCCAGCGCCGGCGCCCGTTCCAGCTCCATGCGCTGGATCAGGGCCAGCACGCCGGTCCGCCGGGTGGCGTCGCTCCGGGAGCCGCTGTACGGGCCCGCGATCCGGAACCGCAGGGTCGCGTCGGCCAGGTCGCCCCGGAACAGCGCGAGCCAGCCGTGGATGGCGACCGTGGCCACGCTCGAGTCGTCGCCCAGCGTGCGGGTCGCGCGGTCCAGCTCGCCTTTGCGGATCCAGGCCCAGGCGATCCGCTCGCGCAGCTCCCCGCGCACGTCCGCGGCGAAGCGGCTCCCCCAGTCGGCCAGCTGCCGCTCGGCCTCCTGGGCCCGCCCGGCGTCGGCCGTCACGCCGATGAGCCCGGCCATCGCCTCGACCGCCGAGGCCGGCGCCGCCGCCGGGTCGCGCGCGATGCGGTCGAGCATCCGCTCGGCGCCAGCGCGGTCGCCCGCGTCGGCAAAGGCGCGGGCCGCGTCAATGCGGGCCTGCTGCGCCCCCGGTCCCGGCTCGAGCCCGGCCAGCCGCTCCAGCGCGTAGGCCCGGACCCGCGCGCCCAGCGGCGTGCCCAGCAGACGCGCCCGGTCGGCGAAGCGCCGGAGCGCGGTCGCGGCCAGTCGCGGTTCCGCTGGGAGATTGGCGTCGAGCAGCGGCCAGGCTTCGTTGGGTCGGTCCCACCCGATCAACACGTCGGCGGCGATCCGCCGGGCGGTGGAATCGGCCAGCTCCTGGAGCAGCACCCCGAGCAGCCGCTCGCGCTCGGGCGGCGGCGCCTGCGCCAAGCTGATGCCGGCCGCCGCCGCGAATGCGGGGTCGGCCAGCGCGGCGGCGTGCCAGAGGCGCGCGGCTTCGGTCCACTGTCCGCCCACCACGTGCACCTGCGCCAGCTCCTGCACCAGCGCGTTTCCGCCCAGCCGCTCCCGGCCCAGCTCCAGCACCCGGCGCGCTTCGCGGAGATCGCCCCGCTGGGCCACCGCGAACGCCCAGTCACGATACGGCTCCATCGCGTGGGGCTGTGCCTCGATCCAGCGGGCAGCCGCAGCGGCCGCCTCGGTCGTCCGCCCCAGCGAGGTGAGGGTCCTGAGCTCGAGGCCGCGCAGGGACCCGTCGGCCGGGCGCCGCGCGATGGCCCCGGCCACGAAGGGCAGCAGCCGCTCCAGCTGATTGGTGGCCAGCAGGGTGCGCTCCAGCCCGAAGAGCGCCGCCGCGTTGGTCGAGTCGGCCGCCAGCACCCGGATGAAGCGCTCGGCCGCTTCGGCGTGGCGTCCCAGCCGCTCCAGCTCGATGGCGGCGTTCAAGTCGCCTCGCTGCTGGGCGACGAGTGGAATGGCAAGCGACGAGGCTAACATCAAGGCGATCAGAGGCGATCGCAGGCGATCGCAGGCGCTACTTCTTCTCATTCAGCCGCCGGAAGTAGTCGAGAATCAGCCGCCGGTCCGCCGGGCTCAGGTGCTGGAGCTCGTCCCAGGTGGGATAGCGGAAGCGGGGGCCGCGGTCGGCCGGCGGCCGGCCCAGCGGCACCAGCACGTTGGACTGGTTGCCGGTCTCGCTGGTGCGCTCCTTCTTCTCGTCCTCTTCCTCGCCCCGGAGCGTACGGCCCTGATCCAGCAGCCGGCGGAACAGCCGCTCCTGGCGCTCCACGATGTCCCGGTCGAGCACGCCCTCTTCCAGCCGGCGGGCGATCTCGCCCGCCTCGTCCGCCAGCCGGCCCGCGCCGGCCATGTCGCCCTGGGCCTGGAGCCGCTCGAGCTCGGCCTGGAGCTGGCGCTGCTGGGCCGCCAGCGCCTGCAATTCCCGGAGCAGCGACTGCCCGCCGCTGGACATGAGCGGCAGCATGGCGCCCGACTGCCCGGCCATGGCGCCCTGCTGCTGGGCCAGCTGCGCCATCCGCTCGATGGCCTCCTGGAGCCCCGACCCCGACTCGGCGCCCCGCACGTCGCTCCGGGCCCGGACCAGCTGCGCCGCCAGCGCGTTCAGCCCGTCGAGGGCCTCACCCGCCTCGCCGCCCGCGGCCCGGGAGTTCGGCGTTCCTTGCTGCAAGGCGTCGAGTGCCCCGTCCATCTTGTTGCGGGCGTATCCCAACGCGGCACCCAGGGCGGGCGGCACCAGCGCGTTCTTCCCGGCCGCCTGCCGCAACCGCTCCAGCACCCGATCCACGCCGTCCCTCGTCGCGGCCTGCGCCGCGCGCACGTCCGGTCCGGACTCGCCCCGCTGGAGCCGCTGTTGCACGTCTTCCTGCCGGCGCGCCAGCTGCGCCGTCTCCACCAGAGCGCGGTCCAGCGCGTCGGTCACTTCCTGCCGCCACTGCTCGCGCAGCTGGTCGCGCTGCTGCCGCAGGCTCTCGGCGATGGGATCCAGCTCCTCCGACGCTTCCCTGCCGGACTCGGCCGCCTGCCCCCGCTGCCCCTGCGACGCCGCCTGCGCCGCCTGCCCCATTCGCTGCGACGCCCGCTGCGCGCGCGCTGACCCTGATGAGTCTGACCCTGCAGAGTCTGACCCCGGGCGCAAGCCCGGGGTAGACGAGTCCCCGATCTCCTGCTCGACCCGCTCCAGCGCCTTCGCCAGGGAATCCGCTTCCGCCGCCAGCGCCCGCTCGGCCCGCGCCGCCGCCGAATCCGCGGCCCGCGCCGCCGCCCGGTTCCATTCCCGCTGGCGCTCGGCCAGCTCGGCCGCGTCCTGCGCCAGCGACGTCATGTCGCCTTCCAGCGCGGCGCGCTCGAACAGCGTGCGGCTCCGGTCCAGCTCGCGGCGGAGCTGCTCCTGCTGGGTGGCCAGCTTCTCCAGCGCCTCGCGCACCGCCGCGGCGTCCAGCCGCCGCATCGCCTCCTCGAGCTGCCGCAGCGTCTCCTCCAGCTCTGGCGTCACCGCCCGCTCCAGCAGCTCGCGCAGGTCGGCCAGCTGCTGCTGCCAGGCGGGATCGGTGAGTCCCGCGTCCCACGCGGTCTTCGACAGCTCGTCCAGCCGCTGGCGCAACTGGTCGGCGCGGTCGAGCAGGCGCCGCTGCTCGGCGGTCAGCTCGCCGGCCCGCTCGGCCGCGCGGAATCCCAGCTGCTCTTCTCCGGTGGGCGTGCGGCCGTCCTGGGCCGTGGCCCGCTCGCGCTCGCGCGCCAGGTCGCCGGTCTTCCGCTCCAACTCCCGCTGCCCCCGCGCCACCGAGTCGGCCGCCCCGGCCAGGGCCCGCGCCTCGGCCCGCACCGCGTCGCGCAGCTCGGACAGCGACGGCAGCCGGAGCACGTACTCCCGCGTTTCCGCCTGGTGAGGCGCCGGCGCGCCGTCCCAGGCCCGGACCCGGTAGAACGCGGTGTCGCCCGGCAGGAACCCGCGGGCGTTGAGATCGAGCTGCCACTGGAGCACGGCGCGCTCCACCCCGCCCTCGGGCAGCGGGAGAGTCTCGGTCACGGGCTCGCCCGCTATGCCCAGTCGGCTCATCCGGCGGCTGATCACTTCCACCCGGGCGACCCCGTTGTCGTCCCGGACGTCCACCACCAGCGGCTGGCGCAGCGAGGTGGGCGCGGTGGTATCCGCACCCGGCACCGGCACCGACACCAGCGGAGCACTGTCCGGGACGGCGCGAATCACCAGCGTCGGGGCGGGTCCGTCGAGCGGCAGCCCGCCTTCGCCCGTCACCTCGAGGGTCCAGGTGGCGGACGCGTGGACGGTGAGGGCCCCGGCGAACGTGGCGTCCCGCGGTGCCAGCGGCGCGCGGCGCCCGCCCGCCACCCAGGCGGCCCGGACGATGGGCACGCTGGTGCGACCGCGGGTTTCCACCACCGTGCCCTCAGGCAGCAGCAGCGTGTCCGAGCCTACCGGGAGCGGCTCGTCGGGCCGGGACAGGTAGGCCGGGTAGCGCGCCAGGAGCGAGAGGTCGGCCAGGAAGGGGGCCGGGCTCACCCGGACCACCGCCGTGTCGGACCCGCGGCCGCCGCTGGTGGCGAAGAGGTGGCGATCGCTGTCGAGCGGTCCCAGGATCACGCTCGCGGTGCCGGACGTGTCCAGCTCGAGCGGCGTCTCATGCCAGGGCTCGCCCGGGGCCCGCACGTGCAGCAGCGCAGCGGTCCGTCCCGACGCCCGCACCGTGGCGACCACCGAGTCGCCCCGCCGCACGGCGACCCGGTTCACCTCGAGCACCACGGGCGCGCGCGCGCGGCGCAGCACGTCGAGCGGACGCCAGAACTCGGACCCCGACCGCGGACCGGCCGCGACCAGCCCCACCATCCCCATTGCGGCGAGCGCCAGCCCGCCGCCCAGGGCGCGGCGCCGGGTCGCCACCGCAGCTGCCGCCACCGGCGCCCCGTGCTCGCCGAGCCAGCCCGCCATCTTCCGGTCGGCCAGGGCCGCGAGCGACGCGCTCCCGTGCGGCGCGCCGGTGAGGCCCGACAGCGCGCCGGCCCGGAGCCCCGCCCCGCGCTCGAGCTCCGTCGCCAGCACGCTCGCGGTGAACCGGCGCACCCGGCGCGCCGCCAGCACCGCGGCCCCGCCCACCAGCACGGCCAGTCCCGCCCACCCGACCAGCACCAGCTCGGGGGCGCGCCGGTAGGCGCCGAGCCGCGCGCCCAGCACGCCCAGCGCCAGCAGCAGGGCCGCGGCCCCGGCCACGATCAACAGGGCCGCGATCCCTTCGCGCCGCAGCACCCGGTGACGCTGCCGCTCCAGCCAGTGGCGCGTGCTCATCGCGCCACGGTCACGGCGTAGGTGAAGAGATTCACGCCCATGCGCAACGCCGCCTCCCGGATCTCCGCCGGATCATGATGCACGTCCGGGTCCTCCCAGCCATCACCCAAATCGGACTGGTAGGAGTAATACACCGCCAGCCGGTCGCCCAGGAACACGCCCAGGCCCTGGGCCGGCTTGCCGTCGTGCTCGTGCACCTTGGGAATCCCCCGGGGGAACTCGTGCACCAGGTGATACACCGGATGGTCCAGCGGGACGTCTATCAGCTCCCGGTCCGGGAACACCCGCGCGATTTCCCGGCGGAACGACTCGTCCAGGCCGTAGTTATCGTCCGCGTGCAGGAAGCCGCCCTGTTCCAGGTAGCGACGCAGGATCTCCACCTCGGCGTCGGACAGGTGGATGTTGCCGTGGCCCGTGAGGTAGAGGTAGGGCACGTCCCACAGGTCCGGACTGCCGAGCGTCACCGTGATCTCGCGCTCCGCGATGGGGAGGTTGGTCTGGGCGCGGAGCGCGGCCAGCAGGTTGGGCAGGCTCGACGGATTGGCGTACCAGTCGCCCCCGCCGTCGTATTGGAGCCGGCCGATCGTGAGGCGGGCCTCGGGCGCGCGCTGCGGGGTGGGCGGAACGGTGAGGAGGGCGAGGCTCGCGGCCAAGGCGGAAAGAAGCGGGTTCACAGGTCGGTCACCAGGCGATACGCCTCGTTCCGGGGGACGCCCAGCTCCAAGGCGAGCTGCCGCGCGATGTCCTTCCGGGTCAGTCCGCGGTCCAGCAGCTCGCGCGCCCGGGTGGCGGCGTCCACCGGCGGGCGCTCCGGCGCGCGCGGGCCGGCGCCCGCGAGCACCAGCGTGATTTCGCCCCGGGGCTCCTGCGCTCCGTAGTAAACCGCCAGCGCATCGAGGGTTCCGACGCGCACCTCCTCGTGGAGCTTGGTCAGCTCGCGGGTCACCGCGGCGCTTCGCTCCGGACCCGCCGCGGCCGCGAGGTCGGCCAGGAGCTGCCCCAGTCGCGACGGCGCTTCGAACAGCACCACGGTCCAGGGGCTCCGGGCGGCGGTCTCCAGCAGCTCGCGCCGCTCCCGGCCGCGGCGCGGAACGAACCCCAGAAAGAGGTAGCGGTCGGCCGGGAAGCCGGACACGCTGAGCGCGGCCCCGACCGCGCTGGGCCCGGGGACGACCTCGACGGCGTGGCCCGCGGCGCGCGCCCGGCGCACCAGCTCCGCGCCGGGATCGCTCACCGTGGGCGTGCCGGCGTCGGTGACGAGGGCCACGGCCGCGCCGCCGGCCAGCGTGTCGAGGATCGCTTCGAGCCGAGCGGGGGGGGAGTGCGCGTGGAAGCTCACCACGCGGGGGCGCGCGCCGGTGTGGCTCAGCAGGGTGCGGGCGCGGCGGGTGTCCTCGGCCGCGACGAGGTCCGCCGCCCGCAGGGTGTCGGCGGCGCGGGGTGACAGGTCCCCGAGGTTCCCGAGTGGTGTGGCGACGACCGAAAGCCGGCCCGGCGTCACCAGGTGACCGGCCACGGGAGCCGCGAGAAGAAGCCGGCGCGCTGGAGCACGTAGCGGTGGTCGCGGGTCGCCGCTTGCAGCACCTGTCGCGCCACTCCCGGCGCGATGACCTCCAGCTGCTCGAGTAGCTGGAGCGCCCAGTCCGACAGGCCGAACGTGATTCCTTCGGCGGTGAGCAGCCGCGGCTCCAGCTCGCGCTCGCGCGGGGTCGCCAGCACGCCGAGCGGATCGTGCACCGGGATCAGCCGGTCCTTCAGCTTGAGCGCCCGGCTCATGGCCTCGCCCGGCACCTCCCGCTCGGCCGCTTCCGCGATCCGCCAGAAGACCTCGCGATACGCCTGCACCATGGCGGGCGAGGCCTGCTCCTCCAGCGTGGCCCCCGGCGCGAACCCCGCCGCCGCCACCACCGGCCGGCCGTCGGGACCGCCGGCGAACAGGCGTTCCAGATACGCCGGCACCTGCTCGTCGGCCTCCTTGCCGGCGAAATGGCCGGTCAGGAACTTCCCGTCCTCGAACCGGAGGTACGACACGGCGCCATTCACGATCAGCTCGAGCACGCCGGAATAGCGCTCGGTCTGGAGTGCCAAGAACAGGGAACGCGGGTCCTTCGGGTTCACCGGGCGCGGCTGGGCGGGGGCGGCGACGCTGTGATACATCCAGACCAGCTGCTCGAGCGGCGCCTCGCAGAAGGCCAGCTCGCCGCGCTCCAGCTCGTCCCGGAGGCTCTTCAGCGTGACCGCGATGGGCCGGACTTCGCGGCCCTTGCCGGTGAAGGCGACCGACGTCACCACTTCGCCGCTCCGCAGGAACAGGAGCGCCAGCTCGTCCGGCAGGTAGCCCGCGATGTAGCCGTCGATCTTGCCGTCGCGGTCGATCTTGGCGAAGTGGAGCAGGTTGTCGAGATGGATGAACGCCAGGCGGGTTCGCTGAATCTGGACCCGCCGCGCGGGAAAGCACAGCTCGGCCAGCCGCACCGGCGTGCCGCTCAGGATGGCTACACTGGGTCGCACTGCTGCTCCTGGCCGTAACGGGCCGCGCCGGCCGCCCGGCGCTCGCCTACCCCAGATGCTGCTCGATGCGCTGCGTGAGATGGGACTTGGGCACCGCGCCCACCACCGCATCCACCACCTTGCCGCCCTTGAAGAACAGCACCGACGGAATGGACCGCACGTTGAAGCGCATGGTGGTCTGCGGATTGGCGTCCACGTCCAGCTTGGCGACCTTCAGGCGCCCCGCGTACTCGCCGGCGAGCTGCTCGACGGACGGCGCGATGATCTGGCACGGGCCGCACCACGTAGCCCAGAAATCCACCATGACGAGCCCCTCGTGCTTCTCGATCTCCGCCCCGAAGGAGGCATCCGTCACTTGCAGCAACGTCCCTGCCATGCGTCGTTTCCTTTCATTATGTTCTGCGCGGGCCGTGCCCGCAGAGGAGGCTCCGTTGCCGGTTCCCGGTGCGACCATCGCCCACGTCGGCATCGCGGTCACCGATCTCGCCGCCGCGCTGGCCTTCTATCGCGACGTCCTGGGGCTCACGCCGGGCGCGCCCGAGGAGATCGACGGCGCCACCATCGTGGCGCTCCCGTTCGGGCCGGCGCAGATCGAGCTGCTGTGCCCCCTCTCAACCGACGGCCCGGTCGCGAAGTTCCTGGCCCGGTGCGGTCCCGGCATTCACCACGTGTGCTACCGCGTGCCCGACCTGGACGCCGCGCTGGCGGCGTGCCGGGCGCACGGATACCGGCTGGTAGACGAGGTGCCGCGCACGGGACACGGCGGCCGCCGCATCGCGTTCGTGCACCCCAAGACCACCGCCGGCATTCTGCTCGAGCTGACCGAGTGACTCTACTGGCACGATCGCGCCGGATTCCCCGCGGCTTCGAGTGCGATGTTCTGCACCAGCCAGCCGCCCCGGTACCGGACCAGCGTGATGGGCACCACGGGCTGGCACCCCTGGCGGAACAGGCGCACGTGGAGCACCGGATTGTCCGGCGTGGAGGGGGCATTCCCGGGCTCGAGCGCGAACCGCTCGTGCATCAGCATCGTCTGGATGACCGTGAGGCGCTGATGCAGGACCTCGCGGTCCATCCACTGGGCCGCCGGGCCGCGGCCCGTGCCCCATCGCTGGCCCATGGCCGGCAGATCGTTGGCCTTGACGGCCGCGAGGAACCCCTCGACCGCGGCCGTGGGGCTCGCCGGCTGCGGCGCGGAGGTGGAGGAACGGCCGCCGCAGGCCATCGCGACGAGTCCGGTCAGCAGTAGAGCGGGAGCGAATCTCATGGGCACGCTGTGTGACGGGTTTCGGTGACGGAACGTACGAACTTCCGGGAGTGAGGGCAAGCGGACGATGCGACTCTACGTGAACGTGGACCACGTCGCGACCGTGCGGCAGGCGCGCCGCGCCGTGGAGCCGGATCCGGTCGAGGCGGCGGGCCTGTGCGAGGCCGCCGGCGCCGACGGAATCACGGTCCATCTCCGGGAAGACCGCCGCCACATCCAGGACGACGACGTCCGCCGCCTGGCGCGCACCGTCCGCACGGTGCTGAACCTCGAACTCGCCACCGCGCCCGACATCGTGGACCTGGCGGCCACGCTCCGGCCCCACCAGGCCACCTTCGTCCCGGAGCGCCGCGAGGAGATCACCACCGAGGGCGGGCTCCAGCTCACCGGCGCCGGCCATCCCGACCCGCGGCTCGCGGTCGCCGCGCGCCGCCTGGCCGAGGCGGGCGTCCGCGTGAGCCTGTTCGTGGACCCCGATCCCGCCGTGCTGGACGCGGCGGCGCGCCTCGGTGTGGCCGCCGTCGAGCTCCACACCGGCGAGTACTCCCACGCCTGGCCCCGGGCCGACCGCGCCCTCGCGCGCCTCACCGCCGCGGCGGCCCACGCCAAGGCCCTCGGCCTCGCCGTGCACGCCGGCCACGGCCTGACCTATCAGAACGTGGGCCCGGTGGTGGCCATCCCGGAGGTCGAAGAGGTCAACATCGGGCACAACATCGTGGCCCGCGCGCTCACCGTGGGGATGCACCGCGCCGTGGCCGAAATGCGGGCCGCGGTGGACGCCGGCCGAGTTTGACTAAGCCTCGGCACGACCGTACTTTAGCCTCATTCTCGTCCTGCGTGTCTGATGGATAAACAGCTGGGGATGGCGGAGTTCTTCGCGATGGAGGCCGGCGAGTATCTCGACCGGCTCGACGGCGTCGTGTCGCAGCCCGGCGTCCCCAACGGCGAAGAGCTGCAGCGGCTCACCCGGGCGCTCCGGGGCGCCGCCCTCATGGCCAACCAGCAGCCCATCGCGGCGGCCGCGGGCGCGCTGGAGCAGGTGGCCCGGGCGGTGCGCGAAGGCCGCCGGGCGTGGGACGACGCGACCCGCCAGCTCGCCATTCGCGCGGTGGACGATCTGCGCCGCTTCGTGCGCAAGGTCCGCGAGTGGACCCCCGCCGACACCGACGAGGCCCGCGCGGTGGCGGCCGCCCTCGAAGGCATCGGGGGCCGGCCCCACGCGCCCCGCCCGTCCCGCGAAACGCCGGACGCGGGCACGCGCGCCTTCGTGGCGCGCGAAGGGGCGGCCCTGGCCAGCGCCCTGGCGCGCGCGGCCGAGACCATGGCGCGGACCCCGCACGCCACCGATGCCCTGCAGCCGGTGCGGCAGGTCATGCAGCCCCTGCGCGGCCTCGCCACCCTGGCCGAGCTCCCCCCGCTCCCCGATCTGCTCGAAGGCATCGAGCGGGCGGCCGCCGCCATCCAGCGGAGCGGCGATCCCCGGGGCGACGGGGCCGCTACGCTCGACGCCGCCGCCAAGGCGCTCACCCAGGCGACCCGCGAGGTCACCGGCGCTGGCCGGGCCGACCCCGACGCGGTCGAGGTCCGCCGGTTCGTCGAAACGCTGCGCCGCCTGCTTGGCCTCGACGCGCCCGCCGTCCCGATCGAGTCGCTCTACTTCGACGATGCCGGCCCCCACGTCGTCGAAGCCGGGACCAGCCCGCCCACGGGGCCCAAGCTGGGTGAAGTCGAGCTGGTGGCTCTGGGCGAGCACCTGAAACAGGTGGCCACGGCCGTGGCCCAGGCGACCTCGAGCACGCTCCGCGGGCTCCGGGCCCTGTCCGTGGCGGACACGCTCCGCACGCTCGAGCTCAATGCCGACGAGCATCTTCGCAGTGGCGCCCGTGCTTTTGCCCGGGCGGGCCGCGACGCCCTGGCCCGGGACCTGGCCGCCTCGCATGCCGAGGTGTTCGCCGGCGCGCTGCGCTCCGCCGGCGAAGTCCTGGCGGCCGGCTCGTCGTACGGGATGGGCGTGGCCCGCGAGCTCGTGCGGCTGGGCTCCGCCCTCGAAACCGCCGGCCACGCCGCGGCTCCGCCGCCCGCCGCGCCGGTAGCCGCGCCCGCAGTGGAACCACGTCCCGCTCCCACGCCCCCCACGCGGGCGCCCGAGCCGGTCGCCGCCGCGGTCTCCCCGGCCGACCTCGAGCGCGAAACCGGCGACCTCGCCGGCAGCCTGCTCCGCTACCACCGGTTCGTGGCGACCTTCGGCCTCGGCCCTTCGTC
>Ga0214473_10004846_pt1 | contig 16157 bp, 13 predicted proteins | sample RVTome_7_FD_203509 | JGI IMG/M metagenome (GOLD analysis project Ga0214473, IMG submission 203509) | Soil microbial communities from uranium-contaminated site in the Upper Colorado River Basin, Wyoming, United States - RVT98D197 | ecosystem: Environmental > Terrestrial > Soil > Contaminated >... | reverse complement strand
CCGCTGCGCCTGTACCGGTTCCTGCGCGCCTTGAACCCGGCCCCCTATCTCTTCTTTCTCTCTCTGGATGACTTCGCCCTCGTGGGCAGCTCGCCGGAAGTGTTGGTGCGCGTGACCGGCCGAGAGGTCACGGTCCGCCCGATCGCCGGCACATGCCCCCGTGGCGCCACGGCCGAAGCGGACGCAGTGCTCGCGCAGGCGCTGCGGGGGGATGCCAAGGAGACCGCGGAGCATCGCATGCTGGTGGACCTGGGACGCAACGACGTGGGACGCGTGGCCAGCTATGGGAGCGTGCGCGTCACCGAGCTCATGGCGGTGGAGCGCTACTCACACGTCCAACATCTGGTGAGCGAAGTGCGCGGCACGCTGCGCGATGGCTACGACGCCCTGGACGCGTTCAGGGCGTGCTTTCCCGCCGGGACCGTGACCGGGGCGCCCAAAGTGCGCGCCATGGAGATCATCGACGCCCTCGAGCCGGAGCGACGCGGCCCCTACGCCGGCGCCGTGGGCTATGTCGGGTGGGGCGCCACGACACTGGACACCGCGATCGCGATCCGGTGCGCGGTGGTCCGTCACGACGACGTCACGATTCAGGCCGGGGCGGGTATCGTGGCCGATTCCGACGCTGCGCGCGAGTTTGCCGAGACCGAAGCCAAAGCCGAGGCGGTGCTGCGCGCCGTGGCGCTCGCCCTGGCGTAACCCGGGGTATATTTTGGCACTGTGTTCAAGCTGCTGAGCACCTCCGGCGACCAAGCGATCGAGCTCGCGCCGGGCCGCACCCTGGTCGTGGGCCGCGCCGTCACCAGCGACGTCCCGATCTACGATCCCACCATCTCCCGCCGCCACGCCGAGATCGCCCTCGGGCCGTCCGGCGTGCGCGTCAAAGACCTCGGCTCCTCCAACGGCACCTTCCTCAATGGGGCGCGCATCACGGAGGCCGATGCGGGGGCCAACGACGTGATCACCTTCGGGAAGGTGGCGTTCAAGGTCGCCGGCACCACGCCGCCCGCCCGCCCGTCCGCCCCCACGCCCGAAGCGGGGCAGACTTCCGGATCGCGCGCCATTCCCCAGGGCACCATCGTGCGCCAGCTGCCGGTCAACCCCTCCTCGGGCGGGGTGCCGGCGATCGTCCAAGGCGGGACGGGGGCCGCGGCGGCCGGCGGCGGCCATCTCAAGGTCGCGGCGCAGAGCGAGGCGGAACGACGTGAAAAGAAGGTCTCGCTCCTGCTCGAGGTCTTCAAAGAGCTGTCGCGCCAGCAGGAGCTGGACGCGCTGTTGCAGAAGGTGGTGGATTTCACGTTCCAGATCATGAACGTGGACCGCGTTTCGATCCTGTTGCTCGACCCGCGCAGCGGCGAGCTCGTGCCGCGCCTGTCGCGCAGCCGCACCGGCGACACCAACGCGGCCCGGCACGTCCCCCAGTCCATCGCGCGCAAGGCGGTCGAGGACCGGGTGGCCATCCTGTCGGACAACGCCGCCGCGGACGAGCGCTTCAAGGGAAAGTCGATCCTGATCCAGAGCGTGCGCAGCGCGATGTGCACGCCGCTCATGGGCACCGACCAGAAGGTGCTGGGGATCCTGTACGTCGACAACCAGACGGCGATCCAGTCCTTCGGCGACGAGGATCTCGAGTTCCTCATTGCCTTCGGCGGCCTCACCGCACTCGCGATCGAAAACTCCAACCTCTCGGAGCGCATCCGGCGCGAAGCCATGGTGCTGTCGAACTTCCAGCGCTATTTCGCGCCCAACGTCGCCGCCCAAATCGCCCAGCAGGAAGGCGCCGTCACCCTGGGCGGCGACAAGCGGCCCGTGGTGATCTTCTTCTCCGACATCCGCGGCTTCACGCCGATGTCCGAGAACATGAACCCGGACGACGTCGCCAAGCTGCTCACCGAGTACTTCACCGAAATGGTGGAGATCGTATTCGAGCACTCGGGGTCGCTGGACAAGTTCATGGGCGACGCGATCATGGCCTTGTGGGGCGCTCCGATCGCCCACGAGGACGACGCCGACCGCGCGATGCAATGCGCGCTCGACCAGCTCACCGTGCTCGAAAAGATGAACGCGAAGTGGGCCGAGGATGGTCGCCCGCCGATCAAGATCGGGATCGGGATCAACTTCGGCGAAGTGTTCGCCGGCAACTTCGGCTCGGATCGCCGTCTCGAGTACACGGTGATCGGCGACGCGGTCAATACGGCGAGCCGCCTCTGCTCGGTGGCGGGCGCCAACGAGATTCTCATCGCCGAGCCCTTCTACAAGGCGCTGAAGAAGCCGCCCAAGGTCGAAGCGCTGGAGCCGATGCAGGTCAAGGGCAAGACCAAGCCCGTGCCGGTCTATCGCGTGAAGCGGTAGGGTCGCCCGAAGCGACTCAGCAGGTCCAGCGCCAGCCGCAGCGGCAGGCCCATCACCCCGAAGAAGTCCCCTTCCACTCGCTCGATGAGCGGGGCGCCGAGGCCCTGGATTGCGTACGCGCCGGCTTTGTCGAGCGGCTCGCCCGTAGCGACATACTCGGCCAGGGTGACCCGATCGGCCGGCCGGAACGTCACGTGCGAGACGTCGAGCGCGTGCTCCAGCACCTCGTCCCGCCCCACTGCGACCGCCGTCATCACTTCGTGCGTCCGCCCCTGCAACCGCCCCAGCATCTCGATCGCCGAGTCGGGGCCCTCGGGCTTGCCGAACATCTCTCCCGCCAGCACGACGGTCGTGTCGGCGGCGAGCACCACTTCGCCCGGCACCTGCCCGGTGACGGCCCGAGCTTTGGCGCGCGCCAGGCGCACCACGTAGCGCTCGGGCGACTCCTCCTCGCGCCGCGACTCGTCGATGTCGGGAGCGATCACGCGGTGGGGAATGCGGAGCATTTCGAGCAGCTGCCGGCGCCGCGGCGAGCCGCTCGCCAGCACGATGGGGGACGTCACTCCTTGCGCCGCAACGACGGTCCCGGATCCCGCTCGACGGGTGTGACGCTGCGCAGGTACCGGTAGATCGCGCGCAAATCGTCGTCGGTCATGCGCGCGAAGGCGTTCCAGGGCATGGGCGATGCCGGAATCAGGCTGCCCTGGCGGAACCGGGCCACGAACTGTGCTTCGGTCCAGGACGCGATGCGGCCGGTCTTCGGCTCAGGCGTCAGATTGGGCGGCACCACCACCACGCCGGGATCCACGTCGGACGGCATCCCGGTGCCCCCGGCGAGGCGGGGTCCCGTAAAATGACCGTCGACCATGCTGCGTTCCGTATGACAGTCCGCGCACTCCGCCACCGCGCCGACCAGGTAGGCGCCGCGCTCCACCGTCGTCCCCGCCGACGGGCTCTCCGCGGGTGGAGTGGACGTGGGGCGGATCGGTTTGATCACGAACGCCATCACGGCTTTGCCGAGCAGATTGAGGTCGTGCGGGGGCACGCGGTGCGACACCGGCGGCTGCGAACGAAGGAACGAAACCAGCGCCGTGAGGTCCGCGTCGCTCAACGCGTGGTAGTTCATGAAGGGCACGGCGGCGCGGCCGTTGCGCCGCACGCCGAAGCGAAGCATCCGGGCCAGCTGCCCGTCGCTCACCGCGCCGATGCCCGTCGCGCTGTCGGGGGTGAGGTTGGGTGTGCGGAACGTGCCCACCGGCAGCTCGAACACGAGACCGCCCGACAACGGGGGTTGCTCGCCCTTGTCCAGCGCGGCCCATGTCTCGGTGGTGTTGTGGCAGTAAGCGCAATGCGCCGGTCCATAGGCGAGATACCGCCCGGCCGCAATGACGGACGAGTCGGTGCTGGCATGGACGTCAGGGAGCGGCGCGTCGAACGTACGGTCCCAGCGCAGCAGCACCGTGACTACCAACCCCACGACGATCACCAGCAGGATGCCGCCGATCCAGCGTATGGTTTTCCAGAACACGATTCGGGCTCTCCTATCGCTCCAGGATCAGGGTCACCGGCCCGTCGTTGACGAGCTCGACCTCCATCATGGCACCGAATTCACCGGTTGCCACGCTCACGCCCAGGGGAGCGGCGCGCTCGTTGAGCAACGACACGAACCGCTCGTACAGCGGGATCGCGACCTCGGGTGGTGCCGCGGCAACGAAACTCGGGCGCCGCCCCTTCTGCGTATCGCTATAGAGGGTGAACTGCGACACGACGAGCACGCCGCCGCCGACTTCGTCCAGCCCGCGGTTCATCTTGCCTTCGTCGTCGCCGAACACCCGGAGCGAGAGCAGTTTGTCCGCCATCCAGGCGAGCGTCGTCTCGGTGTCGGTGGGAGCAAAGCCGGCGAGCACGACGAACCCCGCGCCGATCCGCCCCGTCACGTGGCCGGCCACCCGGACCTCGGCCCGCGAGACGCGCTGCAGGACGACTCTCACTCCACCGTCACGCTCTTCGCGAGGTTTCTCGGCTGGTCCACGTTGCAGCCGCGTCGCACCGCGATGTAGTAGGCGAGCAGCTGCAGCGGCAGCACGGTGAGGATCGGGGTCAGAAGATCGAGTGTCTCGGGAATGGCGATCGCGTGCTCGGCGAGACGCGCGACGCCGGTGTCGCCCTCGGTGACGATGGCGATCACCCGTCCACCACGCGCTTTCACCTCTTCCACGTTGGACACGATCTTCTGGTATACGGCATCGCGGGGGGCCACGCACACCACGGGCATCCGGTCGTCAATCAGGGCGATCGGCCCGTGCTTCATCTCCGCGGCGGGATATCCCTCCGCGTGGATGTAGGAGATCTCCTTGAGCTTGAGCGCACCCTCCAGCGCCACCGGGAAGTTGTAGCCCCGGCCCAGGTAGAGGACGTTGGAGACGCTCGCGAGATCGTCGGCCAGCGGCTCGACTGCGGCGGCGTCGGCCAGCACGCGCTCCACCAGGCCCGGAAGCCGGCTCAGCGCGCGCACGACCTCGCGGCCCTGCAGGATCGACAACGCGCGCAGGCGACCCATTTTGAGCGTCAACAACGCCAGCGCGGCGATCTGGCTCGTGAACGCCTTGGTGGAGGCCACGCCGATCTCCGGTCCCGCGTGCAGGTAGATGCCGCCGTCTACCTCCCGCGCGATCGTACTCCCCACCACGTTGACGAGCCCCAGGGTACGTGCCCCCCGGCGCTTGGCTTCCCGCAACGCGGCCAGCGTATCCGCCGTCTCCCCCGACTGCGAGATGCCGACCACGAGCGTGTGCTCGTCGACGATCGGATTGCGGTAGCGGAACTCCGACGCGTATTCGACCTCGGTCGGGAGCCGGGCCAGCTCTTCCATCATGTACTCGCCGATCAGACCGGCGTGCCAGGACGTGCCGCACCCCGTGATGACGATGCGGGTGATCTTCTGCAGCTCCTCGTCGGAAGCGTTCAGTCCGCCCAGGTGGACGTCGCCGTCCTCCTCGAGCAGCCGGCCGCGCAGCGCGTTGCGCAGGCTCTCGGGCTGCTCCAGGATCTCCTTCAGCATGAAATGCGGATGACCCCCGCGCTCGATCTTGGCCAGGTCCCAGTCCACCTGAGACACGGCTTTCACTTTTTCGACGGCCGCGAGATCCAGGATGCGATACTCGTCGGGGCGCACGACGGCGATCTCGCCGTCGTCCAGGTAAACCACCGAGCGCGTATGCGCCAGCACCGCCGAGGCGTCGGACGCGATGAAATGCTCGCCCTGGCCGATCGCCACGAGTAGCGGCGAGCCGTGCCGCGCCGCCACGATCGTATCGGGCTCTCGCGTGGACAGTACGCCGATCCCGTAGGTCCCCTCGACCTGCAGCAGCGCGCCGGCGACCGCATCGGCCAGGGCGGCGCCCGCGCCGTGCAGCTCCTCGATCAGGTGCACCAGCACTTCCGTGTCCGTCTGCGAGCGGAAGCGGTGGCCCCGCTGCGCGAGCGCCGTGCGCAACGCCCCGGCGTTCTCGATGATGCCGTTGTGCACCAGGGCGAGGGTGCCGCCGCAATCGGTTTGGGGGTGGGCGTTCTCCTGGGTCGGCGCGCCGTGCGTGGCCCACCGCGTGTGGGCGAGCGCGGTGTGGCCGGCGGGGAGTCGCCCGGCAAGCACCCGCTCGAGCGCGGCGATCTTCCCCGGCACCTTGACGATCTCCAGCCGCTTCCCGTCCACGACCGCGAGACCGGCCGAATCGTAGCCGCGGTACTCGAGGCGCTTCAGCCCTTCGAGCACCAGCGCCGCGGCCGATCGCCGGCCCGTGTACCCTACGATTCCGCACATAGCGTGCGCCCCGCCTCCACGAGCTGCTGGGCTTCGGACGGGGTGGGCGCTTCGGCGATCAGGCGGACCACGGGCTCCGTGTTCGAGGGACGCACATGCAGCCAGCGATCGCGCCAGCCGAGTCGCAACCCGTCCCGCTCGTCGACGGCCGCATCGGGAAACCGCTCCCGGAGCGCGGCGTACGCCGGGGCCAGCCCGCCGGCGCGCCCGCGCGCCGCCTTGTCCTTCACGATGGTGTAGCGTGGGGAGGCGGCGACGATTTCGCTGACACGGCGGCCGTCGCGGGCCAGCAGCGCCAGCACCAGGCTGGCGGCCACCGGCGCGTCACGACCGACATGCAAGGCCGCGTACATCACCCCCCCGTTGCCCTCCCCGCCGATCAACGCCGCGCGCTCGATCATCGCTCGCGCGACGTGCGCTTCCCCGACCGGCGCCCGCACCACCTCGGCGCCGCAATCGCGGGCCGCGTCCTCCACGACGAGGCTGGTCGACAGGTTGCACACTACGACCGCGGGAGCCGATGCCTCATCTTTTTTCGCCCCTTCCCGCTTCCCCTTTCCCCCTTCCCCTTTCGCCCTTGGTCTTCCCAGGACGGCGCGGATCGCGAACGCGAGGGTGTAGTCCTCGCCGATCGGCTCGCCCCGCTCGTCGACGATCGCCAGGCGGTCCACATCCGGATCCACGGCGAAGCCGATGTCGGCCTGCACCCGCTGCACCACCGCGCCCAGGGCGCCAAGGTGCTCCGGAATCGGCTCGGGCGGGCGCGGGAATTTTCCATCCGTCTCGAGGTTGATGCCGGCGACGTCGCAACCCAGCCGCTCGAGCAGATTCGGCATGATCGCGCCGCCCGCGCCGCGACAGGTGTCGAGCGCGACCCGGAAATGCCGCTTGCGCACTCGTCCGGCGTCCACGCCCGGGAGCTTCAGCACGGCGGCCACGTGACGCCGCATCGCTTCGACATCGGGCGTCACCGTGCCCAGCGACCCGTGGTCGGCGCGCACGATCGGCCCCTCGGCGGCCAGCGCGCGCACCTGCGCCCCGGCCGTCTCGTCGATGAACACGCCGTCAGGTCCTACGAACTTGAGGGCGTTCCATTCGATCGGGTTGTGGCTCGCGGTCAGGATGATCCCGCCCGCGGCGCGGTGATGCTCCACGGCCAGCTGGGCCGACGGAGTGGTGGTGAGGCCAATTTCGATCACGTCGCAGCCCACCGACACGAGCCCCGCCGCGGCCGCCTGGGCGAACATTGGGCCCGAGGTTCGGGCGTCCCGTCCCAGCACGATGCGTGGGCGCCGGGCGCCGCCCGTCCGGGCCCAGGCGCCGAACGCCGCGGCGTAGCGCGCGACGATCTCCGGAGTGAGGTCCTTGCCGACGATCCCGCGAATGCCGGAAACGCCGACCATCAGCGTGTCGTGCATAGTGGCGACCTTACGAACGGGCGGATGGCGTCGTCAACCGTGTGGCGCAGCTCCGGCGGATAGCACCGGTGTGGCGAGCGGCAGCCGGTGGATGTCGGGAAAGGCGTCCAGGAAGCCGTCCACCGCCATCGGGTTCCACTGGATCCCGCGCTGGGCGCGCAGCTCGTCCAGCGCCCGCTCAACCGGCAACGAGTGGCGGTAGGGACGCTCGCTGGTCATCGCGTCGAAGGCATCGGCCACCGACACGATGCCGGCCACGGGCGGGATCGCATCCCCCTTCAGGCCATCGGGCAAACCCCGGCCGTCCATTCGCTCGTGATGCGAGCGTACGATCGCGATCACCAGCGGGGCATCCCGGAGCAACGGCCCCAGGATCCGCGCGCCGATCACCGGGTGCTCCATGATGTGGCGGTATTCCTGCTCCGAGAGTTTCCCCGGCTTGTGCAGCACCTCTTCGCTGACACCGATCTTGCCGATGTCGTGGAGGTGTCCCCCCAGCGAGATGGTATCGATCATCTGCGCGTCCAACCCCACGCGTCGCGCGATCGCCACCGCGTATTCCGACACGCGGAGTGAGTGGCCCCGCAGGTACGGGTCCTTCGCCTCCAGGGCCTGGGCCAACGCTTGCACACCACCCAGGAACAACTCCTCGATCCGACCGGCCTGCGCGCGTACCCGGGCCTCCAACTGCTCCTGGTAGCTCCTGAGCTCGAGCTTCAGCTGGCGCCGCTGCAGCGCCTGCTCGACGCGGGCCCGCACCTCTTCGAGGTTGAACGGCTTGCTGACGTAGTCGAGGGCGCCGGAGTGGAGGCACTTCACGGCCGTGTCGACGTCGGCGACGGCGCTGACCATCACGACGGCGGTGAGCGGCCACCGCTGCACCACGTGACGCAGCAGGTTCACGCCGTCCATTTCCGGCATGCGCAGATCGGAGATGATGAGCGGCGCGGGGTCGGTCTCCATCAGCCGCAGCGCCTCGACCCCGTTGCCGGCTTCGCGGCAGCGGAACCCGTCGCTCTCGAGCAGCTGGACCAGCACGCGGCGTAAGCGCGGCTCGTCGTCCACCACCAGACAGGCGAGCCCGTTCCGTTCGCTCATGACCCGCTAACGTAAAGCTCGCTTGCTCGGGGCGAAAGGCGTCGGTACGTTCCCGCCATGACCAAGGCGCTCGAAGGCGACCTGGGCCGCCGCCTCTCCACCCTGGCCGTCCATGGCGGCATCGTCGAGGACCCGCTGGCGGGGGCCGTCATGCCCCCGATTTATCAGACCTCCACGTACGTCCAGGCCGGGTTGGGCCGGCACAAGGGATTCGAGTACGCCCGGACCCAGAACCCGACCCGGCAGGCGCTGGAACGGAGCGTGGCCGCGCTGGAGGGTGCGCGGCACGGCCTCGCGTTCGCTTCTGGGCTCGCGGCCGCCGACGCCGTCCTGAAGCTCCTCTCGGCCGGCGACCACGTGGTGTGCGGGGAGAACGTGTACGGCGGGACGCATCGGCAGATGACGCACATCTGGGCCCGGCTCGGGCTCGCGTTCACGTTCGTCGATGGCGGCGACACCGACGCCGTGCGCGCGGCGCTGACGCCGCAGACCAAAATGGTGTACGCCGAAACCCCGACCAACCCCATGATGCGCTTGTGCGACCTGGCGGCCACGGCGGAGATTGCCCGGACGGCAGGTGCGCTGCTCGTGGTGGACAATACGTTCGCCACGCCGTGCTTCCAGCGGCCGCTCGAGCTCGGCGCCGACATCGTCCTGCATTCCACCACCAAGTACCTGAACGGCCACAGCGACATGATCGGCGGCATGTTGGTGACCTCGCGTGACGAGGTCGCGGAGCGCCTCGCGTTCCTCCAGAACGGCTCGGGGGCCGTACCGGGACCGTTCGACTGCTGGCTGGCGCTGCGCGGCATCAAGACGTTCCCGTTGCGCATGCGCGCGCACGATGCCAACGGTCGCCGCGTCGCCGAGTGGCTCACGCGCCATCCGCGCGTGCAGCGCGTGTACTACCCGGGGTTACCGTCCCACCCGCAGCACGACCTCGCCTGCCGCCAGATGAGCGGCTTCGGCGGGATGGTCAGCCTCGAGCTGGGTGATGAGGCGTTCGCCCGGCGCGTCGTCGAGCGCACCAAGGTCTTTGCCCTGGCCGAGTCGTTGGGCGGCGTGGAAAGCCTGATCGGTCACCCAGCCTCGATGACGCACGCCAGCGTCCCGCCCGAGCTGCGTCGCAAAATGGGTCTCACCAACAGTTTGATCCGTCTCTCGGTGGGCATCGAGGACGTCGAAGATCTGATCGAGGATTTGGAGCAGGCACTGGCCGGAAACTGACGCCGTGAAGCGCCGTATGGACAGTTCCACCTTCGGAGCATCCGATGACTGACGCGAATACCGGGCTGCCCGCCGCGCGCCCCCGCAAGATTCTCACCCAGATCGCCCCGGTGGCGTGGGAGCATCCCGCCGACCGGGCGGCGCTGCAGTCCCTGCGCGCCGTACCGGGATTCGACGAAGTCCTGAAAAAGATTTACGGCTTCCTGGGGGAACGCGGCGTCCGTCTGTTGTTCCAGGCCGACGCGGTGCGCGTCGGTCCGACGCAGTTCCCCAAGTTGAATCAGCTGTACACGGACGTAATCACGACGCTGGACTGGGCGCCGCGCCCGGAGTTGTTCGTGTCGCAGACGCCGTTCGCCAACGCGGGGGCGTTCGGCATGGACAAGCCCTTCATCGTGATCAATTCCGGCGCGCTCACGCTGCTCGATGACGACGAAATGCGCTCGCTCCTTGGCCACGAGCTGGGCCACGTCATGAGCGGCCACGCCTTGTATCACACGCTGCTGGTCCTGTTGCTCAACGTGAGCTTCTCCGCCCTGCCGTTCCTCGCCGGCATCGCGATCCTGCCGATCCAGCTCGCGCTGCTCGAGTGGTTCCGCAAGAGCGAGCTGTCATCGGACCGGGCCGGGCTGCTCGCCACGCAAGATCCGGTGGCGTCGCTGCGCATGAACATGAAGTTCGCCGGCGGCGGCGACATCAAGCAGATGGATCTCAACGCGTTCCTGGTGCAGGCCAAGGAATACGAGGAAACGGGCGGCGCGCTGGATCGGGTGTTCAAGATTCTGGGCGTGCTGATGCGCACGCACCCGTTCAACACCGTCCGCGCCGCCGAGCTGCAGCGCTGGGTCGAAGCGGGCGACTATGACCGGATCCTGCGCGGCGAATACCCGCGCCGCGGCGCGGACGCCGAGGGGCGCCCCCTCGACAAGGACATCGATGACGCCCGCGAGCATTACATGAAGGAAGCCAAGGCCGTCGTCGACGACGTCGTCGATACGGCGAAGCGCGCCGCGCAGGCGTTTTCGGACGCCATCAAGAAGAAGTGAGGGTTCTGGTCGTCGGCGGGGGCGGCCGCGAGCACGCCTTGTGTTGGGCGCTGCATACGGACGACCCCCGGACGACCCTGTTCGCCGCACCCGGTAATCCGGGCACCGCAACCCTCGGCACCAATCTCCCCATCGCGGCCACCGACGTCGACGCCATCACTCGGGCGGCGCGGGAACATCGCGTCGACCTGGTGGTCGTGGGCCCCGAAGCGCCGCTCGCCGCCGGCCTCGTCGATCGTCTGCAGGCCGACGGCCGGCCCGCGTTCGGACCGACGCAGGCGGCTGCGCAACTCGAAGCGTCCAAGGCGTTCACGAAGGCAGTCCTGGCCCAGGCCCGGGTCCCCACCGCCCCAAGTCACACCTTCACCGCGCTCACCCCGGCGCTCAACGACATCGCCCGGCACGCCGAGCCCCTGGTCGTCAAAGCCTCCGGCCTCGCGGCCGGCAAGGGCGCGGTGGTCTGCTCCACCCGGGCCGAGGCGGCCGAAACGGCGCGCGCTATGCTCGAGCGCGGAGCGCTGGGCGACGCCGGTCGGGAGATCGTCGTCGAAGCGTTTCTCGAAGGCGAGGAGCTGTCGCTGCTCGCGCTCACTGACGGCGAGCAGTTGGTGTTTCTCCCGGCCGCGCAGGATCACAAACGCCTCGGTGAGGGGGATACCGGTCCCAACACCGGTGGCATGGGAGCCTATGCGCCGGTGAGTCTTGCCACTCCGGCCCTGCTGGCGCGCGCGCGCCGTGAGGTGTTCGAGCCGACGCTGGCCGAAATGCGCCGGCGCGCGACTCCATACCGCGGCGTCTTGTACGCCGGCCTCATGGTCGCCCCGGACGGAACGCCGTTCGTGCTCGAGTTCAACTGCCGTTTCGGTGATCCCGAAACGCAGGTGGTGCTGCCGATCCTGTCGACCGGGATCACGGAGCATTTCCTGGGAATCGCCACCAACACTTGGAAACCCGGAGACGCCGTGCTCCCAGTCTCCGGGGCGGCGGTCACGACGGTGCTCGCCGCCCGAGGCTACCCGGACGCTCCCGAGAAGGGCGCGGCGATCACCCTGCCGGACGAGCTGGGATCGGACGTGCTCGTGTTTCACGCCGGCACCACTCGCGACGCCGAGGGCACGCTCCGGGTGGCGGGCGGACGCGTGCTGAACGTCACCGCCCGGGCGCCCACAGTCCGGGAAGCGGCGGCCGCCAGCCGCGCGGCGTGCGAGCGCATTGCGTTCGAGGGCAAGGTGTACCGCCGCGACATCGGCTGGAGAGAGCTGCGGCGCTAACTTCCCCGGTGCATGCCCGAGTTGCCCGAAGTCGAGACGATTGTGCGCGAAGTCGCGCCCCGGCTGGTCGGCCGGCGCATCCGGCGCGCCCACCTTGCCAAGAGCGACGTGTTGCGCCGCGTGTCGCGCAAACGGCTGCTCGCGGCCCTCACCGGCAACACCGTCGTCGCGGCGATGCGCCGCGCCAAGCACGCCGTGTTCCGGCTCAAGAGCGGCCATCGCATGGTGATTCAGCCGCGCATGACGGGCTCGCTCATGGTGCACGATCCCGGCTGGACGGACGAGGAGTCCGGATACGCCGTGCTGACGTGCACACTCACCGGCGGCGATGTGTTCGTGTATCGCGACGTCCGGCGCCTGGGCACCGTGTGGCTGCTCGACGAGCGCGGGTGGGCGGCGTACACCGCCCGTCTCGGTCCCGAGCCGCTCGAGCCGGAGTTCACCCCGGACGTGTTCGCGCAGGCGCTGTCGCGCACCCGCACGGCGGTGAAGAAGGCGATCATGGACCAGCGGCTGCTGGCCGGCGTCGGCAACATCTACGCCAACGAAGCCTTGTTCGACGCCGGGATCGACCCCAGTCGGCCGGCCAGGAGCCTGACGCGCGCCGAAGCCGATACGCTGCGACTCGCCATCATCGACGTGCTGCAGCGCGCCCTGCGGGCGTCCGGCACGACTGTCCGGGATTACCGCACGGGCACCGGGGAGCGCGGCCGGTTCCAATTCGAGCTGAACGTGTATGACCGGGGCGGCGAGCCGTGTGCTCGGTGCGGCCGGCGCCTCGTGACCACCCACGCCATCGACCTGCGCCAAACGACCCTGTGCCCCTTCTGTCAGCGGTGAGCCCATGAACGCGCTGCTCTGCCTGCTGCAGGTCGCCGCCGCCGCGCCCGACCGCGTGCAGCTGCGGTTCGACACCGCGGAAGCCGTCGCCGTGCTTCGCTTCCTGGAAACCCAGCAGAGCGATTGGCCGGATCTGTTCGGTACCGCCGGCTATCAGCGGCTCAAAGCACGTGAAACGGCGATGCATCGGGAGTTCAGCGACTCGGATTTCGCGGCGTTCGTCCGGTCCGACTCGCTGGGGCGCCGAGCCGGGGAGCTGCGACGAGCGCTCACCGACTGGGAGCAGGCCGACGTGGCCGGGGCGTCGAGGCGCGCTCTCGCCTACCTGCCGCCCGAGGCCCACATTCACGCGACCGTGTACGTGGTAATCAAGCCGCGGACCAACAGCTTCGTCTTCGACGTGCAGACCGATCCCGCGATCTTCCTGTACCTCGATCCTCGGACGACCCGCCCGCGGTTCGAGAACACCGTGGCGCACGAGCTGCACCACATCGGCTACGCCAGCGTGACGGGCCGGGCCGATTCGATCGTCGCTGCCCTCACCGACAGCGTGCGGTCGGCGGCCGAGTGGATGGGGGCACTCGGAGAAGGATTCGCGATGCTGGCCGCCGCGGGGGGGCCTGAGGTGCATCCGCACGCGGCGAGTCCGCCGGCCGATCGGGACCGGTGGGATCACGACGTCGCGAACTTCAACCAGGACCTGCGCACCCTCGACCGCTTCTTCCTGGACGTGATCGGCCGCCGTCTGGCGACGCCCGACACCATCCGGGCCGTGGCGTTTACGTTCTACGGGGTGCAGGGCCCCTGGTATACTGTCGGCTGGAAGATGGCCGTGACGATCGAGCGTCGGTTCGGTCGACCGGAGTTGATTCGCTGCATGCTCAATCCCCGGCTCCTGCTCGCCCGCTACAACGCCGCGGCTGACGATTCCCTGGCGCGGTGGTCGCCGGAGCTCCTGCAGGCCCTCGGAATGGAGGAACGATGATGGTCAGGCTTTCGACGCCCCGATGGGGCATGCTCGCGGCGGCGCTGCTGCTCGGTCCCATCGCCGCAACGGCACAGGACGCGTCTCCCGGGGAGCAGTTGCCGGTCGTGAAGCGCGTGCTGCCCAACGGGATGACATTCCTGTTCCTGCGGCGCGGCGGCGCTCCCACCGTGTCGTTCGTGACGCACTTCCGTGCTGGCGGGGTGGACGAGTGGACCGGCATTTCCGGCACGGCGCACCTGTTCGAGCACATGCTGTTCAAGGGGTCCCGGAGCGTCGGCACGACCAACTATGCGGCCGAGCAGTCGCTGTTTCCGGCGATCGATGCCGTGGCGGATTCCTTCACCGCCGAATTCCGCAAGGGCGGCGCGACCGACAGCGCCCGGCTCGAGGCGTTGCGCGACCGGCTCAAGCAGCTCGAGGACTCGGCGCGCCACTACGTGACGCCCAACGAGCTGGACCGCATTCTGACCGAGAACGGCGCGCAGTTCCTCAACGCCTCCACCAGCAACGACGTCACCAACTACTACTTTGCCCTGCCCGCGAACCGGGCCAAGCTCTGGTTCCTGCTCGAGAGCGACCGCATCCGCAATCCGGTGCTGCGCGAGTTCTACTCCGAGCGGGAAGTGGTCATGGAGGAGCGCCGTCTGCGCGTCGAGACCCAACCCGGCGGGTTGCTGCGCGAGGAGTTCCTCCAGGCCGCGTTCCGGGCCCATCCCTACGGCCGGCCGGTCGTCGGGGTCGCCAGTGAAATCCAGGCGGTCACCCGGAATTCGGCGCAGGAGTACTTCAAGCGCTACTACGGGCCCAACAACGCCGTCGTGGCCATCGTGGGCGACATCAACGTGGACAGCATGACCGCGTGGGCGAACCGCTACTTCGGGGACATCCCGGCGGGGGAGCCGCATCGTGCGGTCGTCACGCAGGAGCCCCCCCAGCATGGCGAACGACGCATCGACGTGGAGTACGATGCCAACGCCCAGCTTCTGATCGGCTATCACGTACCCAACGGGGAGCATCCCGACGGGCCCGCACTCTCGGTGCTGTCGGCGATTCTCACCGGCGGACGGACCTCGCGCCTGTACCAGCGCCTGGTGATCCGCGACCGCATCGCGGCCAACATCGGCTCCGGCATGGCGCCGGGACAGCTCTACCCCCGGTTGCTGCAATTCTCCGGCGTCCCGATCGCGCCGCATACGACGCAGGAGATCGAGGCGGCGGTGTACGATGAGCTGGAGCGGATCCAACGGGAGCCGCCGAACGACTACGAGCTGCAGCGGGTGCGCAACCAGGTGCAGGCCAGCGCGATCCAGCGGTTGCAGGACAATTTCGGCCTCGCCTTCCAGCTGTCCAACAGCGAAGCGCTCTGGTACGACTGGCGCCAGACGTTCCGGCTCCAGTCCGCCCTTGCCCGCGTCACCGCCGCCGATGTGCAGCGCGTGGCGCGGACCTACTTCGCCCGGACCAACCGCACGGTCGCGACGCTCGTCCGGCCGGCCAGTCCTGATTCTACCGGAGGGAGCCACTGATGCGCGCGCGTCTCGTGCTCGGCGCCCTGCTCACGGCCGCGTTCGTTCCGGCGGCCGCCCAGCAGACCGGCGACACCAAGGCCCAGATCCAGGCGCTGCAGTTCGCGCCGCTGCGGTTCAATCCCCCCACACCCAAGCGGGTGGTCCTGTCCAACGGCGTCCCCGTCTACCTGCTCGAGGATCACAGTTTGCCGTTGCTCGACGTCGAAGTCGTTTCGAAGGTGGGCGTCGGCAACCTGCCCGATTCGTTGTGGGGCGTCGGCTGGCAGGCCGACAACTTGATGCGGACGGGCGGCACGACGCGCCTCTCCCCGGACTCGGTCGACAAGCTGATCGAGTTCTACGCGCTCGGCGTGAGCATCTCGACCGGCAACGAGCAGAGCAACGCGTCCGTGTCCGGACTGTCCCGCTATCGGGATCAGATGCTCGAGCTGGGATTCGACCTGCTGCGCAACCCGCGTAACGACTCGGCGCGGGTGCGCATCACCGCGGACCAGCAGCTGGAGGCCTGGCGCCGGCGCAACGACCAGCCGGGATCGATCCTGGCCCGCGCCTGGAGCCAGGTGATGCT
>Ga0214473_10004845_pt1 | contig 16157 bp, 17 predicted proteins | sample RVTome_7_FD_203509 | JGI IMG/M metagenome (GOLD analysis project Ga0214473, IMG submission 203509) | Soil microbial communities from uranium-contaminated site in the Upper Colorado River Basin, Wyoming, United States - RVT98D197 | ecosystem: Environmental > Terrestrial > Soil > Contaminated >... | reverse complement strand
CTCGTCGTGGTCGTTGTTCTGGGTCTGATCTTCAGTTCGATCCGCTTCGCTTTCTAAGAGCGCGATGGCCCGACGCGGGGGACGGACGGTCGGCCGACTCATCGCGGACGCCCTGGCGACCGCCGGGGTGCGTTGGGCGTTCACGGTGCCCGGCGAGAGCTTCCTCGAGCTGCTCGGCGCGCTGCCCGCGGCCGGCATTGCTGTCGTTGCCACGCGCCACGAGGGCGGCGCTTCCTTCATGGCCGAGGCGGTCGGCCAGCTGACCGGCCAGCCGGCCGCGGTGCTCGGGACGCGAACCGTCGGCGCGGCCAACATGAGCATCGGCATCCACACCGCGCGCGCCAACTCCACGCCGCTGGTGGCGCTGCTCGGCCAGGTGCAGCGCTCGCACCTGGGCCGCGAGGCCTTCCAGGAGAGCGACCTCGTGGCGACATTCGGTGGCCTGGCAAAGTGGGCGGCGCAGATCGACGATCCGGCAGCGGCCGCCGCGCAGCTGGGGGAGGGCCTGTCGCTGATGCTCTCCGGTCGGCCCGGGCCGGTGCTGCTGTCGCTGCCGGAGGACGTGCTCGGCGAGCCCGTTCCGGCCCGTTCCAGGGTGAGCATCGCGCCGGCTGAGCCGCCGGCGCCGCCTGACGCGGACGTGGAAGAAGTGCTGGCACTCCTCGCCGCCGCCAACCGGCCGGTCATCCTGGCCGGCGGCGGCGTGCTCGCCGCTGGTGCGCGCGACGACCTGGTGGCGCTGTCAGAGCGGCTCGCGGTCCCGGTCATGGCCGCGTGGCGACGGCCGACGGCCTTTCCCAACGATCACCCGCACTACCTGGGCATGACCGGCTACGGCGCTCCGGCCAGCGTGCGCGCGCGACTCGATGAGGCGGACGCGTTGCTCGTGATCGGCTCACGCCTGAACGAGATCGCCACCTTCGACTACCGCATCCCACGGCCGCGCCAGCGCTGGGCGCACGTCGATCTCGAGCCGCGGGCGGCGCCTGTTGCCGGGCTGCGCCGGGCCAACATTCCGCTCGCCGCGGACGCCGGCGCATTCCTGCGGGTAGCGCTGGAGCAGGCGCGGAGCTACCACCCGCCCAAAGCCCGACTGACCGCCGCCGCAGCTGACCGAGAGGCTTATCTGGCCGCCTCCGCGCTGCCGGAGGACCCCAGCTGGCGCGGCCCGGGCGTCCAGCCGGCACACATCGTCAACGTGCTCCAGCGCGTTGCGCCGGCAAACACGATCCTGACCAGCGACGCCGGCAACTTCAGCCTGTGGCTGGCGCGCGGCTTCCGCTTCGGCTCCGCGCACGGATTCCTCGGACCTACCTCGGGCGCCATGGGTTACGGACTGCCGGCGGCGATCGCGGCCAGCCTGTGCGCGCCTGATCGGCCGGTGGTCGCCCTCGTCGGCGATGGCGGCATGGCCATGACCATGAGCGAGCTCGAGACCGCGGTGCGCAGCGGGGCGCGGCCGGTGGTGCTCGTCTTCGACAACCGACGCTACGGGACGATCGCGATGCACCAGGCCAACGAGGGCAGGGCAGCCACCGCGACTGAGCTCGGCCCGTTCGATTTCGCCGCGGTAGCGCGGTCAGCGGGAGCACAGGGAGGGCGCATCACCCGAGACGCCGAGTTTGAGCCTGCCCTGCGCGACGCCCTCGCCGCGGGACGCCCGGCCTTGCTCCACCTCGAAGTTGACCCGCGCTGGGTCACGCCCGACAGGTTCGGCTGATGGCAGATCACGCGACTGAAACCCCCGGCCAGTGACGCGCCTTCTGCGCGCTCATCTCGGCCGCTACCGCGCCCAGATCGTGGTCGTGCTGGCGCTGCTTCTCGTCCAGGCGCTGACCAACCTTTACCTGCCCGACCTGAATGCGGAGATCATCAACGAGGGCGTCTCGAAGGGCGACACGGCGTTCATCCTCAACACCGGCGTGCTGATGCTGGGCGTCACCTTCGTCCTGGGCGTTACCTCGGTCATCGCCGTCTATCTCGCGGCGAAGGTCGCGATGGGCTTCGGCCGCGACGTCCGCGCCGCTGTCTTCGAGAAGGTCGGCGCGTTCAGCCAGGTCGAGATGAACCGCTTCGGCACGGCATCGCTGATCACGCGCAACACCAACGACGTGCAGCAGGTGCAGATGGTCGTTGCCGAGGGCGCGTGAGGGGTCCTCGAGGGCGGCACGCGCTATGGGCCGACCGGCCCTTCCGGGTCGAGTCCCGACGGACGACCATGCCGGTCTCCCGGCGGCTGTCGCCGGCCGGCCAAAGCTGAGGAGTCGTTCATGGCCGCTCTCGCCACGACTTTCACCGGGCTCCGCTTCCCGAACCCATTCCTGCTGGCCTCAGCTCCGCCGACGGAATCGGAGAGCAACATCATGCGGGCGTACGAGGCCGGCTGGGGTGGTGTCGTCACCAAGACGATCGGCCTCCACCAGGTCCACAACGTGCGCGGGCCGAAGACCAAGTTCCTGCGGGTCGACAATGACGGCGCGCGGCTCTCCATGGCCAAGCGCTCCAACTCAACCCTCGTCGCCTCGTGGAACTGGGAGCTCATCAGCGACAAGCCGCTCGACTGGTGGCTCCCTCGCCTGCGCCAGATCAAGCAGGCCTGGCCGGAGCGGATCCTCGTCGCCTCGATCATGGCCGGCTCCGGCAACGACCGCGAGATCAACGCCTGGCAGACGCTGACCGAGGGCGTCCAGGACGCGGGCGTCGATGCGGTCGAGCTGAACTTCTCGTGCCCGCACATGGATCGCGTCGACATGGGCTCGAACATCGGCAAGGATCCGGTCCTGTGCTCGACAACGACGCAGGCCGTCAAGGCGGTGGCCAAAGTCCCCGTCTGGGTGAAGCTGACCCCAGCCGGGGCGGACATCGTCGAGGAGGCCGGCGCGACCTTCCGTGGCGGGGCGGATGCCATCTCGTCCTCAAACACCTGGCCGGCGATCCCGCTCATCGACCCCGAGACCCTCGAGTTCGAAATCAACGTCGACGGCTACGTTTCGGCCGGAGGAATGGGCGGCCCGGCGATCCTGCCGCTGTCGCTGGCCAAGATGGCCCAGATGACCCAGGCCTTCCCCGACCGCGAGTTCTCTGGCATCGGGGGGATCTCCACATTCGACCAAGCCCTGGCGTACTTCATGCTCGGTTGCGGGACGGTCCAGGTCGCGACGGCAGCCATGCTCGACCACGCCGTCGGGCCCAACATCATCCGCGGTCTCACGTCCGCGATGACTGAGTTCCTCGAGCGGCACGCCGACAAGGGCTGGACCACGCTCGACGACTTCCGCGGCCTGCGCCGCGGTCGGATCGTCTCGCAGGCGCAGATCGCCCGGCCCGATTCGGTCGACTACCGCGATGGCCCCAAGGATGCAGAGGGATACGCGGCGCCGGAGGAGGCCCAGCCGGTCACTCGTTAGGCGGATCGCCTATCGGGAGCTCCATCGCCAGCGCGCCGAATGCCCGGCCGGATTCGGCATCGGGGCCTTCCGCCAGCACGTGGAAGCCGATGCGCTCGTAGAAGCGCAGCGCACCGTCGTTCGCGCCGAAGACCCACAGGACGATGCGCTGCGCGCCCCAGCCGCGCGCCCACTGCGCCACCACCCCGATCAACGCGGCGCCCACGCCACCACGACGCGCCGCGGGTGCCACCCACATCGAGAAGACGAGGCAATCCTCGGGCGGCCGGCGGCGCGCTTGAACCAGGCCAAGGGCGTCGGCCGCGCCGTCGCCCATCCGCGCCAGGAACCACGCACGGCGATCGCCAAGAGCCGAAGCTCGCGCCGCGCTGCGCCACTCGCTCTCCGGCTCGGCGGCTGCGTTCTCGTAGCGCTGACCGAACGCCTCTGGAGCGTCGAGCAGGCTGGCCAGGCGAAGCTCGCGCAGGAGCGGCCATTCATCGGCCCTGATTCGGCTGGTCTTCACGCGGCGCAGCGTAGTTGATCGCGCCTCGAAGCCTGTTCGTGACGTTAGGCTCTTGGCCGCCCAAACGCCTGTCGCTGTATCGTGAAGGACGATGCCCCGCTTGCCCGCCCGCGTAGCTCGCCTGCTGGCTGCCGTTGCGCTGCTGGGCGCTCTCATGGTTGGCGCGCCGACCGCTCTGGCGCAGGACATCCCGCGTCTTACCGAGGCGGTGACCGACCAGACCGGCACCCTCAGCAGCTCCCGGCCGCTGATCGACGCTGCGCTGGAGGGCCTGTTCCAGCGCACGCGCACCCAGCTGTACGTGCTCTTCGTCCACACCACGGAGGGCATGGACATCGCCGATTACGCCTACGAGGTGGGCCAGCAGAGCCTGACTGCCCGCGACGCGCTGCTGGTGGTGGCGACCGACGATCGGACCGACACCATCAGTGTCGGCAGCGAGCTGGCGGAGTTCGTCTCACAGACGAGCATCGACCGCGTCCGCGCAGATGTGCTCGAGGCCGGCCTGGCGAGCGGCGACTTCGGCGGCGCGGTGGTTGCCACGGCAGATGCGCTGGGTGACGTCTTCCCGCAGGTCGCCCCAACCGGTGCGCCGGTGACGCAACCGCCGGTAACGGCGCCACCAGTGACGACGCCCGTTCCCACGGCACCGCCTGGCCCGTCAGAGGGCGGCGGCGGCAACTTCCTGATCCTGCTCCTCGCAGGCCTGCTGATCGCCGTCGGCGCCGCCATCCTGATCGGCCGCGTCGTGCGCCTGCGGACTGAGCGGCGAGCGCTGTTCGAGGAGGCCAAGACGCAGGAGCAGCTCGGTCGTCAGGCAAACGCGCTGCTGCTCGAGACGGACGACGCGCTGCGCGACGCGGACCAGGAGCTTGGCTTCGCGGAGGCCGAGTTCGGCGCCGACGAAGTGAAGGCGCTAAAGCACGCGCTGGCCAAGGCGCGCGAGGAGCTCAACGCCGCCTTCCTGATCGGTCAGAAGCTGGACGACGCCGAGCCGGAGACGGCCGAGCAGCGCCGCCAGATGATTCAGGACGTCATCACCAGGGCGCAGCAGGCGCACGCCACGGCCGACCAACAGACCGCCGCTCTGGCCCGACTGCGCGATATGGAGAAGAAGGCGCCTGAGGCGCTCGACCGGCTGGAGGACCAGGCCAGGGTGGTCGAAAGCAGCGTTGACAAGGCGCGCGCCGACGATGGGCGTCTGGCCCGCTACGCCGGGGCGAGCACGGCCGCGGTCGCGACGAACATCGAGTCGGCGCTGGGCAAGATCGCCCATGCGCGCGACCTGCTGCGCGAAGGCCGCGAGCAGCTCGAGGCAAAGGCGCCGGCCAAGGCGGCGGTGGCAGCCAAGGGCGCCGAGGATGCCCTGACAGATGCCGCCACGCTGCTCGCGGCCGTGACCAACCTGGCGGACACTCTCGATCGGGCTGCGGCGGACCTCAAGGATCAGCTCGGCCACGCGTCGGACGATGTCGCGGCCGCGGCCGCCCAGATCGCCGGCGGGCCGTCAGTGCCGGAGCTCACCGCGGCGCTCCACGATGCCCAGAACGCGCTCGCCGACGCACGCCGCCTCGCTGATGCGCCGCGGCCCGACGTGCTGGAGGCGGCGCGCCGCGCGACAGACGCCAACGCCATCGCCGACAAGCTGCTTGCCGGCGTGCGCGAGGCCCAGGACCAACGCAAACGCGCCGTCGCCAACGCCAACGGGGCGATCGCCACGGCTCGTGCAGACATCTCGCGCGCCAGCAACTACATCGACGGCTACCGCCGAACGCGGCCGATCGGCCGCGAGCCGCGCAATCGACTGGCGGAGGCTCAGCGGCGGCTGGCGCTGGCCGAGGAGGTTCTGCCGACTGACGTCGACCAGGCGCTCGACCACGCCCGAACCGCCGACGGCCTGGCGAACCAGGCATACACCCTCGCGGTCCAGGAGCAGCCGATCGGCCAGCAATTCGACGTCAACCAAGCGCGCCCGGACGACTCGCTCGGCTCGCTCGTGCTGGGCGCTATCCTCGGTGGCATGTTCGCCAGTCGAGGAGGGGGCTTCGGGGGAGGCCAGCGTGGCGGCGGCTCATCTGGCTCAGCCAATCGGGCTGGCGGGTCCTTCGGGGGTCGGCGAGGGGGATTCGGCGGCGGTCGATCCAGCAGCGGTGGCTTTGGCATCGGCAACTTCGGTTCAGGCGGCTTCCACGGAGGATTCGGTGGTGGCTCGCACGGAGGTGGTGGCTTTGGTGGCGGTCGCTCAAGTAGCGGCCGCTGGTAGAAGAAGGAGACTCACGTGGCAGAAAGCATCCTGGGGCGTATCGGTCAGCTGATGCGCGCCAACATCAACGCGCTGCTCGACTCGGCCGAGGATCCCGAGAAGATGCTCGATCAGTTGATCCGCGACTTCACCAACAACATCGCGGAGGCGGAGCAGTCGGTCGCCCAGACGGTGGGCAACCTGCGACTGCTCGAAGATGACAACCGCGAGGCCCAGGCGGCGCACGCCGAGTGGGGTGGCAAGGCCGCTGCCGCATCGCGCAAGGCCGACGAGATGCGCGCGGCGGGCAACACCGCCGAGGCGGACCGCTTCGACGAGCTGGCTAAGATCGCCCTCCGCCGGCAGCTCAGCTTCGAGCAGCAGCTGGGGACATTCAAGACCCAGATCGATCAGCAGACGTCGCTCACCAACCAGCTCAAGGATGGCCTCAACAGGTTGCGCGCCAAGCGCGAAGAGCTGGTCCAGAAGCGCGACGAGCTGGTCGCGCGGGCGAAGATGGCGCAGGCCCAGATGCAGGTCCAGACCGCTGTCAAGAACGCGTCAGTGATGGACCCGACGAGCGAGCTGCACCGCTTCGAGGAGCGCATCCGCCGCCAGGAGGCGATGGCGCGCGGCATGGCCGAGGTCTCTGCCTCGTCGCTCGAAGAGCAGTTCGCCGACCTTGAGGACGCGGAGGGCGAGACCGAGGTCGACGCCCGCCTGGCCGCGCTCAAGAAGCAGGGCTAGCCGAAACCCGTCGAGTCAGGGGGCGCGTGGCTGCAGTCGCTGCCAGCCACCGCCCTGGGAGTTCGGGTCGAAGCCGGGCTGGTCAGTGGCGATGTAGTCGCCCTGCGCGTTCACCCAGTAGGTCGACCAGTTCTGGGGCAGTTGGACGTACGTCTGGTTGATCGGGTCGACGAAAGTCTGCACGCCGCTGAGCACCTCGCCTCGGAGATCGGCGATTCGATCCTGGGAGTCCAGCCGTTCCTGGGTGACCTGCTGCTGTAAGGCCTGTGTCTCCGCCCTGTGTTGTGCAAGCAGCTGTCCGAAGGCCACCGTGTCAGCCATCTGCTGCTGAATGCCCTGCGTGAACAGCTGCTGTGTCAGGCGGAACGTCGCTTCCCACTCGGGGCTCGTCACCCGACTGGAGAAGATCGTTGACACGACTCCGCCGTCGCGATCGAGCTGCCCTGCGGGCGCGCGCGCCGTGTACGCGAAGTTGACGAACCAGGACGTGATCTCGGCGCCGGCCGCGTAGAGCAACGCGAAGGACACGTCCTCTTCCCAGGGCTGGCCGTTCTGCGTGTACGCATAGCGCAGGACGAACGCGGTTGCGTCGGCGGGGCCGCCAAAGGCGCGCTTGAACTCATCCGCCACCGTCGGAACCTGGCGTGTGCTGACCAGAGTGGCCGACGACAGGTGCGCGAGGGTTGAAGGCATCCAGAAGTCGGCCACGAACTGAGCCGGATCGAAGACCGGCGGCACGTAGGCTTTGCCCTGGTAGTTGGAGCCGACCGGCGCCTCCAGGCCGACCGGTGCGACGAACCAGATGAAGTCCTGTAGCGGCAGCCACTCGACAGTCAAGCCGGTCTGTGGATCGCTGACCCGCGTCTGCAGGTCGACCAACCGCTGCCATTGCGGCAGCCATTCCACGCGGCCGAAAGACTGCCAGCCAGCTGGAACGAGATAAGTCAGCGCGACCGAGCCACCGACCATTGGATCCGTGACCTGCCACCGTTCGAAACGCAGCAGTCCAGCGTTCGCCGCAGGGCCGCCGGCGGCGCATGCCGCGAGCGCCCAGACAAGGATGGCCCCGAGCAGCCCCAGGCGGCCTAGCGGCCTCACGGCTGCGGCTGGGTGCAGTTCGGGCAGCGCTTCGCGGCCAACGGGATGGTGCTCGCGCACTCGGTGCAGGTCTTGGTCGTGGGCGAGGCCGGCTCGGCGCCTGCCTGGCGGCGCTTCTCGAGGGCGTTGAGCGGCTTGATGACGAAGAAGAAGATCGCCGCCGCGATGAGGATGAACGAGATCAGCGCGTTCAAGAACTTGCCGTAAGCGATAACCGCGCCACCGGGTGTGGTCAGCGTGAGGGTCGAAAAGTCGGGCACGCCGATAAGTCCGAGCAGCGGCGTGAGTATGTCGCCTGTGAACGAGGTGATCACCGCGCCGAACGCCGCTCCAATGACTACCGCGACGGCGAGCTCGATCACGTTGCCGCGCAACAGAAAGTCGCGGAACTCCTTGAACACCTCGTCCCTCCACTTGTCCCCACGCCGCGTCAGTTGTGCGGCGTCTGCACTCTAGCGCTTCGTGCGTGCTGCGATGCGCTGCAGCGCGCCCTCCCAGCCGGCGTCGAGCGGGACGCCCGGCTCGACAATGTCGACGAACAGCGGCGCGTGATCGGACGGCACGGGCACACCCTTGCGCGCCTCACGGTCGATCTCCGCCGCAACGACGCGCCGCGCCACCGGCTGCGACAGCAGGAGATGGTCGATGCGCATACCCATGTTCTTGTGGAAGTTGCCGGCCCGATAGTCCCACCACGTGAACCGGCCGGGCTCCGACCGGAGCGATCGGTAGCCATCGGTCAGGCCCCATGACAGCAGCGCGGCGAACGCCGCGCGCTCGGCCGGGGAGACGTGCGTCCCGCCGTGGACCGCGCTCTCGTCCCAGACGTCGATCGGCGCCGGGGCGATGTTCATGTCGCCGCCGATGACCAGCGCGTCAGACGTCGACGCGGTCTCGCGCAGCCAGCGCAGCAGGCGCTCGTACCAGGCCAGCTTGCCGGTGTAGAAGGCCGATCCGACGACGCGGCCATTTGGCGCGTACAGGCTGGTGAAGCGGATACCACCGGCGACGGCGCTGACCATGCGCGCCTCATCGAACGGGTCGAAGTCCTCCTCCGCCATGCTGGTCGTCGCGCCGGCGCCGCTGTCGCGCACCGGGCCATCGCCGAAGTTGGTCACGATCGACTCCGGCTCAACCGGCAATCGGGAAGCGATGGCCACGCCGTTCCAGCGTCCCTCACCGTGATGGACGAGCTCGTAGCCACGCATCTTGAAGGGCAGGAGCGGCGCGTCGTCGTCGGCCAGCTTGGTCTCCTGCATGAGCAGCACGTCTGGCGCCGCGCGGTCGAGCCAGTCGAGGACGCGCTCCATCCGCGCCTTGAGTGAGTTGACGTTCCAGGTTGCTACGCGCACTCGGCGGCCCCTCAGGCGGTCCGTGCGAGCGCGAGCAGCTGCCGCTCGCCGCGCGACATCGCCGCGATCCGTGCCGCGTCGCGGGTGAAGTCGACCACAACCCCCGCTACGATCCGGTCGCCCGGTCCGTACGTCAGGTAGCGCACCTTCTTGAGCTTCAGGTGGGCGCCGCGCAACAGGCCGCTCGGATCGGCCATCAGCGTGCCCACCTGCCAGCCGACGTGGACGCGCTCCTGCTCGGGCCAGACCCAGGCGAAGTACGTTCCGTGGCGCGTGATCGGCAGGTCGTAGCCGATCAGCCGCCAACCCGGGAGGAGTCGCTCCACCGCCGTTGGCACGGCTTCCAATACCAGGTCGCGCAGCCGCTGCGCGTGAGCGGCGATCGGCTGCGGATAGTAGGCCAGGTACTGAGCGATCTCGTCCACTTGGGACCAAGCGTACGCGCCAGGTTGTGATGCCGCGAGCGAGGGCGAGCCTACCTGGCGGCGGCCCCTACGGGGTTGGGTCGACGAGGTCCGCGCATGCCGTGTAGGTGGCCATGTCATCGTTCGAGTGGTGCAGGTTGATCGCCAGGTCGCCTGCCAGCAGCTCGCTCAGCGACGCCGGCACGACCGTGCTCGCCTCGCCGTCAACGACGTTCCGCAACGGGAACTTGGGCTGCGGCACGAGGTCGTCGCACGAACCCGGATGGATGTGCGAAGGCATGTCGGGGTGTCCAGCCGGATCGACATTGACATCGACCTGCGTCTGGTCCCCTAACGAGATGAGCGTGACCGAACCCGTCACGCCCGATTGGTTGAGCGTCTGGAGGTCGATCGTGACCCGCGGCCCCGTTGCCGCGCAGCCCACGATGATCAACACCGTTGCCAGCGAGACGGCGATCGCAGCTTTCATGGCCGTCGATTATGGGCCGTGCTGGCGACCGGTGACGGCCTTCTCGTCGCGCCGACGCCGGCCTTCGCCCGAGAAGGACGGGCACGCGTTGGCGTCGGCCGCGAACGCGCGGAAGAGCGCATGCCGTGGCGCACGAACGCACTCATGGCGGCTGCGGTGAGCGGCTCGGCGAACAGGTACCCCTGGCCGAGCTGGGCCCCCATGGCGCACAACTCCGCCAGCTGCCCGTCTGTTTCGATGCCCTCCGCCACAGTCTGCAGACCAAGGACCTGGCTGAGCGACACGATCGAGCGGACCACCGCCCGACCCGGTTCGCCGGTCTCAACCTCAGCGACGAAGGACCGATCGATCTTGAGCGCATCCACCGGCAGGAAGCGCAGGTAGCTCAGCGACGAGTAACCGGTGCCAAAGTCGTCAATTGCCAGCCGAATGCCGAGCGCCTTGAGTTGGTGCAGCCAGGCCACCACGGTTTCGGCATCGTCGAGCAACACGCTCTCAGTGATCTCGAGCGTCAGCGATTGTGGCTCAAGTGCGTGCTCGCGCAGCGTATCCGCGACAAACCCGGCCAGCCCCTCGTCGGCAACCTGCCGTCCGGAGACGTTCACGCTGACGTTCAGCTCTTCGCCGCCGCGCCGCGCGTCACGCCAGGCGCGCACCTGGCGGCAAGCTTCGCTTATCACCCAGCGGCCGATTGTCACGACCAGTCCGCTCTCCTCTGCCAGTGGGACGAACTCGGCCGGCCCGATGACGCCGCGCAGTGGATGGTTCCAGCGCAGCAGGGCCTCGGCACCCAGAACGCGCAGGTCGCTCAGGGCGACGATGGGCTGGTAGAGCAGGCTGAGTTGCCCGTTCTCGAGCGCGGCGTGAAGGTCGGCTCGCAATTGATGGCGGTCGATGGCGACCGAGTGAACGACAGCCTGGTAGACCGTCAGCCTGTCCTTGCCCCGGCTCTTGGCGGCGTACATCGCCACGTCGGCCAGGCGGAGCATCTCATCCGCCGTCAGGTCAGGACCGTCGTACGCCGCCACGCCGATGCTGCCCTGGATGTGGACCGCCTTCTCGGCGATTCTGAAGGGCTCGCGCAGCGAAGCCAGGATGCGCTCCCCGACACGCACCGAGTCGGGCAGGTCGACGGCATCCTCGAGCACGATGGCAAACTCGTCGCCACCCATCCGGGCACAGGTGTCCGCATCGCGCAGGCAGTGCCGTACGCGCTCGGCCACGGCCACCAGTAGCTCGTCGCCGGCCTGATGGCCAAGGCTGTCGTTCACCGCCTTGAAATCGTCCAGGTCGAGGAAAAGCACGGCCAGCGAGGCGGGCTCGCGCCGGGCACGTGTCAGCGCGTGCTCGAGGCGGTCCAGCAACAGCGCCCTGTTGGGCAGGCCGGTCAGAGCGTCATGGAAGGCCTGGTGGCGCAGTTGGTTCTCCAGCGAGCGCCGCTCGGTCACGTCACGGTAGTTGACGACTATGCCGCCCACGGCAGGGTCGGCAGCAAGGTTCTTGATCGTCGCCTCGAGCCAGCGCCACGAGCCGTCGGCGTGGGCGGCGCGGAACTCCGCCGTTGCCTCGGCGCCCTCGCGCCGCGAAACGTCGGCGACGAGCGATCGAATCCAGCTCAGATCCGAGGTGTGGACTGAGTCGTAGAGCGAGCGGCCCACGCGTTCGTCGGGATCGAAGCCGAGCACACGCGCGACGGCCGGGCTCTCGTATCGGATCACCCCGTCCGCCCCACAGATGAGGATGATGTCCGACGCGTTGCGCACCAGCGACCGGAAGCGCTCCTCGCTCCGGCGCAGGTCCTGAGCCAACAGCCGCTCCGTCTCGGCGCGACGGCGCAGCAGCGCATTGCGCCGCGCAAGTAGAGCCGACGCCCCGGTAAAGGCGAGGGCGACGATTGCCAGCACGACGGTGGCCGCCACCAGCGCCACCAGGAAGACCTGCTGTCGGGTCGACTCGACGCGCTCATTGATCGTGCGTGCATCCTGCTCGACCATGTACACGCCGATCGGGTTGCCGTCCACGGCGCCGCGGATGGGCACGTAGATCTCGATGTTCGACTGTGCCGAGTTGGTGTGGCCGGGCAACAGGGCCGCGTCGGCGGGTCCGTAGGCGCTGAGGCTGGTGCCCAGGAAGGCAGTTGCCACGAGGTCGCCGATCGAGAACCGGCGCCCGCGGAGCAGGTCGTCCGTCGAATAGGCGATCCGGCCGTCGCGCGACCAGATGCTGATCTGGCGAATGTCGCCCGAGATGGTCAATCGCTCCAGTGCGTCACCGATACCGGGCACCGCCGGCGCGCCAATGCCCAGGCTGTCCTCCGTGATCGCCGGGTCAACGTAGCCGCGCACGATCGCCTCGATCTGATGCACCGCAGCACCTGCCGCTGTGCGGCGCAGCTCGCCGGCGGAAATCTCGGCGATGGCCAGCGCCATTCCGACAACGACGGCGATGACCAGGGCAGCGACGGGCACCCACAGTCCCGGCCTCCAGCGGCGGACTGCCGCGAGGCGCAAGCGGCGCAGTGCTGAGCGGAGAGGCAAGGGTTGCCGAGCCTACGACGCAGGTGCCGTGATGCACCACCCGCCGTTGGTACTGCATGGTTCGTTGACCGCCGGCGCCGACCAGGACGGTAGGCATAGTCTTGTCCGCGTGAGCCCTACGTACCGCGTGTCCGGCGCGACCTTCACCGAGCGCGAGCACAGCGTGCCGCTCGACCACGCGGCGCCAGATGGGCCGCGCATCACCGTCTTCACGCGCGAGGTGGCGGCGCCCGATGGGAAGGAAAGGCCGTACCTGCTCTTCCTGCAGGGCGGACCCGGAATGGAGGCGACGCGGCCGACCAGCCCACCAGAGGGCTGGATGAAACGCGCCATCGCCGACTACCGCGTGCTGCTGCTCGACCAGCGCGGGGTCGGCCGGTCCACCCCGGTGGGACGAAGGATCCCTGGAGCGAACGCTACGGCGCAGGCGGAGTACCTGACCCACTTCCGGGCCGATTCGATCGTGGGCGACGCGGAACTCATCCGCGCCGAGCTCGGCGGGGAGCGCTGGAGCGTGCTCGGCCAGTCATTCGGCGGCTTCACGTCCATGACCTACCTCTCGATCGCGCCCCAGGGGCTGCGCGAGGCGTTCATCACCGGCGGCCTGTCACCCATCAGCCGATCCGCGGACGACATCTACGGCGCCACGTGGCGGCGCGTGCTGGCCAAGAACGAGGCCTACTTCGAGCGCTACCCGGACGATCGCCACCGGGCGCGCGACATCTTTGCCCGGCTCGATCAGGAGGACGTCCGTCTGCCCAGCGGCGATCGGCTGACGGCGCGGCGCTTCCGCCAGCTGGGTCTGTGGCTGGGTGACTCGGCCGGCTTCGAGCATCTGCACCACGTGCTCGAGCTGCCCTTCGGCTCGCCCGCGTTCCTGTGGGACGCGGAGAAGGGCGCGGCGCACTTTGCGCGCAACCCGATCTACGCCACGCTGCACGAGTCGTCGTACGCCGACGGCGTCGCCACCCGCTGGAGCGCCGCGCGGCTGGAGCCGCCGGAGATTGCCGAGCGCGGCTGCTTCACCGCGGAGCACGTCTTCCCGTGGATGTGGCAGGACTACGGCTGGCTGCACGATCACGCTGAAGCGGCCGAGATCCTCGCCAATCATCCCTGGCCGCGCCTGTACGACGCGGATGTGCTGCGCCGCAACGAGGTGCCGGCGGCGGCGGCGATCTACGTCAACGACCTGTACGTCGAGCGCGCCTTCGCCCAGGAGACAGCCGCGACAATCCGCGGCCTGAAGGCGTGGGTGACCGACGAGTTCGAGCACAACGGCCTGCGCGCGGACGGTGAGCGCGTCCTGGGACGGCTGATCGCGATGGTCCGCGGAGAGGCCTAGCCTCAGGTGAGCAAGGGACGGCTGGAAGCGTTCAGCGACGGGGTCCTGGCGATCGTGATCACGATCATGGTGCTCGAGTTCGTGCCGCCCAGCCAGCCGACGCTCGACGCAATGTTCGAGCTGTGGCCGAAGTTCCTCTCGTACGTGCTCAGCTTCGCCTTCCTGGGCATCAACTGGGTGAACCACCACCATCTGCTCCAGGCGGCGCGGACAGTTACCAGCTCAGTGCTGTGGACGAACATGCACCTGCTGTTCTGGTTGTCGCTGATCCCGTTCGCGACAGCCTGGATGGGCGAGAACTCGTTCGCGAGCATCCCGGTCGCGGTCTACGGCGTGCTCATGGTCACGCCGGCCATCGCCTACCTGCTGCTCGCGCGCGCGCTGCTTGCGGCGCCGCACCAGCCGGACGCACTGGCGATCGCCGCCAGCGTCAACACCAAGGGCTATGTGTCGCTCTTCGGCTACATCGCCTCCGTACCCATCGCGCTGGTGCTGCCGCTGGTCTCGGTCGCCATCTTCGTCGTCATTGCCACGATCTGGGTCATCCCCGACCGGAGCATCGAGCGGACGCTGAACGACCCGCACGGATAAACACAACGGGCCGTTCGGCACTCCCCGCCGACGGACGCGCCCGGCGAACCTGCCGGCGATGCCTCATCGCACCCCGTAGATGCCTCATCGCACCCCGTAGGAGCACGCCCAGATGACCGCAATTGCCGATGTCGCCAACGAGTTCCTGAGCCACAAGCGCGTCGCCGTGACCGGCGTCTCGCGCACGCCCAAGTCACATGGCGGCAACATCGTCTTCAACCGGCTCAAGGACCGCGGCTACGAGGTTTACCCCGTCAACCCGAACGCCACGACCGTCGAGGGCGTGACCGCCTACCCCAACCTCAAGGCCATCCCCGGTGGCGTCGACCTCGTCATCATCACCACGCGGCCTGAGCACGCCGAGGCGACCATGCGCGAGTGCGCTGACCTCGGCATCAAGCGCGTCTGGATGCACCGCCTGATGGGTAGTGGCTCGTGCTCGCCAGAGGCGACGACGTTCGGCCGCAGCAACGGCATCACCGTCATCGGGGGCGGCTGCCCGTTGATGTTCGGCCCGACCGCCGACGGCGGCCACAAGTTCATGCGCTTCATCTTCACGCTCACCGGCGGCGTGCCGCGCCAGGCATGAGCGGCCCCGGCTACACCTTCTTCGCCGACCTGGCGGCTGAGGCGCCACCGCCACAGCGCGGCATCCTCAGCCAGACGCTGTCCGACGAGGGCGGCGTCGAGCTGGTGCTTTTCGCCATGGCCGCGGGGGAGCGCCTGTCGGAGCACACCGCTGCGCGCCCGGCCATCGTCCACGTTCTGTCTGGCACGGGCGAGCTGACCGTCGCCGGCGACGACCACGCCCTGCAGCCCGGCGCGTGGCTGCGCATGGCCGCCGGCACGGCGCATGCCCTGACCGCCACCACGGCTCTGGTATTTGCCCTGTACCTGTTGCCCAAGGAGTGACGCCATGACCTGGAACTCGGCCGCATCCGAGTCGCGCGACCGGATGCTCATTGCCGCCGTGTGGATCATCAGCCTCGGGTCGGTGTTCCTGGTCGGGTCGGCGACGGTCGGCGAGGCGCGCTTCCCGCGCACGATGGACGGCTGGGCGTCGCCTGAGTACGAGACCGCCACCAACCGCGCCGATATCCATCTTTCCGGGGGCTGGGCTCGATCCGCGTCGCCTGAGCTATGGCTGACACCACGCCCAGTGATGTTTGGCATGCCGCTGCAATGAGAATCGCATCCGGCTGACCTTCCCCACCGGGTACCTCCCTGGTCATTCTTACCCTGGCAGCGGATACCACGCGTAGTGGTGGCATCCGGTCCAGCCGGAGGAATGGAGAGCCCGTCAGATGAACGCCAGCTATCGCGGCCAGCCGCGTCGGACCATTCTGGTCATCGCGCTCCTCATCGGAGCGCTGCTCCTGCCCGCCCGGGCCGCATTCGCCTTTGGTCAGGTTCGGCCCGGGGAGGGGAGCGTCGCCGACTTC
>Ga0214473_10004844_pt1 | contig 16159 bp, 14 predicted proteins | sample RVTome_7_FD_203509 | JGI IMG/M metagenome (GOLD analysis project Ga0214473, IMG submission 203509) | Soil microbial communities from uranium-contaminated site in the Upper Colorado River Basin, Wyoming, United States - RVT98D197 | ecosystem: Environmental > Terrestrial > Soil > Contaminated >... | reverse complement strand
TCGTACGCGGTCCGAGGCCCCGCTCGCTTTGCGCTCGCGGCTCGTACTTTGCGCTCGCGGGTCGTACCTTGCGCTCGCGGGACGTACGCGGTCCGAGGCTCCGCTCGCTTTGCGCTCGCGGCTCGTACTTTGCGCTCGCGGGTCGTACTTTGCGCTCGCGGGTCGTACGTTGCGCTCGCGGGTCGTACGCGGTCCGGGGGTTCGCTCGCTTTGCGCTTGCGGCTCGTACCGTGCGCTCGCGGGTCGTACCGTACGCTCGCGGCTCGTATCCATGGCGGTGAGGCGGGTTATGGGCGCGGTTGATTCCGCGGCGTGCGTCATGGGCGGCGTGGCGCGGGCCATTCCTCTTCGCAGAGGAGGTAGTCGCTGACGGTCATGCCCAGGTGGCGGTAGGTTTCGAGGGCCCGGGTGTTGTCGTGGTGGACGTAGAGGCGCAGGCCGCAGGTGTCCGGGCGGGCGAGGGCCAAGTCGCGGATGTGGCGGTGCAGGGCCCGGAAGACGCCGCGGCGGCGGGCCGACTCCTCGACGTAGACGCTCTGGATCCACCAGAAGAAGCCGTTGCGCCAGTCGCTCCATTCAAAGGTCACCATGGTCTGGCCGACCGGCGTGCCGGACAGCTCGGCGATGAAGTAAAGGCAACGGGCGGGATCGGCGAGGGCCTGGCGGACGCCGGCCTCGAGGACGGCCGGATCCAACGTCTTGCCCTCCGTCTCAGCGGCCATGCGCCGGTTGAACGAAACGATGATGGCATGGTCCGCGGCGGAGGCTGATCGGACGTGCACCGCGGCTTCGGTCATGGTGGTTGTCACTCCGCAGGACCGGCCCGCCCTACTTTGGCTGCGCAACAAGACAAGCAATCAGAGGCCCGCGGCGATCGTAGGTCATGTGGGCTGCCGGGGCAAGGAATTCCGGCCCGACGGCGCCCGATGGCGGGAGGCGAGGCCGGCCGCGTGTCGGCCGTGGCTTCCGGCGGGCAAAGCCCGCGTTGCGTTGGCCCAGATTCCCGGCGGGCGGGGCCCGCCCGACGTGATCGGCGGCGACACCATGCCTCGGGCCCGCTGCTGTCAATTTGGCACGATGTACCCGGTTGAGGGGGGCCGGCTGCCAAGCTGGCAGGCACGGCGCCGGCCGGCCGGAACCTAGTGATCCTGTAACTTGGTTCGCAGCAATAGGTTGCGCGCTGGCTGGGTTGTCGGCGGAGTGGTCCGGGGGTTGCTGAATTGAACAGGTGTGGCGCTGCGCCGAGAGGTGCGCGCCAGGCGCACCGGTACGTTCGCGATTCATCGTCCAGCCAACTTCATGTGAGGAGACAGGCGAATATGGCGGTCAAGCAATTAGCCTACGAACAGGAGGCCAGGCGAGCCCTGTGGAACGGGGTGGAGAAGCTGGCCAGCGCGGTCAAGTCGACTCTGGGCCCGCGGGGTCGGGCCGCGGTGATCGACAAGGGTTGGGGTGGGCCCACCGTCACCAAGGACGGCGTCACCGTGGCGGAGGAGATCGAGCTGGTCGACAAGTACGAGAACATGGGCGTGCAGCTCGTCAAGCAGGCGGCGAGCAAGACCAGCGAGGTGGCCGGCGACGGGACCACCACGGCCACGGTTCTGGCCGAAGCCATCTTCAAGGAGGGGCTCAAGAACATCGCCGCCGGCGCGGACGCCAACGCCCTGAACCGGGGCATCGAGAAGGCGGTCCGCAAGGTGGTCGAGACTCTGGCGGGGATGTCCCGGCCGGTCCGGGCGAGCAAGCGCGAAGACATCGTCAACGTGGCCAAGATTTCGGCGAACAACGACCGGACCATCGGCACGCTGCTGGCCGACTGCTTCGACAAGGTGGGCAAGGACGGGGTCATCACCGTGGAAGAGGGCAAGAGCTCCGAAACGGTCATCGAGGTCGTGGAGGGCATGCAGTTCGACCGCGGCTTCCTTTCGCCGCACTTCGTCACCGATCCGGACGCGGTGGAGTGCCGCCTGGAGAAGGCCTTCATCCTGATTCACGAGGAGAAGATCAGCAGCGTGCCCAAGCTGGTTCCGCTGCTGGAGAAGGTGGCCAAGGCCAAGCGGCCCCTGCTGATCATCGCCGAGGACGTGGAGGGGGAGGCCCTGGCCACGCTGGTGGTGAACAAGCTGCGCGGCATCCTCAGCGTCTGCGCGGTCAAGGCCCCCGGCTACGGGGAGCGGCGCACGGCCATGCTCAACGACATCGCCGTGCTCACCGGGGCCACGGCGATCATGAAAGACCTGGGGCTGGACCTGGAGAAGGTGTCCATCAAGGACTTAGGTCAGGCCAAGAAGGTTACGATCGACGCGAACAACACCACGATCATCGAGGGGGCCGGCACCACCGCGGACATCCAGGCGCGGATCAAGCAGATTACCAGCGAGATCGAGAACACCACCTCCGACTATGACCGGGAGAAGCTGGAGGAACGCCGGGCGAAGCTGGTGGGCGGGGTCGCCGAGATCAACGTGGGGGCCGCCACGGAGACGGAGCTGAAGGAGAAGAAGGCCCGGATCGAGGACGCCCTGCACGCCACGCGGGCGGCCCTCGAGGAGGGGATCGTGCCCGGCGGCGGCGTGGCCCTGCTGCGGGCCGCCGCGGCCTTGGACGAGCTCAAGCTCAAGGGCGACGAGCAGACCGGGGTGGAGGCGGTCCGCAAGGCCCTCTCGGCGCCGCTGAAGCAGATCGCGCTGAACGCCGGGGCTAACCCCGGCGTGGTCCTGCACAAGGTCGAGGAAAAAACCGGGGCGTTCGGCTTCAACGCCGACACCGGCGAGTTCGCCGACCTGATGAAGGACGGGGTGATCGACCCGACCAAGGTGGTGCGGAGCGCCCTGGAGAACGGCAGCAGCGTGGCCCGCGTCCTGCTCAGCACGGAGGTGTGCATTTCCAGCAAGCCGGAGAAGTCCACCAGGAATGACATGCCCCCGGGCATGGACGAGGACATGGACTACTAAACGAGGCGAGCCCGGATCTCTCGCGGCGGGACCCTTCGCCTCGGGGGAACGGCAGGCACAGGCCGGCCGGGAACCGGCGGCCGACGAGACGGAGAAGACAGGAACATGGCAACAGCAACCGCAACCAAATCGAAGATCAAGTTTCGCCCCACGGACGACCGCATTCTGATCGAGCCCGGGGAGGCCGACGAGACCACCGCGGGAGGCATCATCCTCCCGGACAGCGCTCGGGAGAAGCCCCAGCGCGGCACGGTGGTGGCGGTAGGCCCGGGCAAGATGCTGGACAGCGGGAAGCGCGGGGAGATGTGCGTCCGGCTCGGCGACGAGGTGTTCTACGGCAAGTACGCCGGCACCGAGGTCGAGTTTGGCGGCGACAAGTACGTCGTGCTCCGGGAGAACGACGTTCTGGCGATCGTAGACAAGTAACGCGCCGCACCAGGGCGGCACCGCCCGTGCGTCACGCAACACAGGAGTCGGCAATGGCCAAACAACTGATGTTTTCCCAGGAGGCGCGGCAGCAGGTGCTGGAAGGCGTCTCCAAGCTAGCGGACGCCGTCCGGGTCACCATGGGCCCGACGGGACGCAACGTGATGCTGCAGAAGTCCTTCGGCGCCCCGCGGATCACCAAGGACGGCGTCTCAGTGAGCAAGGAAATCGAACTGCCGCAGCCCTTCCAGAACATGGGGGCGAAGCTGATGAACCAGGTGGCCTCGAAGACCAGCGACGTGGTGGGCGACGGCACCACCGCCGCCACCGTGCTGGCCGAGGCCATCTTCCGCGAGGGCTCCAAGGTGGTGTTGGCCGGAGCCAACGCCGTGGCGGTCAAGCGGGGCATCGACCTGGCGGTGAGCGCCGCGGTGGAGGCGATCAAGAGCCAGTCGATCAAGGTCCGCTCCAACGACGACCTCGCCAAGGTGGCGACGATCTCGGCCAACGGCGATGAGGCCATCGGCCGGCTGCTGGCCGACGCCCTCAAGGAGGTGGGCCCGGACGGCGTGGTGGAGATCGAGGAAGGCAAGTCGCTTGAGACCGAAAAAGAGGTCGTCGAGGGCATGCAGTTCGACAAAGGCTACGTGTCGCCCTACTTCATGACCGATCCCGGCACGCTGGGCTGCGTGCTGGAGGATCCCGTCATCCTGGTGCACGAGAAGAAGATCTCCAACCTGCGCGATTTCCTGCCGCTGCTGGAGGCGGTCTCGTCGTCGGGCCGGTCCCTGCTGGTCATCGCCGAGGACGTGGAGGGCGAGGCCCTGGCCGGGCTGGTGGTCAACAAGCTCCGCGGGGTGTTGAAGTGCTGCGCCGTGAAAGCCCCCGGCTTTGGCGATCGACGCAAGGCCATGTTGGGCGACATCGCCACGATCACCGGGGCCACCCTGCTGAGCGAGGACCTGGGCATCCAGTTGGAGAACGTCGGTCTCAAGGAGACGGGCACGGCCAAGAAAGTGGTGGTGACCAAGGACGAGACCACGATCATCCAGGGCACCGGCAAAAGCAGCGAGGTCAAGGCTCGCATCGAGCAGATCCGCGGGCAGATCGAGAAGACCACCAGCGACTACGACCGCGAGAAGCTGCAGGAGCGGCTGGCCCGCCTCACTGGCGGCGTCGCGGTGATCCGGGTGGGTGGGGCCACGGAGATCGAGGTCAAGGAGCGGAAGGACCTGGTCGACGACGCGTTCCATGCGACCAAGGCGGCCTCGGAGGAGGGCATCGTTCCCGGCGGCGGCGTCGTCTACCTGCGGGCCATCCCCACGGTGGACAAGGCCCGGGAGAAGGCCCGCGGCGACGAGAAGATCGGAGTGGACATCGTGCTGCACGCCCTCCGCGCCCCGACGCGGCAGATTGCCGGCAACAGCGGCAAGGACGGCGACGTGGTGGTCGAGCAGATCCTGGAAAAGACGGGCCACTACGGCTTCGACGCCCGAGCGGGGCAATTCGTGGATATGGTCAAGACCGGGATCGTGGACCCGGCCAAGGTGGCCCGCGTCGCCCTGGAGAACGCGGCGAGCATCGCCGGGCTCATGCTGACCACCGAGGTGCTGGTCACCGATCTGAAAGACGAGGAGAAGAAGATCGAACACGCGGTTCGATAGTCTTCGCCAGGGATGTCCGAGGCAAAGGGCGGGCCGAGGTGTCCGCCCTTTGCTTGCCCGAAGCCTTGACCGGAAGTATTCGACGGCCGAAGGGTGGTCCGGGATCCATGAGAGATGGCCGTGGCCGGCGATAAGCGGGACTTCTACGACGTACTTGGCGTCTTGCGGAGCGCTTCGCCGGAGGAGATCAAGAAGGCCTACCGGCGCCACGCGCACAAGTACCACCCGGACCGCAACCGCACCGACGCCGACGCGGAGACCAGGTTCAAGGAGGGGGCCGAGGCGTACGAGGTTCTGTCGGACCCGGCCAAGCGGAACCGGTACGATCAATACGGTCATGCCGGGCTCAGCGGCTCCGGCCTGCATGACTTCTCCCACATGGGGGTCGAGGACATCTTCTCGATGTTCACCGACATCCTCGGCGGAGGACGGCGGCGGCGCAGCCATGGGGCCGATCTGCAGACCGCGGTGACCATCAGCTTGGCGGAAGTGGCCACCGGGGCCGAGCGCCGCCTGGAGTTCAGCCGCAACGAATACTGCGACGTCTGCGGCGGCACGGGTTCGGCGCCAGGCGCCGAACGCCGGGCCTGCTCGACGTGCGGGGGCTACGGCCAGGTGGAGCAGGACGGCGGCTTGGGCGGGCTCTTCGGCCGGGTCATCACCCCCTGCCCGGCGTGCCGGGGGCGGGGATCGATGATCACTTCGCCGTGCCCAGCCTGCCGCGGATCGGGGGCGACCGTCCGGGACCGGCTGATCACCGTGCAGATTCCCGCAGGGATTCACGACGGCCAGGCCATCCGCGTCCGCGGGGAGGGAGAACCGGGCGAGGAAGGGACGGGGCGGGGCGACCTGCACTGCTACGTGCGTGTCACTCCGCACCCGTTCTTCGAACGACACGACAACGAGTTGGTCTGCTCGATGCCGGTCAGCTTTACCCAAGCGTCGCTCGGGGCCGTGGTGGCCGTGCCCACGCTTACGGGGAAGGCCGACCTGAGAATTCCGCCGGGCACCCAGCACGGGCAGTTGTTCCGCCTGCGCGGACTGGGTCTGCCGGACATGCGCAACGGCCGCCGCGGCGACGAGATCGTCCAGGTCCGCGTGGAGATTCCCAAGAGACTTAGCAAGCGACAGGAGGAGCTGCTCCGCGAGTTCGTCCAGACGGAGGACAAGACCGTCCTGCCCGAATCCAAGGGGTTCTTCGACAAGCTGAAGGATTATCTCGGCGGCCAGGAAGGGTAAGGTCGACTGAGTTCTCGTGACCGATGCCGATGAAACGAACCACGCAGAAGCCCACTGACTCGGCGGATGAACTGGACGCGGGGCCCCCGGCCGACGCCGAACCGGCGCCTGACGCCGCGCCGCCGCCGGCCGCTGGAGCCCAGACCGCTCCGGAAACCGACGCGGCTGGGGAGCTGAAGGCCAGAGCGGAGGCCCTGGAGGACAGCTTGTTCCGGGCCAGGGCGGATTATCAGAATCTACAACGCCGATCGGCGACGGAACGCGCTGAGGCCGTGCGCTTCGCCAACGCCGAGCTTCTCCGCTCGCTGGTCGGCGTGCTCGATGGCTTCGAACGTTCGCTCGCCGCGGCCAGCGACGCGGCGAGTCTGCCCGCGGTGGTCGAGGGCGTTCGCCTGGTGTACCAGAACCTGCTGCAGGCGCTTCAAACCCACGGGCTGGAGCGGATCGAGGCCCTGCACCGGCGGTTCGATCCGACCCTCCATGATGCCTTGATGCAGCAGCCGTGCGCCGACCATCCGTCGGGCACAGTGATCGAGGAGGTGGCCAAGGGCTATCGTCTACGCGACCGCGTGCTCCGGCCCAGCAAGGTGATCGTCTCCCAGGCGGTCGAGGCAACCGAGGCACGGGAGGGACGCGAAGGCGGCGCGGAAGGTGGAGAAGCCTCGGACGGAGGGGAGCCCAACGGCGACGGGAAGGCGTGAGGAGCCCTGCGTATGCCCACGTACGAATACGAATGCACCAAGTGCGGCGCGATATCCGAGGTGGTTCAGTCGATCAACGAGCCTCCTCGACGACGCTTCCGCAAGACGGACCGCCCCAACTGCACCTGCACCGCACCGGTCAAGCGGCACATCGGCCGCGGTGCGGGCATCATCTTCAAGGGGTCGGGCTTTTACCAGACGGACTACCGGAGCGAGAGCTACAAGAAGGCCGCCCAGGCCGAGAAGGACAACGGCGCGGGGAAAAAGGCCGGCGACGCCAAGTCGGACGGCTCCGACAAGACCAAAACCGCGGGCGACACGAAGAGCCCCGCTTCCAAGGGCTCTGGGGAGTAACCCGGCCGGGTCACCGTCCGCCCCGGCGAGCGGCGGTTCATCGCGGCGTCGTCCTCCGTGGCGCGCAAGGGTGTCTCTATGCAGACCGGTGATGCACCCGCCGGCAACGACAGCCCCGTCGCGGCTCGCGCCCGATTCGGCAACGCCCGGCTCTGCGTGCTGATTACGGAGGCTCTGTGTCGGAAGGGCTGGTTGGAGACGGCGGAGGCGGCGCTGGCGGGCGGTGCCGACGTGCTGCAGCTCCGAGAGAAGGAGCTGCCCGACCGCGAGCTGCTCCGTCGTGCCCGGCGTCTGGCGTCGCTGTGCTATTCGCGGAACGCCCTCTTGATCGTCAACGATCGTCCCGACCTGGCGGTGCTCAGCCATGCTGACGGCGTGCATCTGGGGCAGGACGACCTCGCCGTGGGGGAGGCGCGACGGATCGTCTCCTCGGCGATGCTGGTGGGCGTAAGCACGCACACCGGCGATCAGGTACGAGCCGCCGTGCGGGCCGCTCCCGACTACATCGCCGTCGGCCCGATGTTTGCCAGCGGCACGAAAGTGCAGGACCATATCGCGGGGCCGAGCACCCTCGCCGTGGCGCGGCGTGCGACGTCCCTGCCCCTGGCGGCGATCGGGGGGATCGGATCGGACAACGCTCGGGCGGTGCTCGCGGCGGCGGTGTGCTGCGTGTGCGTCTGCGGCGCGGTGATCTCCCAGCCGGACCCCCAGGCGGCGGCGGCGGCGCTCCGGTTTGTCATCGACGAGGCCTGCGGCGCTGGTCTGGCCGATAAGTGACGCCCCGGCCGACGGTCGCGCCGCCGGCATCGCTCCGGCGGCGGAAGCCGGCGGGTTGCAGACCCCCGGCGGGCACGGCGGAGTTTTTCCGAATCGGCGCTGCTTGGTCGGTCGATAGGAAGGGTACCTGCGGCAGCAGGCCACAGGGCATTGTTGCGCTTGGGTTGCGCGCCCCCGGCGCGGGTTTCCCTCAAGCATTGACCGACAGTTAGGTCCTCTAATCGTTGACATCGGCGGCGCAGGAGCCATAGGATTCTGTGGTCTGCCGGGACCGGGAGAGAACGGCCGTCGCGCGGCTGCGTCCACGTTCGCCGACGGTCTATTCAGCGCGCTGAAGCAGCGGTACAACGGACGTCCCTGGAGGCGTTCTGTCGAGGCGGCGCCCGGCGAGGATCAAGGACATCGCGTTCGGATGGAGAACCGCGGTCATGGCAAAGCCGGAAGACATCCTATCGGTCGTCGAGCAGAGCATCAACGCCGATCGGTTCCGTGAGCAGCACTGGGAGGGCTCGTTTTACGACTACCTGGAGCTGGTGACGCGCCAGCCCCGGGTGGCCCGCAACGCCTTCCAGCGGGTGTACGACATGATCACGCACTTCGGGTCGAAGCGCTACACCTCGATGCGCAACGAGCTGATCCGCTACAGTTTCTTCTCCGACCCCATCGACGGCGGGGTGGACGCGATCTACGGATTGGATCGCGCCCTGATGAACCTGGTGGACTTTTTCAAATCGGCCGCCCACCGGTACGGAACCGAGCGGCGCATCCTCCTGCTGCATGGGCCGGTGGGCTCGTCCAAGAGCACCATCGCCCGCCTGCTGAAGAAGGGTCTCGAGTATTACTGCAAGCTGGACGAGGGCGCCCTGTACTCCTTCGTGTGGCAGGTGACGGACGCGGACGGCCGGGCGTTGGAATGCCCATGCCCCATGCACGAGGAGCCGCTCAAGCTGATCCCCCTCGACGCCCGCCGGGCCGTGCTGGCCAAGCTCAACGAGGAGCTCGACGAGGGCACCCGCGTCACCATCGAGGGGGCCCTGGACCCGTTCTGCCGGAAGATGTTCGACGACCTGCTGATCCGGTACGACGGCAACTGGCAGAAGGTCATCGAGCATGTCAAGGTGCGGCGGGTGATCCTCAGCGAGAAGGACCGCATCGGCATAGGCACCTTCCAGCCCAAGGACGAGAAGAACCAGGACTCCACCGAGCTGACCGGGGACATCAACTACCGCAAGATCGCAGAGTACGGCAGCGACAGCGACCCGCGGGCGTTCAATTTCGACGGGGAGCTGAACATCTCCAACCGGGGCATGATCGAGTTCATCGAGGTGCTCAAGCTGGACGTGGCCTTCCTCTACGACTTGCTGGGCGCCTCCCAGGAGCACGTGATCAAGCCCAAGAAGTTCGCCCAGACGCACATCGACGAGGTCATCATCGGGCACACCAACGAGCCGGAGTACAAGAAACTCCAGTCCAACGAGCTGATGGAGGCGTTCCGCGACCGGACCATCAAGATCGACATCCCCTACAACACCCGGCTGGAGGACGAGATCGCCATCTACCAGAAGGACTTCAACAAGGAGCGGATCCGGGGCATCCACATCGCCCCGCACACCATCGAGATGGCGGCCATGTGGGCGGTGCTCACCCGCCTGGAGGATCCGAAGAAGCCCGGCCTGTCCCTGATGCAGAAGCTCAAGCTCTACAACGGCAAGAGCATCCCCAACTTCACCGAGGACTCGGTGCGGGAACTGCGCGAGGAGGCCCCGCGCGAGGGTATGCTGGGCATCAGCCCCCGCTATATTCAGGACAAGCTATCCAACTCGCTGGTGAGCGACCAGGCGATTCAGCAGAAGTGCATCAACCCCTTCATGGTGATGAACGAGCTCGAGGGCGGGCTGGCCCACCACAGCTTGATCTCCGACGAGGAGCAGAAGAGCCGGTACCGCGAGCTGCTCGGCCTGGTCCGCGAGGAGTACGAGGACACGCTCAAGTCCGAGGTCCAGCGGGCGATCAGCGCCGACGAGGACGCCATCGCCCGGCTGTGCTCCAACTACATCGAGAACGTCCGGGCTTACACCCAGCATGAGAAGGTGCGCAACAAGTACACCGGCAGGGACGAGGAGCCGGACGAGCGGCTGATGCGCTCCATCGAGGAGAAGATCGACATCCCCGAGAGCCGCAAGGACGACTTCCGCCAGGAGATCATGAACTACATCGGGGCCCTGTCCCTCGACGGGAAGAAGTTCGAGTACCACACCAACGCCCGGCTGCACAAGGCTCTGGAGCTGAAGCTGTTCGAGGATCAGCGGGACACCATCAAGCTGAAAAACGTGGTGTCGGGAGTGGTCGACGACGAAACTCAGGCGAAGATCGACGTGGTCAAGCAACGGCTGATCAAGTACTTCGGGTACAACGAGGCCAGTGCGACGGACGTACTCAACTACGTGGCCAGCATCTTCGCCCGCGGGGACACCAAGAAGGAGAAATAGGGAGGGACCGCCGGGTTGTCGAGCCGCGACGAGCATGAGCCGCCCGGCGGCGGCGCGGCGGCGGTCTTCAGGAGGCGACGCCGGAGCGCCGCCCGGTATCACGATGATCCTGCAGATCAACAACGACCACCAGCGCTTCCGCAAGATCGTCAAGGGCAAGATCCGCAAGGATCTCCGCAAGTTCCTCACCCGTGGCGAGCTCCTCGGACGGGAGGGCAAGAAGCTCATCAGCATTCCCGTGCGGGGCATTGACACGCCCCACTTCCGGTATGGCGACAACAACGATTCCGGCGTGGGCAAGGGGGAGGGCAAGCCCGGGGACGCGGTGGACGGGCAGGGGGGCGGCCTGGGGCCGGGCGGCGAGCAGGAGGGGCACCACCTGCTCGAGGTGGATGTTTCCCTGGACGAACTCGCCGACATCCTCGGCGAGGAGCTGAAGCTCCCCCGCATCAAGCCCAAGGGCAAGCACCGCATTACCTCGGAGCGGGACCGCTACAGCGGCATCCGTCAGTCCGGGCCGGAGTCGCTGCGGCACTTCAAGCGCACGTTCCGCCGCGCCTTGAGACGGCAGATCATGTCGGGGCTCTACAACCCCGACGCCCCGCGGATCATCTTCGAGCGGCGCGACAAGATCTACCGGAGCTGGAAGACGGTGCTGAGCCCCCAGTCCAACGCGGTGATCATCTACATGATGGACGTGTCCGGCTCGATGGGGGACGAGCAGAAGGAACTGGTGCGGCTGGAGGCCTTCTGGATCGACGCCTGGCTCCGCCGCAACTACCAGGGCATCGAGAGCCGCTACGTGGTGCACGACGTGCGGGCGGGCGAGGTGGACCGCGAGACCTTCTTCCGCATCCGCGAGGACGGCGGCACGCGGATCAGCAGCGCCTTCCGGGTGGCACGGACCTTGATCGAGAGTCACTACGCCCCGTCGGAATGGAACATCTACCTGTTCCATTTCTCGGACGGGGACAACAGCAGCGAGTCGGACAGCCGGGAGTGCTGCGCCCTGCTCAAGGAACATCTGCTGCCTCATATGAACATGTTCGGCTACTGCCAGGTGGCCAGCGCCTATGGCAGCGGCAACTTCATCAACGTGGTCCATGAGCACCTCGCCCGGGAGGAGCAGGTGGTCACCAGCCGGGTCAACATGAAGGACGACATCTACGACAGCATCAAGGCGTTCTTCTCCGCGGGGAGGTGAGGGGTCCGGCCACGGAGGCCGGGCACGCACACGGGTGCCGCATGTACTTGTCGCTTCCAGACGAAATCGCCGAGCAGGCCGAGGTCATCGCCGGGTACGCCCGCCGCGAGGGGCTGGACTTCTACCGGACCGTGTTCGAGTTGCTCAACGCCGACCAGATGGCTCAGGTGGCGGCCTACGGCGGCTTCCCCCAGCGCTACCCCCACTGGCGCTTCGGGATGGAGTACGAACGGCTGCGCAAGCAGCACCGCTACGGGCTGGGGCGCATTTACGAGATGGTCATCAACAACGACCCGTGCTACGCCTACCTGCTCAACGACAACATGTTCGTGGACCACAAGACGGTGGTGGCCCACGTCTACGCCCACTGCGACTTCTTCAAGAACAACGTGTGGTTCAGCCGGACCGATCGGCGGATGATCGATGAGATGGCCAACCACGCCACGCGCATCCGCCGCTACGCGGAGCGCGAGGGGACCGAGCCGGTCGAGGGGTTCATCGACACCTGCCAGTCGCTGGAGAATCTGATCGACGCCCACTCGGTGTTCATGCGCCGGACGGCGCGGCCGGGGCCCCCGGCGGAGCACGAGCAGGAACGGGACGACGGCACCACCCGCTTCCCAGCCAAGAGCTACATGGACCGGTACATCAATCCGCCGGAGCGGATGCGCCGCGACCGCGAGGCCCAGGCCCGCCAGGCCGAGCAGACCAAGCGGCGTTTCCCCGACCAGCCGGTGCGCGATCTGCTGCTCTTCCTCCTGCAGAACGCCCCGCTGGAGGACTGGGAGGCGGACGTGCTCTCCATGATCCGCGAGGAGTCCTACTACTTCGCCCCCCAGGGGCAGACCAAGATCCTCAACGAGGGCTGGGCCAGCTACTGGCACTCCACCTTGATGACCCGCTACATCCTCACCGACGCGGAGCTGATCGACTACTGTGAGCACCACGCCGGCACGCTGGCCACCTCGCCCGGGCGGCTGAACCCCTACAAGCTGGGCATCGAGCTGCTGCGTGACATCGAACGCCGCTGGAACACGGGGAGGTACGGACCGGACTACGACGCCTGCGAGGACATGACCGCTCGCCGCGAATGGGGAAAGGACAAGGCCCCCCAGGGGGCGGTGGTCGGTCGCGGGTCTCCCGGTCGGGAAAAGATCTTCCAGGTGCGGGCGATCTACAACGACGTGACCTTCCTGGACGAGTTTCTCACCCCGGAGTTCGTCGACGACCAGAAGCTCTACCACTATCGCCAGGACCCGACGACCGGACGCATGGTGGTGGTGAACCGCGACTTCGACAAGATCAAGGCCCAGCTCCTGTTCATGCTGTCCAACCACGCCCAGCCGTACATCTATGTCATGGACGCCAACTACCGCAACCGGGGGGAGCTGTACCTGGCCCACCGCCACAACGGCGCCGATCTGGACATCAAATACGCGACCGAGACCATGAAACAGATCCAGAAGATCTGGAAGCGTCCGGTCCACGTCCATGCCCGGATCGACGACGAACAGATTCTGTTCACGTTCGACGGGGAACAATCCACCCAGCAGCACGTCGACGAGTCGATTCCGGCGCCGGCGAACGCTTTCTGACGCGCCTGGGTGCCGGCCCGAGAATCACTCGGGCACGACGGAAACCGGCTGCCCCTGGGCATCGACGGCGACGAAGACGACGTCCGCCTCGGTCACTTTGACCTCTTGGTCCGGGTCGCGACGTCGCCGGGCGCAGACCTTGACGTGGATGGAGATGGAGGTGCGGCCGATGTGGGTGGCGTGGGCGTAGAGGCTCAGCACGTCCCCGACGAACACCGGTTCGTGAAACTCGACTTCGTGAAACGCGACCGTCACGTAGCGGTGATGGGCTTGGCGGATGGCCTCGACGAACGCGGCCTGGTCGATCAGGGAGAGGATCACTCCGCCGAAGATGGTGCCTTCCGCGTTGGTGTCCCGCGGCATCATCACCGTGCGGATGGCCGCGTCCTCCGAGGGCGGCTTGAGTTGACCGCTCATGGGGCTTTCCTTGGCGGCGCCCGCCGGGAGGGCTTGCGGGTCTCCCAACGCTCCATTTCGGGCTCCCGTGCGTCGCTTCGATCCGCAGCGCCGTCCGGAGTCGCGCGCCCGGGCCGAACGGCTCCACCTGCGACGTGGAACTCGAGAATACCTGCCGTGACGGCGCTGTCCGCGGCGGCACGGACTATACACCCGAAGCGCTGACCCTGCACGCCCGCGTCCGGGCGCCCGGCGCCGGGGGGTCCGTGACCGTTTAGGCGGCAAGCCTTTTCGCCGCCGGGATGTGAGCGGTCAGGTTTCAGCCAGCCCCGAAGGGGCGTGATAAAAAAGCCCAGGGCAACGCCCTGGGGATGAAATCGATGCAACAAACTGGAAGCCCTGAAAGGGCGGGATAAATGGATTACTACGCCCATTCAGGGCTGGTCTGGAAGAACGCTGGCACACCCGCAGGGCGTTGCCCAGGGCTGAGTTATTTTGCCCTTTCAGGGCGGTCCGAGACCGGATCGCATTCTGCCAAGGACCGATTATCCCCACCACCGATTCTGTCACGGACCCGGCGCCGGACCGCTCATCGGGCCGCCGTCCAAGCAGCGACGGCGAGCGCGGCGATGATCAGCACCGTGACCGCCCCGGCAAGCCAGGGGAAGCGGAACCGGTAGAGGCGAACCAGGTGGCGCAGGTAGCGGACCTGCTCGGCAGCGGTCAGCTTGCTCTGCCCGCCGGCGCGGGCGGCAAAACGGATGGGCACCTCGCCAGGCCGTCGGCACCGGGCTTTGACGTAAAGTTCCAGGGCGATCTTGTAGCCGATCGGATCAAGCTCGGTCGCCCGTTCCCAGGTGTCGCGGGGGATGGCGAAGAACCCGGACATGGGATCGCTGAGCCGGGCGAGGGGCCTGGCCAGCAGCGTGGCCACGCGGCTGGCCAGGCGGCGCAGCGGGGGCCAGTCGTCGTCGATGGCGCCGCCACCGTAACGGGTGCCGATGACGATGTCGCACCGGTCCGCGGTGAGCTTGGCGATCAGCGCCGGAATCAGCTCCGGCGGGTGCTGGAGGTCCGCGTCGAGCACCACGAAGCAGTCATGGCGGGCCGCTTTCATCCCGGCCATGACCGCGGTGGCCAGTCCCCGCTCCTCGCGGCGCACGATCAGGCGGACGGGATAGTCCGCCTGCAGCGCCTGCACGGTCTGCTCGGTGCCGTCGCGAGAATCGTCGTCGATGACGATCACCTCGGCCTCGATGCCGGCCGGCGCTACGGCGCCGAAAATGCGCTGCACCAGGGGGCGGAGATTGGGCTGCTCGCGGTAGGTCGGCACGATGATGGACGCAGCCGATGGGCTGGCGGGCATGTACAAAATCATAGCGTGCGCCAGGGGGCGGGCAACGCGAGCGACCGCGGTTTGACAGGGTTTCCAGCGGGCTGTACATACGCGCTCGACCCAGGCGGCGAGTACGACGGTGTTGGGGCAGGTGTCCACCCGGTGCTAACGATAATCGGCTCGGCCACGTTTTCGTCGCTCAACGCGTTCGGCCAAGTGAGCATGTTCGCCTGGCAGATGTTGCGGTGGCTGATCGCGGACGTGCTTCGCTGGCGCACGTGGGCGCGGACCATGCCGCTGTTCTACGAGGTGGGCAACCGCACGCTGCCGGTCATCGTGGTGACCGGGACGTTCGTGGGCCTGGTGCTTGCCGTGCAGAGCTACGACCAGCTTCGCGCCGCGGGTTTTGCCGAGCGGATGGGCGTGCTGGTCTCCATCACCCTGGTATCCGAGCTCGGGCCGGTGCTGGCCGGGGTGATGCTCGCCGGGCGCGTCGGCGGGGCCCTGACCGCGGAGCTGGGCACCATGCGCGTCACCGAGCAGATCAGCGCCCTGACGGTCATGGGCGCCGATCCGATCCGCCTGCTGGTCGTCCCCCGGTTTCTGGCGTGCCTGCTGCTGACCCCGTTGCTGACCTTTTTCTGCGACGTGTTCGGTTCGCTGGCGGGGTGGTTCATCGCCGTGGTGTTGAAGGGCATTCCCTCGTCGCCCTACTGGTATTACATCAAGGACGCCATCGAGACCTGGGACGTGATGACCGGGCTGGTGAAGAGCGTGGTGTTCGGCGGCTGCATCGGAATCATCGCCTGCTTCAAGGGATTTCACTGCCGCGCCGGTGCCGAGGGGGTGGGACGGGCCTGCACCGAGTCCTTCGTCACCAGCTTCATCGTCATCCTGGCCACGGACTTCTTCATCGGGACGTTCCTATCCGGACTCTTCCGGGGGATCTACGGGTTCAAGTCGCTGGTGTGACGTCGGGGCGATGCCCATGCCGCAGGACACCCCTGGAGCGAACGGCGAGACG
>Ga0214473_10004843_pt1 | contig 16160 bp, 13 predicted proteins | sample RVTome_7_FD_203509 | JGI IMG/M metagenome (GOLD analysis project Ga0214473, IMG submission 203509) | Soil microbial communities from uranium-contaminated site in the Upper Colorado River Basin, Wyoming, United States - RVT98D197 | ecosystem: Environmental > Terrestrial > Soil > Contaminated >... | reverse complement strand
TCCTCAGGGATGTCAAAAAGGAGCGAGAGTTTATCCCTGATCTCCTCCAAATTGCGCGTGTCAGCTATTCCTGGCCAGTGGTCCCGGTTTATCCGAATCCACATCCCGTCGGGGAGTATATTGACCTCGGCAACACCGGGTAGTTGCCCTTCCGTGGACACGACCATGGCATCGTGCACAGCCTGTTTGTATTCGTAATTTCCATGGAGTATGGCCTGGATAACTTTGCGCTCGGTCTCGGTCCATGAGCTGATTTTATCTTGCCTGCTTGGACTCGTTATCCGCAGGCCAAACCTAATAATTGCTAAGAGGCCTAGGCGTTCGGGCAAACCCCAGTGCTCTTGGCTTGTCGCGATCAGGGAACAGAATTGTCCTAACGAAGCTTGCGCTTGTTTTAGGGCTTCGACAGCGCGAATTTGGCTAAAGGTATGCGACACGAACTTGGACTCAACACCGCAGGCGTAAATACTGAGGCACGATTCATCGTTTTTTGGCAGTACGAGTTGAACTGCCAAGAAATCTGTCCTCTTCAGGTCCCTGCTCGTTTCGGATTTATCCATTGTCTTACCTCCGAAGAACGAGGCAAATGGATCAACCGGTACCAGGAAACCAATGCAATTCTTGCTTTCCTTGAAAGCGCCCTTTGCGCTTCCCCCGATGCCCTTCAGCAGTCGGATCGTACCAACAAGCCCCACGACCCCAAGGGCATGTCGCCCTGACTTGAGAGCCTCTCCACCTATGGCGATTCCACACGCTCCAAGGTCCCCGATGAATTTACCCGCGACATCCTCCATTCCAAAAAAGCCATTTACTGCAACTGCGAAGCCCCTGGGTATCGTTGACAGGATATAGTAGGTGTTCTTCGAACCCGTGATGTCAAACCGGTAGTCCCAGAGAGCACGGTTTTGCAGTGACCGGCCATATCCATCTCGCACATACTTAACGAAAATTGCTGGATCAAGTCCGCCACCCGGGACTATGGCCCACGGACAATCCAGACGTTGCGGTAAGTCAACGGAACGAACTATCACCGACCGGTTATGAAGGACTTGGCAAACCTTCGCCATCGCTCCTATGAAGGCTTCTCCAAGGTCACCTGTTCCCGGGGGTTGTTCATCAAATTCTAGGCTGATGCTGTTCGGCAACTGTGCCTGTCCCTCGGTAAGCCAACATAATGGTTCGCTGAACACCGACTGCCTCCCTAAGCCTCGTGGCAAACCATACCGTTCATCTGCTGGTCGGAAGGATATCTCTCGCGTCGGGGCAAGCAAGTAGATGTCCGGGGTCGCTTCGCGGAAACATTCCTGATCATTTTCGTGATGGTAAACCATGATTGGTGGATCTGACCACTTTACTCCCTCGATATTTCCCGTCGGTTCCTCGGCGAACAAGTGAATTCCCCCCGGGAGTTGCAAGCCAAGCTTAGTTGGCCCTTCGTCTTCATGTAAGAAGCGATCTATGGATAAGATCATCTCCCTGGTGGAGTAACCCCTTCGGAGGCGGACACCCAGTGAGCGCCTGCCTGGAAAGGCACGCATGAAATTGGCCAACCCAGAGCGAGCAAGATCCTCTGCACATTCCTGCAAGATGGGCGACTCCAAGCCAAGGCAGTCCCTCAGGTGTTCCAGTATGCCGACAAGTGAACCTGCAGTTGACTGGGTGGCAATCGTGGAGAGGTCTTGTTTAATAGCCAGATGCCATGCCGGGTCAGAAGTTGGCGTAACGTAGAGTGGCTCCAACAAGCGGTCGTTCCTATGCAGTCCACTGAGCCACCTAAACCCGGCAATTCCCTTGAGCAACACCGCCAACTGCCGGAAGGACTTACCATTCTTTTCTTCGAGGCCCTTTGCGCGGCTAAAAAGGGAAGCCTGGATCATGTATCGCTTTGCAAGTACGAGGGGGTGCCACGGTCCGACAAGGAAGAAACTATTTCTCAATGCAGAGTTATCCCAGTTGACCACGCAGTCCAAGTAAATCAACACGAATAACTGTGACCATTCTAGCCTATCGCGCGCTTGCTCGACATACTCAAGTAGCCTTTGGTATACGTGCAAGTAACGCACCAAGAGGGCATTAGTCTCTGGGGTACGCGTATCCACGTAAATGGGGTGAGTAGCATAGTCTGGATGTTCCGGGGCATAGCCGCTCTTTTCTACGTTTTTCCAAATTAATTCAAGGAGCGCAAAACGAATCGAGGCATACTCCTTCAGCAGTGCAACGGCCTCCCCGGGCAATTCCAGTCCATTGAAACCAGGGGCCTTGACTGCTCCACGGAAATTAACGTAATCTCCAAGCAAACCTGCCCCACTATAATCGCCTCCAAGAAGGTCGCATATTAATGGCCGCCATCCCCTTTCACCTGTGATGTCACCGGCAAACAATATCCGTCTTCGGGACGAATCATTGATTTTACCCAGTCGCCGGTAGGGTTCTTGGCTCTCGCCACTGAAAATCGCAACCAGTTCTTTGATACTGCCTTCACGTTGGCCGGCAATCTGCGCCCGTAATTCATCTTCAATAGTGAATTCACCCCGCTCGATGTCCCTTGCCTCGAAACAAATGACGGAGGCCGTCTGGCCAAACTTGCAGATTCGCACTATCTGGCCACTCGCGTCTTCCAGGGGATCTATCCTGATCCCGGAACGCCAGATTCCTTCGTGGCCAGTTTCAATGATCGGGAGCACGTTCTCGTCCAGATCCAGGAATACAGGTTCCTTGTTATCGTGTGAAAACATGTAGACATGCGACGGTTCGCTGCTCTCTATTTTCTTGTCGGGTATTTCGTCCTCGTCGCGCAGGCTCGCATCAACAACTTCGAATCCCGGCTCTACCACGGCAAATGCCGGTCGATCTGGGCCACACAAGTGAAGCTTTATTCGAACCTCTTCACGTATCTCATTGTCCGCAAACAGGGCCAGTTTCAAGGGCAAGCCAGACTTATATCGGTTGAAAGCACTTCCCGTGTCCAGAAGAAAACAAAAGTCACCCTCGGCGGAGCCAAGTCTTTCTGTTTGCAAAATGTTTCGTCGGTAAGTCAGGCGAAGCGTCCAGCTATACTGACCAAGTTCGTTTCGAGGTAACCTGTATGTCCCCGAAAGAAGAACTTCTTCTCCGTGGAAGGTCGCAAGGCTGTTTCCGAGGCTTGAAACAAGAGATCTGTCGCACTCGACCGTGTAAGTTATCTCCGGACGTTCACGTGGCTCGATCTCGAAAAGCCTCTCCAAACGAGACATGTCGAGGCTCGACCAGTACCGCGTATCTCCAGCCCAGCACGAAAAAAAGGCCAGTACCCCGGCGTCAAGCGTCTTGCTTTGACCTATCCCATCCAGCAGTGCGTTCAACGACTCACAAACGATACCCTCCTCCACGCTGGGAACCACCTTCGGAACCATGTCCAGAGCTTGCTGCCTGGCTCCATCTTCCTTGCGACACCGATCAACAATTCGTTCGCACAGTCGGGATGTGTTGCGAAAAAGCCTATCTACCGTTGGAATATCACCACCCGGGCGGGGAATGCCTGAGTGAAAAAGCATCTTTAGCCGCACGTCCGCCAAGTCAGGGTACGTCGCTGGAGAGAAACTACCCAGAAGTTCTTCCAAGAGGAGGTTCGCTCGCTGCGAGCATGAACGTGTGCTAGCCACCAGGCAACTTAGTACAAAATCATACAGCCATTGCTGGTACCCTGTGCTCCCAGACCACCGGGAAACCAGTTCCTTTAAAACTCTCCCATCGAAGCGAAATGCCTCGTTCCCGTTATCGATCCACGGCCATTCCTCTGAAAAAACCACGGAACGGATCGCTCCGCCTGAACCACGGATCGAGTCCTGGATGTGCGCTAATTGGCCAGAACATGCGACGGCAACGAAGGATCCAATTCGTTTGCTGGTCAAGCCAACCGGTCGAATCCAGGACTTTTCTCTGCTTGGTGATAGGTCGCCCCCGATGACAAGGTAGGCCGTGATGCCTTCCCCTAGCAAGTACTCGTGTATTTCTCTGGAGATCCTAGAAGTCAGGCCGGGAACCACGATGCGACTATCCCTGCGGTTTGCCAACGCTTGTTCGTGGTATTCCTTGATAAATTGTCCTAAAACTGACGAGATGGTCAACATGCTCTTCCTCCCGGTCAGTAAGGACATGCCACGGCAACGCTACTACCCGCATCTGGACTGCCGGTCAGTAATCCCATTGCCTGTAACTCTCGCATGAGCAATGGCCGGGCATCCGCAGCGCAGCTGAAGTCTATGCCATACTGCTTGAAATGATTTTCCACGTCCTCAAGTACTAGCTTGCCGCCCCCCCTCGCGGAACTATTTGACTGTTTGCCGCGGGCTGATAAGAAAGTGATAGTCTTAAGCAACAGTTGACCCGGAAAGACGCGGAACCCCCGCGTCTTTCCCCTTCCCTCGGGAACCAAGAGATAACCCCCAGCTTCGTCCCCCTGATTATCGCGGTAAAGTACCCGGAAGAACTCGTCGATATTCTTTCCTTGGCCCTTGTTCAGCGGGTCACGCCAGGCCGCGTGTTGTTCTGCCTCCCTTGTAAGGAAATCCTGGAACCTATCGCTCTCCGTAACTTTCTTGTACCAGTCGCTTGACTTCATCTCGATCGCGGCATCACGGGCAATCAGTAACAACTCCTCAACAGTCAACACCCCGGACCCTGCACCATTTATCTCGAATCGCTTATTTTCGATCTGTTTTCCTCTTACGTTTCCCAGCATATATAAGAGAATGCTCAGTTCTACCCGGTGCTTCATGTATAGTTCCGTACGCTCGAATATTTCACGAGTTGGCGCTAAGGTAGGGTGCAAGAGTTCCTGGTTACGGTGCATGATCCCCATCTCGATTTGGTCACGAGTGGCTATGTCACCTTTGTCAATAGCGTCAAGTAACCACTCGTGTAGCAGGCTAGTAATATGCATCTGGGCCAAGAGCCACATGGGTAGTGAGAAGCGCAGGAAGGTCATCAACACCTGTAGCCACTGCATCCTGGGAACTTCTCCCTCCAACTTGCATAGGGCAAGGAGGTCACCGAAGACGCGGTGGCCTAGCGGGTCGCGTGGTATCTTTAAGGCAGCGTCGGATCCCGTCTTCTTAAGGAGATTTTCTTTTGCAAGTGCCTCGTCCACAACGGAGGGCACGGGCTTTAGTGCAACGGACAGGATGTCCTTCCCTCGTTGATCACCACCCTGGTAGCTGTTTTGGCCAACAAGGGAACGAAGCAAGGAGTCTGTGAACTCTTTCTGTTCACGCTTCTTATCCTCGGTCTCGCCCTTGTGCCACAGGTGTTGGGCTATGGCTCCATTCAGAAGAAGTCTATTGATCACCCTGTCACTTTTTCTTCTTAACCAGGCATTCCTTGCCAAGGAAGCGTATGCTGGGGCAAAAAAAGGCTTTGATCTTGCATTGCTTGCTTTTCGACGGCGTCCACGTAGGGCATAGAGTACCGCCCTTTCCTCATTAGAGTAATAGTATGACCTGTCATCTCTTAATTCATCCGGGTCAAGAACCTTTTCACCGGTTGATTCGCAATGTTCCTTTGGGAACACCTCTCGGAATAGTTCCAGCAACATAATTTCTGGCGCAAGGCGCATTCCAACGGTCGCCACGAATGCAAAGCTCCTACGAAGCAATGGATGCACTATGGGCTCATTCTCACTCGATTTATAATACGGACTGTCACTGTTTGTGTTCGACATGTACGTCTCCGTCGAAGCGGGAAAGGGTAAAGGATTCTCTTCCCCCGCTATCCACCTTCAGTTCAACGTCATCATCAGAAAATGCGTATGCTGAACGCCCTTTTGATGCAGCCCTAATTCTCGCATCGACAACTCCGGTAAGCAACTCCCGCGGAAAACATTGGACATCAAGTTTGCTGTGAAGGTGACGGCTTAGCCACAAGAATGCGCGTGCCCCGAGTGTAGCAGTTTCACCACCTTGAAACTTGACTACAATAGACGAGCCACCGCTTTTCCTGCTAGAATCAATGCAAGGCCTGAGTTTGTCCGCCACCCAGCGACCATGAAGTGTCACGGACTCCGAAAGGGGCACGACGTCTTGCCTTGAATGCTCACTCGTTCTTGCAGCAAGCAACTCTTCGAGCTGGCGGTCTAGCTCTTTTATGCGCCGTTTTTGCTCGGTAGAACGGCCCGAGGGGTCTTTTACGAGCGATTCAAGTATCGTTATAAATTCGTCCAACTCCTTGGCCCAACAAGTGCGCCCCTCCATCAATGCGCCAAAATGAACCAGGAAGTTACTACTCCACCGCCTGAGCGCCCAGTGGCATAGTGGCGCCTCGTATGAAGGAGTGGACTCGATGAGCTCTTCGAGGTAGGCCCAGATTTGTGTGCAACGTTTCTCGATCTCTGTGAATAGCGGGTGCTCACGGGTAGCTGTTACATGCAGGTCGCCGTCCCATTCATCGATAAAATCAGGAGCCAAACACTCGCGCCAGGGGTCAATCTCTGTGAGGATTCCCTGCATCCCGGTCAACCGCCCGACGCCAACGTCGGTAGAAGGCGCTAAACCTTTAAACACGTGGTCGAGAATTTTACTGGCCTCGTGGTCGTCATTATCTATGAAGGTCCTGAGCAACGAAATCGCCTCGACTTGGCGCTTATGCAATGCTGGTTCTATTTCCATTCCGTACCGCGAAGATGCCGCAAAAACCCCCATGTATATTCTACGCATTGCAAGTGCAAAGAAATCATTGGCTTCAACTTTGCCACGTACCCATTCACATGGATGAACATGCCCATAGTCTCTGGGGCAACCAGCGAGCAAGAGGGATAGGAATGCTAATGCCTCACGGAAAACAATGATTTGTCCTGACAACATTTCAGCCCGCCGAAGTACGTGGAGGAACTTCGTTCTCGCGTCATCGTTTGCCAACCAGTCGCGGTTAGCCTTGAAGGGACAAAGGGGAACAAGGTCGCACTTTGTGCAGGCGGTCCAAAAGAATTCACCTATAGCCTTCCGGATTAAGTTGTCGAAAATGTTATTACTTAAAAGTAGGCTGCGGTTGTCAAGGTAACTGTAAGTGACCTTCGTTCTCTCGAAAACATGTTTGCGGGCATCGAAGATCCAGTTCTCCCCAAGACTTCCGCGCAAGGTCACATCTCCGTTTTCGATGAACTCCCGCAGTATCTTGAACCAGGGTTTCGTGTTGAATTCCCTGTCTAGGTACCGTTCCCCGTACATCTTTTCAATGACTCCCCTGTTGGTACATACAACCAGGGAAATCCCTTTGTCCCATGCTTCTTCAAGCGTGACAACAAGTTCATTAGCCGGATCGACATCAGGCGCAAAGGGGTTACGCACCACGGAGGCATCTTGGACTATCATGGCCGATGCAAAGCGGTTATCTCCCTCGAAGACACGGAGGGCATAAGGCATTGCCGTGGGTTCTAGGTTTTCCATCGAGACATCATTCTCATTCAAAATCCGGCAGGACAAGTCTCTCACGAGGTGACGGCACAACTTCCCCATTGCAGCAGACTTTCCATTTCCAGGAGAACCAATGAAGAAGTGCCATCTGGCAATCGTATTCCCATCCTTGCCTTTCAGAACGGCGTTGCCCAGTTCACCGACGATTTCGTCTGTCTCGGTAGGTACTTCGAGTAAGGGATCCTGCGTAGCCCAATTCGCCGGAGCACTGATAGCTTGCTTCCCATCCTGCTGGAGAGCAAGCAGTTCAACAAGGAAATTGTTGATTCCCATTTTGCTACTCATCGCGAAGTCCTTTGCCTTTCAGCATGTTCTTGCTTCGGTTTTGTTCGTGGGCTGGCCCAAGGAATTCCGGGCAGAAAGGTCCCGGATGATCGCTGAAAGGGCTGCCCCAACTATTTCTGCCAACAAGGGGGGCACGGCATTCCCAACCTGCGTGTAACGGGGACATTCCCGAGCACGCCTGTCTGCCCCAGTGGTATAATTACCGCGAAATTCAAACCAATCCGGGAAGGACTGCAACCTGGCATGTTCGCGGACAACATGTATTCTTGGTTCGGCATAATGGAGTAAGTCATCCGGAAGCGTCGTAAGAGTGTGTGAGGGCTGGTCCGGCGCTAAGGGCACAATTGCACTTTTTCGTATACCAAAGCGGGTCCGATCGGCCTCGGATAACTGGACTCCCTTCCGGCATGTATCTAGTATCTTTTGGAAACGCTGAATGGTATCGGCCCGGTGGTTCACCAACCGGAGGCTATTCAAGGGGTGCCCATCCAAATTCCCGTGCATAAGCTTCTGGTAGCGAGATTCGGGGCCTTTATATACGATTTCCTTGAAGCCGGGTGGTGATTCCTCATCCCTGCACTCGACTAGTTGCTTTCCTGTTGTTGTCAAGTCAGATATACCTTCTGAAACAGTCACGGGGCGGTTCCGAGGTAATCCACGCTCACGGAGAAAATTCGGGCGTATCGCGGCCAGAATATTGGCGAGGTCAGGAATCGTGTCGCCTATCAGTATATCGCGGCGTATCCCAAGGGTGAAATACCGCGGCCTGAACTGGGGAACACCGAAGTCCGAAGCCCTGAGCACATGTTGCTGGACATCGTACCCATGTTTTTCAAGCATGTCTCGTATTCGGTTGGCGTAGCTCTTACGGGGCCTGCCGCGTTGCCTTTCTACCAATTTTTTCCCAGCTCCAAAGGCTATTCTTATACCCTGCACGTTTTCCATCAGGACGAGTTCCGGTTGCAGAACATCGACAACTTGAAGATGATACTTGAACAATTCGTTACGAGGATCATTTCCAGTTCGCCTTCCCGCAAAGGAGAATCCCTGGCAGGGAGGACCACCTGCAACGAGTTGGATCTCGCCCTGCAACTTCTGAAGTTGTCGCCGGTGTGTCTGGACAAAGCTTTTTATCTCGAAGGGTTGTACTTCGAGCCAGTCAGGCCAATCGAAGAGAGGGATACCAATGTTGTGCTTGCCGTTTTCTATCAGGTTGTGCTTCAGTGTTTTGAAAGCATCCGGACTTTGCTCTATGGCAAATAAACCTCCCCATCCTGATTTCATGAGGCCTAGGGATAGACCTCCGCAGCCCGAGAAGAGATCGACAAAGGTTGGTCGAATGAATCTCATTATATAGCTCCCGTTCATCGGAGTTGCAGGCGTACTCCGCCAGAAATACCTACCGGAAGGTCGGATGATGTGCTGGGCAAACCAAAAGCTTTCGCCAGGGTGAAGTTATGACGCACTCTTTCTTCATTGCAGCTTCTTAATCACCGCGTTGCTCGCTCATCCCCTTATCTCTGGTTGCTCGGACAGCCACCTATCGATAGCATCCTTGTGAAAACGCCACTGTCGACCTGCTTTCTTACCGGGGACCTTGCCGTTCTGCGCCAGCTTGTAAACCGTTGGCTTGGGAAGCTTGAGATACTCCGCAAGCTCGTCGACGGTCATCACATCGCTTGATCTCTTGGCCATCATCTGCACCTATTAATCCCAATCCGGCAAGCTCATCCTTATGATTACAGAATAATATAGCGCATTTACTGTCAATGTCAAGTAATTTCTACCAGGTCGGCTCTTTTTCAGTATATCTATGCTTTGACGAAACAAACACAATATTCTGGCAGATATATTGAATACAATAATCTATTGAAATTGCATAAAAATTAGTTTCCACCTGTAATTACAGACTTGGTTGTTCAGCAAATATACTCAATTCCTTTTTCCCTTTTTCCAAACATTTTTTTCTTTAAGTCTTCGGTGTCCATAGATTCAACGATAGGCATTATAAATTCCAAGGCTTTCCTCACCTTTCTATATTCACCATCCAATTTCTCTACCTTTTCCAAGAGCTGTCTGTTTTCTCTTTGAAGCTTGCTCATCTGGTCGGTGTCCCCCTTTTCAGCAATCTGGTCGAAGATTATCCCTTTACGCTCGATGTATCTGTCTGGCATGTTGCTGCTGAATGCCCAGCCGTATTTGGCGCAAAGCTGGTAACGGTTCATCTTGGGTGCCCAGTAGGTGGCGGAGCTGTGTCTTAGCATATGTGGCGTGATTCGTTTTTTTAGAACTTTTTGGGCAAGCCTTTTTATTTTTCTTACCAGGCTTTTGTATTGTGTGGGGAAGAGTTGGGCTTCCGGGTCGTTTTTTTGTGGGTGTTCGTCAAGCCATTCGTTCAGGTGGTTGTTGCAGAGGGGGAGCGGGATGTTTCTCGGGAATGTTTTGGAGTATCTTATGTTGATCCAGAAGCAGTCGGTGTCGTTCTCATATCTCTTCCTTGTCAGGTCCTTTATCCTGAGGTTTAGAAATTCTTCCGCCCTCGCTCCGCCGTCGAATAGTACCATTATTGCTGCTTTCAGGCTGGTATCATGCGTCGAGTTTACCATTTTTTCCGCTTCTTCTCTGGTTATGGCGGGCACGTCTTTCGGCTTTATCGACATATCTATAAATTCAACCAGCTCGCTTTTGCCCAGCCATTTGTAGAATTTTTTTAGGGTTTTCTTGTAGTCCAGCTTTGTTTCCTCACCGAAAGGACCGTTTTTCTTTTGGTAAACATTCTCTTCGAGGTTGGAAACCAGTCTGTCCATCTCTTCCTGGCCGACCTCATCGAATGGTTTCCCGAACCATCTTGAGATGATTCTGAGCATGTAAATGTACTTTACGATTCTCGATTTACCGATTTTTTTCTTGGCTTTTCCCTTCAGTGTTTTGCCCAGTTTGCAGTCCCACACAAATTTAACGATTAGCTCCCTGCTCCTTTCATCCAGGTCCGGGTCTTTCATAAGACTGTCGATTGCTACGTCATACCCCCTTTCCAGTCCGTGGATGTCGATTTTGTCTTCCATTTTTCACCTCCTCCTGAAATCCACGAACCATTTTAAAAGGATAATTGACAAGGCTTGTTACCAGTGTCACTCCTTATTCTTGTGACCAATGGTTACTACTTAACAAGCTGCACAACCGTAAGAACTAGGGCTTTACCATAAAACTGGTATAGCTTATGGCGGGCGCCACAACTATCCAGTGATAACCCTACTTCTTTGGGTTGCCGGATTGTGGATTTCTGATAGCTAGCAGGGTTTTAGCCGTTTATAAGGATTGTTGTTTTCTATTATCTATATTCTGAGTAGTTCTATTTTTTGGGGGTTTTTGATTATCCTTCTTCTGGGGTGATTCTTTCTTGTGTTCTTGGTTTGTCTGTTGGGATCTTTCCCTTTCTACGGCTTCTCTTGCTTCTCTGTCTATTTGGTAGAGGGTTTCTAGGATGTGGTCTAGTTTCTTTTTGAATTCTTGGTCTTCCATTTTATCTGTCCCCTGTATGGCCCACATTTGGGGGTGTTTATAAATGCTTTTGACATTTCGGGGTGGACTGTTCCGTGTAATGGAACAAATCATTATTAAGGGAATACTTTTGGCGGGTTGTTATGAGCGTTTTTGATGATTATGCTTTTGTGGTGAATGGTGGTAAGAGGAGGGAGGTGCTCCGGCTTCTGGATTCTTATAGGACGCCCTCTGAGATTGCCAGGATGTTGAAGGTTCATAAGAATGTGGTTAGTAGAATTCTTAGGGATTTGGTGCGGAGGGACTTGGTTGGTCCCAGTATGATTTTGGCTAGGAGGCACGCTTTCTTGTTGACCCGGAAGGGAGAGCTTGCGTGGCAGGTTTTGGGTAATCTTGCTGAGCCGAGGACGTTTTCTCAGATTAATAGGTGTTTACATGCGGATCCGGCTGTTACACGGCCTCTAATCCGGGATTTGGTGAAGTATGGTTTCGTAACCTCTATGAAGGTCGGTGGTCCTACAAGAAACTTTTACCGCATCACATCAAGGGGGAGGCTGTGAGAGAGAATCTCAAATGATGGTCGCGGGTCCAAACAAGTTGCCAGAAAAAACATCCTTCTAGATTATTATATGATCACCTTACCATCAATCTTTGCTAGAAGTGGAATCTTATCCGGATACTTTTTCTTAAATTTCCTGAAGAGGTTTCGGAGATTTTTACTGCTGGCAACGACTCTCTTGTTGTAGATGGCCACCCATTTCCCATTATATCTGCTCAGGTCCTGCTTCAGGTACCACTCGTAATCCCCATAAGCCACTTTCCCAAACACCACCATCGTCTCCTAATGAATACTTATTTTCTCAATGAGAAAGAGTATACTTAAAACAATATTTGACAATCAAACAGCAACAGACAAGAACAAAACACCGGCGACACAAAAACACGGTTTATAAACTTAATTGACATGACGTAGTACTAACCAGAACAGAAGACTTCCGGACGGACGGGACCATTCATGCCGGGTTGGGAGATTTTAGTTTACTGATGTTTGGTTACCCAGGTATATTTTGGCTGATTCTGCTATTACTTTGAAAAAAGCTCCACCTATGCCAGAAAAGATTACCACAATAAAAAATATTAAGAACAAGAACATACCAAATACAAAAAGAGCGTAGCAGGCTTTTTTCTCTTTTTCATTGCCCGTATTCAGTCCAACGATTCCCAGTACTATGCTTGCCATTAGGCTTAATACCGAGATGATGACTAAGAACACAATGACCCAGTTGTTGAATGCACCAATGTTTAGTGCTATACCCAGGAAAGCAACCAATGTTGTTGTTACTGGGCTTATCTTCAATATGGATCTCACTGTACTGTTTCTTACGTGGTGGGGGTAGAGGGCTGTAGTCAACCATTGCCATCCCAGGGCTACATTTTGTGTGAATGTATTTATTTTCTCTCTGGTTCCCCCTCTTCTAAAGATGATAAAGATTGCTATTAGAATGGCTAGTAATGATAGTTTAAACAGCAATAGGTTTCTCTGTTTTTGATAGTCTTTGGTAAGGTAGTCCCTAAACCTCTCGCATTGTAATTTGCTCAAATGATACCTTTGCTCAATATTTTCTGCCTCTTTTGTGGAGGTGATTATGGTTTCCTTATCTTCTGTTGGATGCGTGTTGGATTCTAAGGAGTTGTCTATGCTTCTCTTCGTGCGTTCCAGTTCCCCTATTGTCTCGGTGTCTGCTTGACTTAAGTAGTAAAACAGAGGTGTATATTTACGTGATGTATTACTTACTTGGTCGACGCAATTTATGAATGGGTAGGCGTAATAATAAGATCGTTCTACTTGGGTGTAGAATAATGCCCAGTACAGCTCCTTTTCGTCACCATTGCTCTGATAGGTCCTTAATCTTCCTCTTGCCTCTTCATTATTTTCAATGATTTCATCCGCTTGAGCTTCGTTTATCTCACCCCTAGTCTTCTCGCGTAGGGCTGCCCCCGGCATAGCCTCAACCCACGTCCCAATATAGGTTACTATCTCTTCATTGTTTGTGAGCTTAACCTCCTTGTAATTTGTCTCATTAGACTCTGCTTTAAAATCATTTTTCCATAGAACCTTAGGGTTGACAAAGAATATGCCCAGTAAGAGCATTATTAGAATTATGAAGATGATAAGAGAACTGTATGATTGGGCTCGTTTATGCATATCCCTTGGGGATAGACGTCAAATATAAACGTTTCCATTTCCGCTTAAGATCCTTCCTATCCTACGGTACAGAAAAGAATAAAAGCTGGCACCATCTTAAAAGATATCTACTTTTATACGCGAGATACTGGGGTTTTAGGGGTTTAGAGGTGGTGGAATGTTTGAGAGAGTGAAAGGTACTGGTGCGGCCAGTCTCGACAGAGAGGCCATCCAATTATTAAAGCCGTACTTTAAGTATGATAAGAGTTATGACAGGTTATTCTTGTATTTGGAAGGGTATTTTCCAAGCTTCGTAGCCTATAGGCGTATAAAAGACGAATTGCGTATGATAACAATAAACTGGTCAGATGTTGAGCGCCTGCGGGAGGATGGTTATCTGGAAAGTCTGAAAGAACGCGGTTTTAATCCTCCGGCCGGTTCCAAGGCCGAGGACTTCTTTCGCCTTACTCCGCAAGGGTTTCAATTCCTGAATAATATACACGTGAGAAGGCTTAATAGGAGGCTTTTCTACCTTACGGTTGTCTTGATAGTCTTAGGCCTAATTCAATTTCTCGCGACCCTATACAAAGCAAAGGGTTAGACCTAGTCCAAACTCCTGCATTCGTTCCACAGCCGATGAAGTTTATTATTTCTTCATTTCCTTGAAGATCATCAGCCAGGATGCCATAGCCACAAGTCCAACAAATATTTCCTCCAGAAGGTTAAACTGGGACAGACCGTTGATGAACATTCCGGTAAAGGCTACAGCAATTATCCCCCACAGAATTGCTTTTCCGACCATTTTACTTTTTCTACCCTCCCGAATCAGTGAAGGTCGGCTTGGATTATAAACCTTTCTAGGGATCCTGCGCGGGTCTGGGTGCGATCAGTTGTACATGTCTCTCAAGCCGTAAATTTATTAAATCTGCTGATACTTTATCAAGGCGTAAGGACGGGAGGAATGGTAATGAATCAGGAGAATTGCGAGTTGAGCATTCTTGATTAGGCTTTTAATAATTTGAGGTGATTGAAGGATAATTTTAGGCTTGTTCAGGAAGAGTTTGGGGGTAAGTTTGTGGTGATTAAGGATGAGCGGGTTATGGATTCTGCTCCGAATAAGGGTGTTTTGTTTAGGAGGTTGGAGAAGGCTGGTGTTGACACGTCTTCGGTTCTTGTGGAGTATGTGAGGCCGAAGGGTATTATAACGATTTGGTGATTATGAAATTTAGGCTTACTCGTCGGTTATGCTGAAGGAGTCAACCTCCTCCTTGTAGGATTTGATTAAGCTTCTTATTACTGCTTCGAGGTTTTCGCCTGTGTTTTTGATTCTAATCGTGATGGTTTTCGTCATGACATGTGGGTGTGCGAGGTGGTTAATAAGGGTTTGTAGCCGTCTGCGGCTACATCAGTTTGTTTTTGGAGGGTTGGAGAGGAAGTCTTCTCTTTTCTGTTCTTCGACGATTTGGAATATCTGTCTCTTTCTCGCTGTTGGCAGTAAGGTGTTACATAGTTGAAGTGTGATTATTATACTTATGTTTCAACACTTTTTTATGTCAGGGATGAATGGGCAAAGTTTTATAAATGAACATGTGTTCCCTGTCATTTGTGGGGTTCTTTTTTTATCACTCTCATATTCTTACAGAGAAGGGGCACCGTTGCTTTTCTCTGTGGGAAGGCCTTTTCACAGAAGAAAACAAAAGCACGGGTGTCAGATTCGAATTCTGACCTTATAAAGATGAAACCGGAAGAATATTTCAGCAAAGCCAGGGAATTAGCGAACAAAGACAAATGGGAATTTGACAATCACGGCGCAACGGATGCCGTAAAACACCAGTATTCCAAAAAACTCATCCATGAATCGTTAACAAAAGGGATTATGGTTTATGGGAAGGTGTTGTATAAAGACAGTCCTGAGAAACTGAAGAAGTACAAAAACAACCACTATTGTTTACACTCAACTTCTGGCTTCTTCAAGACCCATATCTTAATAGAGTTTTATATTACAAACCAGAGATTAGTTGTGCATCACTGCTCGCCTTGTGGCGGTGATGAAACAGAATTTTATAAAAATAATAGATTAAAGGATTCTTCCTTCAAAAATGAAAGGACTTTCTTTGCGATCATACTGCTTCCCACGAAAAAGCCTTTCTATTCTCTCCCACAAGGTAGGGTTTAATTCTAATCTTATTCTTTCCACCTCATCAGGTGAGAAGAACGACATCTCACAGTTCTTACATTTTCTGACATTAGCCACTACAGATTTTCCTTTATAGAACACTAATTCCTTGGTTTCTTCTAATTTTCCCTTACAAGTACATTTCACCATTTTGCAGCCCCTTGAGAGTTAGGACTTACTTTTAAATCTTTTGGTGGCAGACATATCAATAGAAAGCAAAAATTGTGTTTATTTATCACCTCTGCTCACCTTTGTTAAGCCCTATCCTTTAATTTAATTCTACTTAATTGTATTTAATTGTATTTAAATATTTTGCTATATGATTATACGTATTACTTTCTTTCGTAATAATTTGTATCCTCTCCATGTTGGTCCCTACCATGGACGCGAATTCTAAAACCTCTGCATTCCTTATATTAAAGGGTTTAGGTGGTTTCTTTAATAAGATAAATGGTTATTATAGGCTTGTTTAATAGAATCATTTGGAGATCAGCGAATATTTTCTTTGGAAAGGACTACCTTATCCCATCTCTGGATGCGTGCGACCTGTTCTTTGGTGAGACCTATG
>Ga0214473_10004842_pt1 | contig 16160 bp, 11 predicted proteins | sample RVTome_7_FD_203509 | JGI IMG/M metagenome (GOLD analysis project Ga0214473, IMG submission 203509) | Soil microbial communities from uranium-contaminated site in the Upper Colorado River Basin, Wyoming, United States - RVT98D197 | ecosystem: Environmental > Terrestrial > Soil > Contaminated >... | reverse complement strand
CAGCAAGCTGCGGCTGGTGGCCGCGCAGTGGTTTCGATTAATACAGGGTGGCAAGCAGATTAAATTATCAAAAAGAGCGGGGCAGACAGTTGGCCCGAAAGACTTGATTGATGAGGTGGGGTACGATGCGGCGCGCTTTTTTCTGGTGCAGCATCGGCTGGATACGCATATGGATTTTGATCTGGATTTAGCCAAAGAGCGAAGTGAGCGTAACCCGGTCTATTATGTGCAGTACGCGTATGTGCGGCTACAGTCAATTTTACGGCGAGCTAAGCAACAAGGCGTGGTTAGTAGAGTCGGCGAGGCGTTTGATCTAACAGACAATCCGGCGCTGACCCACACTCATGAGCTTAACTTAATGCGGCAGCTGTATCGATTCCCCGAAGTGGTCGGCGATATAGCGAACACATTTGATGTGCATGACCTGGCTTATTATGCGCAGGAAGTAGCCAGGGCTACTCATGTTTTTTATCGGCATGTGCCGGTGCTGGCGGCTGGAGAGGACAAGCTTGTTAACAGTAGGTTGCAGTTGGTGCTAGCGGCGCGAGCAGTGCTGGGCACAGTTTTGGACTTGATTGGTATTGGTAAACCGGACGTGATGTAATATACTAGAATTTCTATGAGGATTGGCATTGATGCTCACATTGTTTTGCGGAAGCACAAGCGGTATGACCCGAGGATTGCTCGCTATACGGAACAGTTGATTACGAATTTGCTGGCGACTGATAAGAAACAGGAACACACCTGGGTACTTTTCTTTGACGAGCGTATGAAGAGTACTAAGAAGTTTGAGAGGCCAAATGTGGAGATTAAACGTTTTCCATTTATTCAATACCGCAAGTATCTGCCGATGGTGTACTCACACATGTTGATTTCCTCGTTCTTGGCAGCGGCGCGCTTGGATGTGTTTCATTCACCGGAGGGATTAATCCCTTATCTTTACCCGGGGAAGATTGTAACGACTTTTCATTACGTGCCGAGAGGGAAGAGCGAGAGTAACTTGTTTGTGCGAACCTTTATGTTGGGGGCGCGCGTGGCTTTTGCCCAGTTATGTAAGCGGGCGCGGCGTATTATTGTGAGCTCGGAGGAGGATAAGAAATTGCTGGTGGACCGGCATGGGTATCCGGCGGAGCGGATCGTTGTTATGGGAATAGAGGAGGCGGCCCAGGGATCGTGGGCGCGGCGGGTGAAAGCATTGATAAAGGTGTATAAAGAGGTAGCAGGAAGTGCGAAGAAGAATAGGAAAAAGAAATAGCTATGGCCTTAGCGGATGTGTCTGCGCGGGTGAATATTGATGAGTTAGAACGGGGTATCCTTGAGTATTGGGGTAAGGAGAAAATTTTTGAAAAATCGTTGGCAGGGGCGAGGGATAAAGAATTATTTACCTTTTATGATGGGCCGCCATATGCGACGGGTAAGCCTCATTACGGACATATTTTGCAGTCGGCTATTAAGGATACGGTGCTGCGCTACAAGACGATGAGGGGATATTATGTGCCGCGCCGAGTGGGCTGGGACTGCCATGGCTTGCCGGTAGAGACGATTGTTGAGAAAGAGCTAGGGTTTAATACAAAGAAGGATATCGAAAAGTTTGGCATTGAAAATTTTAACAAAAAGTGTCGGGAGACAGTATTCCGATATATTGACGACTTTACTCGTATGTTGAAACGGATGGGTCGTTGGGCAGACTACGACGAGGCTTATACTACCTTAGATAAGGGCTACATGGAGTCGGAATGGGGAGTGTTTAAACAGTTGTGGGACAAAGGGCTTGTGTATAAAGCTTTCCGTTCCACTCCTTACTGTGTGCGTTGTGAGACGCCGTTGTCTAATTTTGAGGTGGCCGGCAGTTACAAGGACAGGGTGGATACGGCGGTTTGTGTGCTGCTGAAACTCAAAACTCAAAACTCAAAAGGCAGAATTTACCTGCTCATTTGGACTACTACCCCGTGGACGTTACCGGGGAATGCCGCAGTGGCGGTGAGTCCAGAGCTGACTTACGTGAGTGTTGAGTATGGTGGGAATGAGATAATTGTGGCGAGGGAGCGAGTGAACGAGGTGTTCGATGATGACGTAAAGATTGTCAGAGAATGGAAACTGGGGGAGTTAAAAGAGCTGCAATATGAACCGCTGTATAAAATCCCCCCTAATCCCCCTTTGTCCCCACTTCGCCTAAAGGCTACGCGGGGCGAGGCAAGGGGGGCATTAACCCCTGCAGGTCTTGGCGTCTCCCCTGACAAGGGGAGGCGGGGAGGGGTTTATGGCGTTGTTAGCTCAGAACACGTTTTGGCTGATGAAGGTACAGGTTTGGTGCACATTGCGCCTGCTTTTGGCGAGGAAGATTCAGAAATAGGCCGGCGGGAAGACTTGCCAGTGCTACGGACGGTGGATCCGAGCGGGAGATTGACTGATCAGGTAAAAGAATGGCAGGGAATGAGCATTTGGGAAGCAAATGAAGAGATTGTTAAGGATTTGGACGAACGAGGGTTGCTGTTAAAGAAAGAGAAATACGAACATAGTTATCCTTTCTGCTGGCGATGTGATGAGCCACTGATCTACTACGCCCTGGATACTTGGTTTGTGGCGATACACAAATTGAAGGATGAGATGTTGGCAGCGGCTGAACAAATAAATTGGACTCCCAGGCATGTGAAGCACGGCAGGTTTGGAAAGGGAATAGAGTCGGCGCCGGATTGGGCAGTATCACGTAATAGGTTCTGGAGTGTGCCGATGCCGGTATGGGAGTGTGAAAGATGTGCGAAGCAGGTATGCGTAGGGAGCTTAAGGAAGCTGGAAGACTTGTCGGGGGTGAAGAGAATAGAAGATATGCATAGGCCTTATGTAGACGAGATAACTTGGGGCTGCTCGGATTGTAAGGGAGTTATGAAGCGGGTGCCGGAGGTGCTGGATGTTTGGTTTGACTCGGGTAGTATGCCTTACGCTGTGAAGCAGGGTTTCCCGGCTGACTTTATTGTGGAGAGTATAGAGCAAACCCGATTATGGTTTTATGTGCTGCATGTACTGGCGGTGGCTTTGAAGGGCCAGCCGGCCTTCAAGAATGCCGTCGGTTCGGGGTTGATTTTTGCGGAGGATGGCCGGAAACTGTCGAAGAAATTGAAGAACTATCCTGAACCAGAACCTACTATTGCAAAGTATGGAGCTGATACGTTGCGTTTATACTTGCTGTCAAGTACCAGTTTGGGGGAGCCGTATCGGTTTTCGGAGAAAGAGCTTAGGCAATTGCAGCGAAGCGTGTACGGGACGCTGTGGAATGTGTACAGCTTTTTTGTCAGATATGCCAATACGCACGAATGGTCTCCCGGGCAGAAAAGAGCCAGCCGGAATATTCTGGACAGATGGGTTATGGCAAGGCTGAAACAGTTAGAGATAGAGGTTTTAAAGTTTATGGATGATTATCGGGTTGATCGGGCAGCTCGCGCTTTCATTCCTTTTATTGATGATTTGAGCAACTGGTACGTGAGGCGCAGTCGGCAGCGCTTTCAAAGGCCAAATAGTGACAGAGAGCGTGACGAGGCATTTAGTACATTGTGTGCGGTCTTGGTACGCTTGGCTAAGCTGATGGCGTCGTTTATGCCATATGTGAGCGAGGAAATATATCGCAATTTGGTGGGGGGAGACAGTGTTCACCTGGAACAGCTGGAGGAGCCTAAAGAACTTTCGGAAAGCGAGCAAAAAGTGCTAGGTGAGATGGAACGAGTTCGAGCTATGGTAGTTGGTGGCTTGGCGTTGCGCGCTGGCGGAAGGATAAAAGTTAGGCAGCCGCTGCAAAAACTTGAGTATGTATTGGTAGAAGGTGAGCAATCTCTAGGGAAAGGTGGGATTGAGATTGTGAAAGACGAGGTGAACGTAAGGGATGTGGAGCGGGTGGATAAGGTTAGTGACGGGATGGAGGGGTATGTATGGCGTGAGGGAGGGATGGCTGTGGTGGGGCTGGATATTGAAATTACACCTGAACTTAAACGTGAGGGTGTGGCGCGAGAGATTATCCGGCATGGACAAGCATTGCGTCGAGAAGCAAATTATAAGCTGAATGAGCGTATCACTCTGATCTGGAGAACTGACGCGGCTAAGTTACGGGAGGCCTTTGAGGAACAACAGGAGATGGTTACAAGGGTTCTGCAGGTTGATAAAGTGGTTGAGCATTCTGAAACCGAGGATGCAGGGAGTGACATTACCCTTGATGGTCAACCGGCGCATTTGGGCGTGGTTAAGTGTTAGGATGGCGCGGCAGGAAAAACTACGGGCAGTGGTACTTTCACGGCGTAGCGTGGGGGAGGCTGATCGATTAGTTACTATGTTGACCCGGGAACAAGGGTTGCTTAGGGTGTTGGCTAAGGGAGTGCGCAAAATACCGTCAAGGCGGGGGGGGCACATGGAGCCGCTGACGCAGGTTTTGGCGCTTATATCGGGAAGTCCGGGGCGATATTGGTTGCGGGCGATAGAGACAGAGGAATATTTTTATAAATTGCATGATGATCGCAGGGCGCTGGGGCGGGCGCGGCGGTTAGCTCATATTGTGGTTAATTTGTTTGAGGAAGAAACGGCGTACCCGCGGCTGTTTGACGCGTTGCGTCAAGCCTGCGAGGTGTTACCTGAACTAACTTATCCTAAACAGTCGTTGCTGGAGGTGGCAACTATTATGCTGGCGTTGCGCGAGGGAGGCATAATGCCGCTGCTTAATCGGTGTCAACGATGCGGGGCGCGGCGATCTGATGAGGCGGTAGTGCTTGATGCCAGCCAGGGTGGCTGGTTGTGCTTAACATGCCTGCCTGCCGGACAGGCGGGTCTGCCTGCCGGACAGGCAAAGTATCTGCCTCTGGCGCGAGCTCAAACCTCTCTTAACCCGCGTGTATTCGCGGTTTTGCGTTACTTGGCGGCTTATCCTGAAAAAGCGCTTAAACTGTCCGTGGATGAAGAAGAGGCGCGGCAATTAATAACGGCGGCGCGATTGTACATTTCGACTCTGACCATGCGTGTGCCGGCGGTTTGAGGTACCATGAGTGTATGGTGGAAGAAGAAGGAAAGGAGAAAGAAGAAGATAACCTTAATGTAATCCGTCGGCGTCTGTATGCCCGCGAGGAACCGGAGGATTTGCAACAGCGGGGGGTAGAGCTGCGTAGCTTGGGCGTTACACGTCGTCCGACTGTGGCTAGGCCAGAGTCGGGGAAGATATTGGCGGCACTTAATTTTAAGAACCTGGCTTTACTGCGGGCCAAGCGATGGGGGCGAGTGTTCCGGTTTTCTGGTTTACTAACCTTAGGTTTAGTTGTAGTGGTGACAGCGGTAGCCTTGACTGTGTGGTATCGGTCGACCAGGACCGTGACCGAAAACCAAGTAGTATTAAATATTGAGGCTCCAGGCGAGTTCACGGCCGGGGAGGAGATTATCTATCGGGTCTCGTACGGTAATGATAGCCGTGTTGATTGGGAAAATGTGGAGTTAGTTTTAAGTATGCCGCGAGGTTTTACTTTTAAGGGGAGCAACCGGGAAGTGGAACAGCTGGATAAACAGTTAGTGATAAGGTTAGATAAATTGGTTAGCGGGGAGACAGGCGAACTGGATGTGCGTGGTCAGTTGATTGGTGAGCAAAATGAAACAGCCACAGCGCGGGTGGAGTTGGTATTGACACCGGAGAACTTTCCCGGGGGGCGGTTTACAAAGACGGCGGCGCTCGCCACGGCGATCACGGCTTTACCATTGGATGTGTCATTGAATATTCCAGATGATGCGGCTAGTGGCGAGCGAGTGTTGGCCAGTATGACCGTACGTAATTTAAGCAACCACGTTTTGGAGGGTGCGTATTTGAGACTTAAGCTGGCTCCGGGTGTGCAGTTAGCTGACCAGGATAGTGATTTTAGCCCTGGTTTTTCAACAGTTGACTCCGGTTGGCAGTTGCCGACATTGGTTTCTTTAGCAGAGGAAGAGTTGGTGATGATTTTTTATGTCGAGGGTCAACCAGGCGAGAAGCGAGTGATTGATATAGAGGCGGGTATTAGACAGGGAGAAGAGGACTTTACGCAGCGCGCGTTGACTCATGTGGTAATAGTATCGGCTTCGGAGGTAGTAGTTGACCAGGTGTATAATGGCAGCTCGGGTCCGCTCACGGTGCGGGCAGGCGAGCAAGTAACCGGTGAGGTGCGCTATCGTAACGTGGGAACAGTTGGTTTGCGGGACGTAATAATTGAAGTGCGTTTTGAAGGGTCCAGCTTTGATCCAGGAACTATTGTTTTAGGCGCGGGGTCTTATGACCCCGTTAGACACACAATTGTTTGGTCGGCGGCGACCGTGCCGGAGTTGGGGGTTCTCCAACCCCAGCAGGAGGGTGTACTATCATATTCTTTTGCTATTTTGCCCACGGACCGTTTTCCTAAGACGGGTGAGGCAACAAAAAACCATGTTTTGGTGACAACGGCTACTGTTGACAGCCCTGATTTGCCAGCTCCGGTAGGGCAGCCTCGAAAAGTTATTTCCGATCGAGCGGTACTGTCGGTGCGCACAGACTTTATTCTTGAGGCGGCGGCAATTTATGACGATGGTCGTCTGGGGTTAACAAGCTTGGGACCGTTGCCGCCACGGGTGGGGGAGACTACAACGTACACTTTGCGTTGGCGGATTGGCTCGACACTCAATGATGTGGCTGATGTACGGCTAATAGCTGTTTTGCCTGATGGCGTGACTTACACAGGCCAACTGTACAAGACGGGTGGAGATTTTGCTTTAAATGAGCGAACGGGCGAAGTGGCCTGGACGCTGCCGTTTTTGGAAGGGCTGACAGGGCGGGCATTACCGTACCAGGAGCTGCATGTGCAGGTGGCGATTACGCCCGGCGAAGATAAGCGGGGTAATAGTGTATCATTGCTCAATAAAGTGGATTTGTCCGGTGCGGACCAATTTACGGAGGAGGCGGTGGAAGTGGGGTTGTCAGAGTTTCCCAGTACGGCCACGGCGGTAGGCGGGAAAGGTGAGGTGCAGTAGCTATGGCGCCAGGTATTTTTTCTCGTCTGTGGGGCGGCTTGTCTGGGAGAGGGAGCAGGCAAAATAATGAGGCCTGGCGACGAGCACAGAAGGTTGGCCCGCCGAGTGTGCTAGGGAGTATAAATCCTTTGGCCAGCGATGCGGGGGCTTGGCAGCGGGAGCGAGATAGTAAACGTCGCGAGGTGAGAATGCGGTACCAGTCTGATCGGAAGAAACTAATAGGGCAACGGCGGGGCGCGGAGCGGCGGTTCAGGGATGAATTGCGTCGCAGGCAAGAGAAGATTGAGAATTACTATAAGCGCAAGGAGAGCCGTCTGGGCGTGGAGCGATCTAGCGAGAGAGCCAGGGATAAGTTCAGGGAGTCAGAGAGGGGGATGAGCCGAAAATTTGACAGGGCATGGCGGGAGCAAGAGCGTGCTCTGGCCCAGGCGCGAGACAGTCAGTATCGGGAAATTACCAAGAGTATGCATAAAGAGTCGCGTGAGGCGAGAGGATTACCGGGTCAAACGCAATTACCTTGGAATTAATGGATGCATTATGAATGTCAGTCTTGAGACTATTGTATCGTTGGCGAAACGGCGGGGGTTTATTTTCCCCGGCTCGGAGATTTATGGTGGTTTGGCGAATAGTTGGGATTATGGCCCCTTGGGAGTATTGCTTAAAAACAATATTAAGCAGGCTTGGTGGGACCAGTTTGTAACCAGGCGTCTAGATATGGTAGGGGTTGATTCAGCCCTGATAATGAATCCGAAAGTGTGGGAAGCCAGCGGCCACTTGGCTGGATTTAGTGATCCCTTAGTTGAGTGTAAGAAGTGCCACGGCCGGTGGCGTGCTGACGATATTGATTGGAATGCTCCCTGCCCGGGGTGCGAAGTAAGGGGTAATTTCACTGAGCCAGCTGCTTTTAATATGATGTTTAAAACTTTTATTGGGCCAAAGGAGGATACTTCCGCAATAGCGTACCTGCGGCCAGAGACAGCTCAAGGTATGTTTGTCAATTTTCCACAAGTGCTTAATACCAGTCGGAAAAGAATACCTTTTGGGATAGCACAGGTGGGCAAAGCTTTTAGGAATGAGATTACGCCAAGTAATTTTATATTCCGTACGCGTGAGTTTGAGCAAATGGAGATTGAGTATTTTGTGCACCCAGACAATTGGCAGGAGCAATTTGAGCGGTGGTTAAGCGAGATGCATGATTGGATAGCATTTTGTGGGATTGATAAAGAAAAGGTGCATGATCGTGAGATTTCTGAAGAGGAAAGAGCTTTTTATTCCCAGCGGACGGTGGATGTAGAATTTGATTTCCCTTTCGGTCGCCAGGAGCTGTATGGCATAGCTTACCGGGGTGATTACGATTTGAGTTTACATGCCAAGTATTCCAGTCGGGATATGACCTACGCCGATCCCGTGTCTGGTGATAAGTTCATGCCGCATGTGATTGAACCGTCTTTCGGGGTAGACCGGACGGTGTTGGCTATGATGTTGTCGGCTTATCATGAAGAAGAAGCGCCGTCGGTGAAGGGGGGAACAGAGGGGCGGGTGGTGATGAAACTCAAAAAGAACTTGGCGCCGTACCAGGTGGCGGTACTGCCGTTGTCGCGCCAGGACAAGCTGTTGGCTATGGCGGAGTCGCTGGTGCAGGGGCTGGCGGAGCAGTTTAGCTGTGACTTTGATGTAACGCAGTCTATCGGTAAGCGATACAGGCGTCAGGATGAGATAGGGACGCCTTATTGTGTAACGGTTGATTTTGATTCGCTGGAGGACAAAGCGGTGACAATACGTGATCGTGATTCTATGAAACAGGACAGGGTGTCGATTCAGCAAGTGGCAGAGAATATTCATGAAAAACTTTCCGCTAGTTGAGAAGAGGTTGCCGACGGGTCTTAGGGTGGTGTTGCTGCCCCGGCGAGAGGGGGAGACAGTGACGCTGTTGGTTCTAATTGGAGTGGGGTCGCGATACGAGACGTCGCGCCAGTGGGGTTTGTCGCATTTCCTGGAGCACATGTTTTTTAAGGGAACAGAAAAACGCCCCGATAAGCGACAGATTGCCGAGGTGCTGGACAATGTCGGAGCCGAATTCAACGCTTTCACGGGGGAGGAAGTGACGGGTTACTACGTCAGATTAGCAAGAAAGCACCTGGATTTAGGAGCTGATTTAGTGTCGGACATATTGTTGCATTCCCTGTTCCCGGCCGCGGAGATAGAACGAGAGCGGGGGGTGATTAAGGAGGAGATGAAAATGTATACTGATTCACCGGGGCGGCATGTACACCATTTATGGAGACAGGTGTTGTTTGGGGAGCAGCCGCTGGGGCGCCGTATTGATGGCTCGCCGGGGACGGTGTCTGCTTTTAAGCGGCCTGACTTAGTATCTTATACTAAGGAGCATTACCACACGGGTAACGCGGTAGTGGCAGTGGCGGGTAATTTCGGGGGTGATGAGGTTTTGGAAAAAATACAGGTGCTGTTTGGGGATTTACCCCTGGGGGAGGAGACTCGCCCGGAGCCGGCGGCAGCGGGACCAGCCAAGAGATTTATGCACGAGAGAAGGGAATCGATTGACCAAACACATTTGGTGGTCGGGGTGCCTGGGGTGGGGCTGCTGGATGAGCGGCGCTGGGCAGCTAAGCTGTTGGCGGTGATCTTGGGTGGCGGAATGAGTAGCCGTATGTTCATGACGGTTAGAGAAGAGCAGGGGTTGGCTTATGCTATTCACACCTCGTCTGAGAATTTTACTGATACAGGCAGCTTAGAAACACAGGCTGGTCTGCGCACGGATAAAGCTGATTTCGCCTTGGAACTTATTTTACGGCAGTACGATAAAGTGATGCAGGAAGAAGTATCGCCAGCTGAAATTGGTAGGGCTAAGGAAATGGTACGGGGCCACTTGGTTCTAGAATTAGAGGAGACGGCGGCGCTGGCTATGTTTGCGGGGGAGCAGCAGTTATTGCAAGGGAAGGTTATGACGCCGCGGGAGGTGGGGCAGCGCATAGAAGCGGTGACAGCGCAGGAGATTAGGCAAGTAGCCGGAGAATTGCTTAGTCCCGAGCATCGGGCTGCAGCGTTGCTTAGTCCGCATAAATCAGTGTCGGAATTTGCCCGGTTAATAGAGAAAGAGTAAGGTAGGTCCATGGGATTGTCCAGCGGGGCAGAAAAAATTAATATCACAACCAGCACTATATTTCGGGCCATTTCGATATTGGTTAGTTTTTGGTTTCTGTATGTAATCCTTGACTTTTTGTTGATGTTGTTCGCCGCGGTGGTAGTGGCCAGCGCTATTAGGCCGGTGGCTGACAGTCTGGAAAGATATCGGATACCACGGGCTTTGTCGGCGGTGCTTGTGTATGTGCTGGTGTTGGCGTTGTTGTCGGTGGTGGTGTCGCTGATTATTCCTCCTTTGACGGAGCAAGTAACCCAACTAGCCCAGACCTTGCCCGCTTTGATGGAATATTTGAGTGAGCAGGGTTTAATACCATCTTCGGGTGTTGTGCGAGGGGCGGTGGGCTCGTGGCAGCAAGGCTTGGTGGCAGTGGAGAACAATTTGGCTAATGTGGGAGCGGGTATATTCCGTCAGACCCGCACTGTGTTTTCCGGTGTGTTCACCTTAATTTTCATGTTCGTTGTGGCGTTGTACATGGTGATGGATAGGGATGTGATTAAGAAGCTATTTCGGGTAATGGTGCCTAGTAAACATCTACCATACGTGGAGATGGTGATTGAAAGAGCGCAGAAGAAGATTGGACGCTGGGTAGTGGCACAACTAAGTTTAGGTGTGATTATTGGAGTGGTGGTGTCTTTGGGCTTGTGGTTGATGGGCGTGCCCTATTCATTGTTGCTGGGTTTGGTAGCTGGGGTGATGGAGATGATACCAATTATTGGTCCGATTATTGCGGCGGTGCCGGCGGTGCTGGTTGGTTTTACCCAGTCGTGGTTGTTGGGATTAGGGGTGGTGGTATTTTATCTGCTGGTGCAGCAGGTTGAAAATTATTTACTGGTACCGTTTATTATGCGCAAAGCGACTGGTTTGAACCCCCTGGTCACGATATTGGCGGTGCTGCTGGGGGCGCGGTTGGTTGGGGTAGTGGGAGTGCTGTTGGCGGTACCGGCAGCAGTGGTGATATGCGCTTTTGTCAATGACTTAGTGGCCGTTCCGTCGGCCGATGGGCAGTTAGCGGAACAAGATCAGCGTTAGAGCTAGGGCGACAAGAATGATTTGGAAAACGAGACCGCGGACGATATTATCTGTTTCGCGCTGAATTTTGTGGTGGAACGTGAAGAAGGGTTTAACCCAGGTAAGCCAAAGAGGCGGGGGGTTAGTTTTGCTGCGCAGCAACCACAGAGAGTGGAGGATGTCGGGTGCGTTGCCGCCGGCAATAGCTGCCACAATTGCTGGAGCAATAATATTGTCGCCTAAAAGTAGCCAGGCTGCCCCGAGGCCGCTTATAACGTCCAGGATTACTAGTTTATAGGGGAAGCGGGGATGTCGTTTAGGGTGGATGTTCCAATGGAGAAGAGAGTCGGTGAGCAGATGGAACAGGAAGGCGGCGACGAAGATTAGGGTAGGGTTTTGCAGATAAATGCCGAAGGGTAGGCTGACTATAGTGTGGGTGAGCGACAACATAGTTGTTTAAGCGTAAAACGTAGGGAGAAAAGTGCAAAGTGATATTTGTTTTGCGTTTTACGCTGGGCGTTTTACGCTTCTGATATGATTGACAGTCACGCCCATATGGCGTTTTCCCAGTTTGATGAAGATCGGGAAGAGGTTGTAAGTAGAGCCTGGGAGGCGGGTGTTGAAGGATGGATTGAAGTGGGGACGGATATTGGGAGTAGCAAGAAGGCCATTGAATTGGCCCGCTCGGGGAGGGGGCAGCCCCTACGGGTCTGGGCGACAGTGGGTGTTCATCCTAGTGAGGCAGAGGGTTTGAACGAGGAGGACTGGGAGAAATTACGGAAGCTGGTGAAGGAAAAAGAAGTGGTGGCGGTGGGCGAGGTGGGGGTTGATTTATATAGAGGCGGTTCGTGGCAAAAACAGCTTAAAGCGCTGCGGCGGTTTATAGAACTGGCAAACAGAAATAACTTGCCAGTTATTTTTCATGTGAGAAGCAGCGATAGAGTTGATGCCCATAACGAGATTATTGATTTATTGTCTTCGTATAGCGACAGCGAGCGTCCACTTGGGGTGATGCATTCATTTAGTGGTACGTGGCAGCAGGCAGAAAAATACTTGGAATTAGGCATGTACCTTGCTTTTAATGGTGTGGTGACGTTTAAGAATGCGGGAGAAACGGCGGAGGTAGCGAGCCGGGCGCCACTTAACAGAATGCTCATAGAGACAGATTGCCCCTTTTTAGCGCCGGAGCCGCATCGGGGTAAGCGTAATGAACCGGCGTATGTGAGGTTGGTGGCAGAAAAAATTGCAGAACTTAAAGGTTTGTCTTTTGACGATGTGGCGCTGGCGACTGGTAATAATACGAGACAATTATTTGCTGTATAACTCTTTGAGTCTGGTGACGGAGTTACATTTTGGTTGCTGCCGGTTCTGATAGGGTGGGTATTTATGGATATCTCGAAGGGCGCTCTGATACGCTTCATCGTTGAGATTCTTGTCTTGCCCGCGCTTAAACAGATACCAAGGAGGAATATAAGTAAGGATACCGAAGTCTGATTCCGAGAAGGCCTGACTGATAATAGTCTTTTCATATTTTATGGTTTGTGAAGGGAAGGCTACGGAAGGGCTGTCAGCGAAGAACAAGTCGTTAAAGCAGTTGGTGGGGTCGTGTACGTGGAGGAGAATATAATCTACGGCGTCGGTGTCGGAAGGGTATTTAACGATGATGTCGCGGGCGGCTAGGTGGGCAGCCGGGCCGTTTTGAGTGGCAAGGGAGGCGTGGGGAGGGAGGCGGGAGATGATGTCGATGAAGTCTTGACGGTTGTAGTTGATGCGGAAGTCCTGCCAGGAAGATAGAAGACCATAAGGAGTAGGACTCATGGCGATGGATACGATAATTACCTGCAAAACAAAAAATATTAATAAGCTTTTTGTTAATCGGGGGCAATTGCGTTTTATGGTGCGAAGTCCATAAATGGCGGCGGCATACATAGCGGTGATAACTAGGCCGGAGTAGTAGACGCTGGTTAGGCGAGATTGAAAGCCGGAGTAGTCAAGAATGTTTTGGGTAAGGTTGGGGAGGGCCCATAAAGCAGCTAGGGGTGAGAGCAGGACTAGGAAACCTCCTTGCAGAAAAATATAGAGAAGATATTGGGCTTTGGCTGGTTGTGACAGGAGAGCGGGTATTATGAGAGGGTTTTTAGTGAGAGTGACGATTGTTTCTAGGGGAGTGTCTCCAAGATACTCAAAACGGTGCCAAGTGAATTGGTTCATTGGTGTGTTTGTGAGGTAGGATACCGCGTGTTGGAGCACTGCCCAGTACGATATTGCGGACAGTATGGTGAGTAAGCCTTGTCTTCTTGAGGAGCGGACTGTGATGTACAAACCTATTGCTATGGCAAGCAGCGGCATGTCTTCTTTTACGGTCATAAGCAGCACGATGCTTATCCAATAGCCGGTCCACTGGCGTTTTTCCTGAAACAGAATCGTGGCAAGGAAAAGAGGAAGGGCCAGGACTTCTGGATGGAAGTCATAGAGGTTTGTTTCTTGCACTAGAGGGTTGGCTAGCAGAGCAGCGCCGAACAGTAGTGCTAATAAGTTGTTTTTCAAAATGTGGCGGGCTAGATAGAACAGTAGAACTCCCGCGGTGGCGACAGCGGGAGTACCGAGAAGTAGGAGGGTTAAGGGAGAGGGAAATATGGCGTATAAAGGGGCTATTATGTAGAAGATGACATTGGCATGCTGGGCGAAGCGCGAGGTATTAAGTACTGGGTCGGATAAGGTCATAGCCGGGTCTCCCTGTGTGACCTGCCAGATGGATTGTTCCATGTGGCCGAGGTCAGAGAGTTGGGTACGCAGTCCATAGTGGTCGAGGATGCTTAAGGTACCAACATAGGCAAAGTAGATAACGGCGGCGGTTATCATGATGAGGGCGGCGTGTTTGTCTATCCAATAGAGGAGCCTGTTCATTGATGGTAAGTGTACTTTTGTTGGAGAGATGCAGCCAGTGTTGGTGTATAGTATATGCATATGCGAACAGTAAGAGAACGAGAAAGCTTAGCTGTGCCGTTGGCGGCACGGATTAGGCCCCAAGAGCTGGAGGACTTTGTGGGGCAGGAGAAAGTGTTGGGGGAGGGCACGGCGCTTAGGCGGGCCATTGAACAGGGCGTGGTGGGTTCTTTGATTTTATGGGGGCCGCCGGGGGTGGGCAAGACAACGCTGGCCTATATTATTGCGAGCAGGATGGAGGCGTGCCTAGAGCGGGTTAGCGCGGTGACGGCGGGGGTAAAATATTTGCGGGAAGTTATTAGTAGGGCTGCCCTTCGACAGGCTCAGGGTAAAAGGACAGTGCTGGTAGTGGACGAGATTCACCGGTTTAATAAGGCGCAACAGGATGTGTTGTTACCGTCCGTGGAAGAGGGGTTGGTAACCTTAATTGGGGCGACGACGGAGAACCCGTATTTCGAGGTTATTAAGGCGTTGGTGTCGAGAGCCGAAGTGGTGCGATTGGAGGGGCTGTCGGTTAAGGATATTAGGAAGATTGTGCGACGGGCGGTTAAGCACGTGACTGTGGCTGGTGTGTCTTTATCAAGAGAGGGGGAAGAAGCGCTGATCGAGATTGCGGGTGGTGACGCGCGGCGGGCATTGAATATACTAGAACGGTCCTTACTGGTAGCCCAAGGGAGAGAAATTAGTAAAAAAGATGTTGAATCGGCGGCGCAACAATCAGTGGTGCAGTATGACAAGGCGGGGGACGTGCACTACGATACAATATCGGCGTTTATTAAGAGTATGCGGGGCTCTGACCCGGACGCGGCGTTATTTTATCTGTTTCGCATGCTGGTGGCCGGGGAGGACCCCAAATTTATCGTGCGGCGTATGTTGATTTTCGCTTCGGAGGATATTGGCAATGCCGACCCGCACGCGTTAATGGTAACCAGTGCCGCGGCTCATACTTTAGAGTGGGTAGGGCTGCCGGAGGCAGAGTTTGCCCTGGCGCAGGCGGCGATTTACTTGTCCGCGGCGCCAAAGAGCAATAGTGTGTATGTGGCTAAAGAGGCGGCCAAGCGGGATGTTGAGGTTTTTGGCAACGCCCAGCCGCCAGGACACATTGTGAACGCTCCTAAAGAGAGTATGAAAAAGCATGGCCGGGGGGTGGGATACAAATATCCTCATGATTTTTTGGGGCATGTGGCGCCGCAACAATATCGGCCGGATGAAGTACAAGATAATATTTATTATAAGCCGGGGGAGGAGGGGTTTGAAAAGGAGGTAAAACGGCGTGTGGAAGCGGCTCGGAAGGTTTTACATAGGTGAGGGTTCGTAACGGCGGGTAGCATTAGAGTATACTGTTTGTTATGGCGCAGTTGTATGATCCTTCTGCTATTGAGGCTAAATGGCAGAAGATTTGGCTAGAAGAGAGATTGTTTGCGGTGCGGGCGCGGTCGGCCCGGAAGAACATGTATGTACTCGATATGTTTCCTTACCCTTCTGGCGATGGTTTGCACGTCGGGCACGTGAAAGTTTATACCGCTTCGGATGTTGTCAGCCGGTATTTACGCATGAAGGGATTTAATGTGTTGCACCCCACGGGCTGGGATGCCTTTGGTCTGCCGACAGAGAACACGGCGATTGCGAAGGGTGTTCACCCGGCAGAACTTACGGTCAGAAATGTCGAGCGGTTTAGGAGGCAAATGCGAATGATGGGTTTCTCCTATGACTGGGAGCGAGAGATTAATACTACCGACCCTGCTTATTATAAGTGGACGCAGTGGATCTTTCTACAGTTTTTTAAGATGGGTTTGGTTTACCAAGATACGGTACCGATTAATTGGTGTGTGGGCTGTAAGACGGGGTTGGCTAACGAGGAGGTTGAAGAAGGACGGTGTGAGCGTTGTGGTAAGTTGGTGGAGCTCAAGCCAATGCGGCAGTGGATGCTTAGGATTACCAAATACGCAGACCGCTTATTGGCAGGCTTAAATGGCTTGGACTGGCCTGATTTTATTATTGATTTACAGCGTAATTGGATTGGCAAGAGCGAGGGCATAGAGGTAGA
>Ga0214473_10004841_pt1 | contig 16160 bp, 9 predicted proteins | sample RVTome_7_FD_203509 | JGI IMG/M metagenome (GOLD analysis project Ga0214473, IMG submission 203509) | Soil microbial communities from uranium-contaminated site in the Upper Colorado River Basin, Wyoming, United States - RVT98D197 | ecosystem: Environmental > Terrestrial > Soil > Contaminated >... | reverse complement strand
TCGGTCTGCAGGCACAGGACCGGTTTCAGTGCCCTGCGGGCGACAAGAATGGCGATGGACGCTGCGATGGAACGATCTCCGTTGGTCTCGATCCGGACAATGATGGAGTTACTGATGAGTTAACCGAAGGCTCTCTCTCCATTCTCGAACATTATCTTGTCAATTATCCAGTTCCTGGCACTGGGCCAATAACCGAGGAAGTCCTTAAGGGAGAACGAGCATTCAAGACAATCGGCTGTGCGGAGTGTCACCGTCCAAAAATGCAGGTTCGGCAGGATCCGCGTATTGAACACATAACAGTCTTCTGGAGTGACAAGAATAAGCGGTTTGAAGCGGAAAGGCGGTTTCTTTATAGACTCGTCGACGACGGCTATGTTGATCCAGACAGGCAACGCCCTATTCCACTGCTCGTTCCGAATGGCAGGCCTTTTGTCGTTCCACTATATGCAGATCTAAAACGGCATGAAATGGGCCCACGCATGGCCGACGTCACTGATGAAAGTGGAGTTAAGAAAAGTGTCTTCATTACCAGACCACTTTGGGGAGTCGGCAGTTACACGTCGTTTTTAGATGACAGCAGCGCCCCAACCATGAAAGACGCTATTTTGCGGCACGGCGGAGAAGCACTAAGGTCAAGAAACACGTTCGCTCGATTGACTAAACAAAAACAGATTTCGATTGTGAGATTTCTTGAAAGCCGCATTCTATTTAGTGTCGATGACGTACTCACGGCAAAGATACCCATCACTCGAGGTGATCTGCCCTAAAAGGAGGAGAGTGTTTCAATGAAAAGGCATTGGATTACACCCTGTGCAGCTTTCGCAGTTGGCGCAGTGCTAACTTTGATGATTCAACTGATTACCCAAGCGAGCGGCTCACTCTCGCTGGCAGCTGCGCCTTCTGGGCCCAAACGCATCCTTGTACCTTTCATGCACATGCGCGGCTTTGGAACCGGGGCCGGCTATGAGACTCGAGGTAATGAGGAGCAGGTCGGCGCCGGAAGCGAGATTGAGATTTGGAATGTCGATTCAACGCGGTCGGTGACAATTACGGAAATCTACTTTACCGCGCCAGATGGTAAGACCCGCTATGAGGGATCTAAGTATGGTTTGCCGTTGCCGTTGGAGCTCAAGCCTCACACTCATTATCACTTCAACTCATTCTATGAGCATTTCACCCTGCCACCACACGTAATCGAGAAGATTGAGAGGACTCGAAAACCCTTCGTTCATGGGTATCTCGCCGACGTACGTTGGACTGGCCCAACGCCGCATGTTCGTGGGTGGGACCTTGGGGTGAAGAATGGGCAATATTACATGGCGATGCCAATAACTGTATGGACGGAGTAGGGATAAGGAGAGCTCTTGATACACACGGAAAGAGCAACCATTGCTATGAATGACTCACGTAAGTGGCTGCGCTTTGTTGCCATAGCGTTGGGAACATTCATGGGCTACCTGGACTCAAGTATCGTCAACATAGCGCTGCCCACACTTACACATTACTTTGAAGCCGACATCACTGTCGTCAATTGGGTGGTTACTTCATACCTCCTCATGATTACAGGACTGGTGGTCATCTTCGGCCGCCTCGCAGATATGTATGGGAGACGAAGGCTCTATATTCTCGGGCTACTGCTCTTCTCCGTCTCATCCGCGCTTTGCGGCGCCGCACCCACGATCTGGACACTCGTCGCTTTCCGTTGCCTACAGGGCGTGGGGGCCGCTGCCTTGTTGGCGAATGGCGCCGCACTCATAACGGAAACCTTTCCCAGCGGCGAGAGGGGTAAGGCCCTGGGAATGATCGGCTCGGTTCTGGCGGTTGCAGTTATCATTGGACCATTGCTCGGAGGCTTTCTCACGGAACACGTAGGCTGGCGCTCAATCTTTTACCTCAATGTACCAGTAGGCCTGGCCGGCGCACTACTCGCTGCCAGGTTACTGCCGAAAACAGAAGTTAGAAAGTCAGACGAACGCTTCGATTATCCCGGTGCTATTATTCTCTTTGCGTTCTTGAGTTGCTTCCTGTTTCTTACAAGCTTGCTGTCGAACCCTCAATGGCAATTTGCTGTTGTTGTTCCCCTGTTGATTGTGGCAATCATTCTGGCCGTGGTCTTTTTTACAGTCGAGACGCGGGTCGGCTATGCCGTTCTTGACCTCTCGATCTTTCGAGATCGAGCGTTTAGCGCAGCATCGCTAAGCAGTTTCCTGAGTTTTTGGGCCGTATCTTCGATCTCATTCCTGCTCCCGTTTTACTTTGATCGCGTTCTCCTTCTTGACCCTACCATGTCTGGAGCACTGCTCGCGCCGGTCCCGATTATTCTGGTAGTGGTTGCACCCCTCAGTGGCCACCTGGCTGACAGATTCGGCGTTCGCGCCATCTGCACTACGGGAGCTTCAATCAATTGTCTGGGGCTGCTCTTCTTGAGCACTCTCAACATGAATACGAGCCGGCTTGGTGTCATCCTGCGCTTGATACCTTTTGGATTGGGAATGGGACTCTTTCAGCCGCCAAACAACAGCGCAATGATGGGTGCCGTACCAAAAAATCGGCTTGGGATCGTTTCGGGCATGATCAGCGCCCTGAAGAACCTCGGCTCCATGACGGGCGTGGCCGTAACAACTGCGGTATTAGCTATTACGCAGTTTGCTATGCTGAATAAGTTGCAGGGACTTGGCGTCGCGAGCGCAATCGCTGAACGCCAATCATTTGTGGCGGCAGTGAGAGCTACCGCGCTGCTGTCTGCCGGAGTGTGTGCCGTCGTAGTATTTACCTCGTTTTCCAGGGGCCATAGGAAAGTCGATCGTAAAGACGCAAATCTGGCCGAGGTCGAATCCTGAACCGCACTTCGCCAGCCCATCCCCATCTACCAACCCGAGATAACTTCGTAGGCATGCGCACAGTCTCGCGCCGTGGGAAAAGATTCGCAGTGGATTGCGGGAATCTCACCGCACACAGCTTAGGACTCTTGAATAAACGGTCGTTCTGTAAATGGCATGCTGATTGCCGTGTCAGACTACAGGAGTTGGCCGTTTAGGATGGCCGAAATCAAGTAGCTGAGCGTCATCAGACACGCATTTGCGTTGTCGCATTGTCGCCCCTGGCAAGACCTCCTGGCAGTAACGGCGAACTCTTGGCGTTAAATAATTGCCGAACAGCAATCCTTCAATCTCTGCAAGAAAAGAAAGGTCCTTGCAGAGCATAACTAGGCCAAAAGGCCAGGAGGCTTCAAATGAGACGCGTAATGATAACATCCCTGGTACTAGCATTAGTCGCCTTCACCGGTAGCATTCTTTCTCCAACGGGAGCAACTCAGGCGACGAATAGAGAGACGGCGCTGGTAGACTTTCCGCAGCAAGTGAAACTCTTAGGAGTATTCCTGAAGGGTGAGTACCTGATCGTGCACGACGACGCAAGCATGGCCCAAGGAGGAGACTGCACATTTGTGTACAGCCGACGTGAAGGTCAACCAGACAAGCTGGTAGCCTCATTTCACTGCACACCCGTAGCGCGGAATAATGCGGACCATTTCGTAGTTCGAACCGCTCGATTGTCTGGCCTAATTGAGACTCCTGAAATCAGGGAGATACAGTTCGCCGGCAGCAACGAAGGACATCAGGTACCCACAGAATAGCCGTAAACTAGTGGGATTTGACTTTTGAGCGGCTCTTCTTTAGCGGGTCCAGGTGCTTCCATTATCAGTCGAGTGAAAGACCCCCGCGCCTGTACCTGCAAAGATCGCCCCAGAAGTGCTGAGCACCAGATCGTAAACTGTAAGATTGGTCAGGCCCGTATTCGTAGCTTGCCAAGTGGCTCCGTTATCCGTCGAGCGGAAGACCCCTTTGTCGGTACCAACGAAGATATGGCCTGACCGATTTACTGTAATTGCATAGAACTTAGCGTCAGCAGTAACAGCTCCAATCGGAGACCACTTTTGCCCATTATCGATTGACCGAAATACCTTAACCCCTCGAGCTCCGGCCAGAATGCGGCCGGCTGAGTCAGTTGTCAGATTATAGACCTCAATATTGGGCAGCCCCGTTGTCAAAGCCGTCCATGTATCTCCGTTGTCAGCGGAGCGGAACACGCCCCCACCCTTAACTCCCCCCACTATATGTCCAGTTGCCGCGAAGATCTGCCCTGATTGGCCCACGGCGATACCATGGACCAGGCTGTGGGTCAGACCAGAATTAACTGGTTGCCAACTGTTTCCGTTATCGATGGAGCGAAATATTCCTCCGCCATTAGTGCCCGCGAAAATATGATCTTTCGGAGTGACTGTTAGGGCATAGACGGTCAGGTTCGCTAAGCCGTTGTTGATTCGCTGCCAGGTGTCTCCCTGATCTGTGCTACGTAGAATGCCCTCATAACTTCCCGCAAAAATATGGCCTGACGAGTTTGCCGCCAGAGCGAAGACGATTGGATTGGTCAAACCAGTACTCAGTAGCTTCCAGGTTTGCCCAGCATCCTTCGAACGCGACAAACCACCCCCTGCGCCCGCAAAGATGGTGCCTGCAGAATTGAGCAAGCGAAATACATGAGCAACTGTCAAACCCGTATTTACAGGCTTCCAGGTGGCTCCACGATCCTGCGAGCGCCAGACGCCTTCGTAACTTCCGGCAAACGCATGATCAGACGGCGTTACTGTCACCGAGAAAACTCGAGGATTTGCTAACCCCTTATTGATCGGCTTCCAGGTATCGCCTTCGTCTGTGGAAAGAAATAAACCCGAACCACTTCCTGCCAGGATGTGGCCGGAAGAGTTGAGTGCAAAATTGTAGACGTGTAGATCCGTTAATCCGCTGCTAATAGGGGTCCATGATGCTTGCGTGGCGTTCCAGCGAAAGACCCCGGCGCCTTTGGTGCCAGCAATAATCTTGCCTGATGAAGTTCTTGCCAAAGCATAGACGGTGTTGTTTGTTAAACCACCACTGGCGGGCACCCAGCCTTCCGCTTTTGGATCCCAGCGGTACGCGCCGTGGTCCAGTGTCCCCGCAAAGATCTGATTTGCCGAGTCGATCGCGACGCTGTAGATCAGAGTTTTCGTTATACCATTGTTATAAGGATTCCATGTCTTACCTTGATCAGTAGATCGCCAAACACCACTGTCATAAGTGCCTGCGAGAATGATACCTGAGGGATCGAGGGCTATTGCATAGACGGTGGTTTTCAATCCCGCGTTCAACGGCGCCCAGTTGTCTCCATTATCGGTAGATCGGAAAACACCTTCACTCGTGCCGGCGAGTAGTTGCCCGGCAGGAGTCACTAGCAAACGATACACGTGGGCGGCGGTCAAGCCCTTGTTGATTGGCGTCCATGTCTCACCTCCGTCCGAGGAACGAACCAGGCCTGCAGCAAATGTTCCGGCAAAAATCTGACCGGTAGCGTTAGTTGTAAGCGCGAAGAACTTTGGTGGTCCCACTCCTTCGCCACTGGCAGAGGTCGATTGTGAGCCTTGACTTGTTATCGCCGAATTTGCGGGAAGAGCAAACCGCGGCCGGAAACCACTCCCATCTGCGAATTTCTGAGCTACAAGAATTGTGGCGAATACAGAACTGGCGATGGCAATATTCAGAATAAGTCTGGTTGGTCTTATCATTCGCATAAATGCGTCCTTTGGAAACTGCTGCTAGCGCCTTTTGAATGCTTTAAGAATGGCATCGAATTGTTGTTTAGAATAGTGACCTTTTATAGACGGATCGCCGTTATAATCAGGAACCCATTCTTCCCGCAACAGTTCATCCGGATCGCCGTACTTTGCAGCAATCCGCCGGATCTCCGGATCATCCAGAAGCATCAGGTGGCCGTTATCTACAATCTTCTTTCCATCAACGTAAACAGTGGGATAGGGAATGAAGACGTCGCCGTGCCACGCTGGTACCTCCTCTTTTACGCCGTCGATGCCAGACCATCCCTTTCCAAAACCAATGTGCATAAAGCCGGAACGTTTAATGTCACACCACCAGTAGTTATAGGAGCCCTGTTCTTCAAAGTATTTTGGATTGAAGAAATCCGGCCTGATGACCTTGGGGTTAGTACCGATATAAACGCCTTCAACCCATCCAGTTCCCTTCCCATGCAAAAAGCCGTAATCAACATCCTTTTGTTGATCGATGCCATGGCGCCACTCCTCGGCGGCCGGTTGCTCACCCTCAATCCGCTTGATTCGTCCTGCTTCGACGTAAACCTTCATCGGCGGTATGGGTCCCGACGCCAGCGACGTCGTCATAATGACTCCGTGCGCGTCGGGTTTCTTCGAAAGCCCTGGCGTAATCTTATTGTGGTGAAACATGTACTCAGTGCGGTGTGTGAGCGAGACTTCGATCCGATTAAGGTCAAAACCAAAATTCTCGGTTATCCATTTGCGATCGATGTCCAGCGTAAAGGTAAGGTCGCTCCCGAGCGGATCGGTAATGCGAATAATTTTCGGCCCACTGTCGACATCTGTCTGCTCGTATAGTTTTCTTTGCAGCGCGACATCAAGTTCCGCAGGATAGGTCGTCCACTTGGTAAAAGCGAGTTGTTCTCGCGTATAGATGTTTCCCGGTAACCCAATGCGTCCTCGATTCCATTTTTCTTCCACTGTCTGCCGTTTTATACCGTGATTGATGTTGATCGGAGCAAGCACCAGCGTCGCGTCGGCCTTCATGATTGCGTTATCAAGCCATGTCGGCCACCAACTTGTGGCTTCAGAGCCCATTGGCCCAATTTCAGGCTCCGGCCGATGAGCAACAAGATCAAGGATAATGACGTCAACAATTGCACCCTGCTCCCGCGCTGCTCGCGCCCAGGCTTCTGTAATCCAAGGATCACCGACCTTCGAATCAGTGACGATAAGCACCTGCTCACCTTTTTTTACCTGGGTAGCGTGCTCCAGATAATACCTGGTACCCGGCATGAGTTGCTCTATTGAGGTCACCTTGTACTTGTCCGGAATTTTCGGTTGACCCTTACCAACAGGAAAGTAGGAAATGATCTTGTTAGTTTTCGATTCAGCTTCGCCGTTGTGTTTCTGTTGAGCAGCTGATTTCGTAAAGCTGGTTATTAAAACCGTGATTAGTAATGCGTACCCGCTTACTCGACCCATGTGTATAAATGTCATGAATTTTCCTCGTAAATTGTAATATTGAGCTCGGTTACCGGTGAGATTCGCCTCTGACGTCTTTGATGACACGGCCTCCCCTCATCACAAACGTCACGGCTTCCAGCACCGAAATATTTGTCAGCGGATCCCCGGTGACAGCAATGAGGTCTGCATATTTTCCAGCCTCAATGCTTCCCACGTCCTTAGAGAGCCCAAGCATTTCTGCGGCGACCACTGTCGCGGCAAGTATCGCCTGACCCGGAGGCATGCCCCATTTCACCATCAGCGCAAATTGGCGGGCATTGGCGCCTTGCGGAATAATGCCTGTGTCAGTGCCATAGACAATCTTGACCCCGCCCTTGACTGCTTTGAGAAAACTGGCCCGCTTCAACTCATGCAGCGCTCGCGCCTTTTCCATTGCATGAGCCGGTACTTTGTCTTTATCGGCGACAGTAAGGGTGTACTCCGACGTGTAAATAGTCGGCACCAGATAGGCGCCGTACTGCTTGAATAGCGCCACCGCTTCATCATCCAGTATGCTACCGTGCTCGATAGAGCGGACTCCGGCACGAATAGCCGACTTGGTGCCCTCGACACCATGTGAATGTGCGGCGACGTACCGGCCAAAGCGGCGCGCTTCGTCGACCGCCGCTTTCATTTCGTCGAAGCTGAACTGCTGCAGACCGGGATCATCACCGGCCGAATATATTCCCCCAGTAGCGGAAATTTTGATCCAGTCTGCACCCCATTTCACCTCTTTGCGAACGCCCTTTCGAACTTCATCTACACTATCAACGATCTCTCCGAAGGCGGGGATGTTTAGCTCAGGAGCCCCGCTATTGAAGTCTGCGTGACCGCCGGTGATTGAGAGGAGGTGACCGGCAGCAACTATTCGCGGACCGGTGACTTTCCCTGAGTTAATTGCGTCTCTAACCGAGAGGTGGGCATAGAACGGATCCATATCGCCGGGATCGCGAAGTGTAGTAAATCCGGCATTGAGAATCTTCTGTGCATTCACCAAAGCGTCAAGCGCGTTCTGGGCCGATGAGCGTTTTAGAAATGAGTCCTGGGTGTATCCGACATCGGGGATGATATGGGCGTGAACATCAATCAAACCCGGAAGAACAGTCGCAGTGCCGAGATCTATTGTGGCAGCATTCCTCGGAACAACGATGTCTCGCTTGTTGCCCACGGCTTCAATTCTGTCGCCGCGAACGACAATTACCATCTGTTCCTGGGGCTTCTCGGAACGTCCGTCAATCAGTTTGTCGCAAAAAATGGCAACTACCGGTTCGGCGTTTTGCTCCTGCGCAGCAAACAGTCCTGGCGAGAGGACAAGAATAAGTGTTGCGAGAGCGCCCTTGATGCAGCAGTTTAAGCGCGTCATGAAGTCAGAACCGTCCTATGCAGAGTTTCCTTTACTGGGGGGATCCGCTGGCGTCATGTCTACTGTTTATATGGGAATTACTGCGCTGACTGAACGGTCGGTTAGTATCACAAGCTACCGATTAGTGTCAAGCATTTGCTTCTGAATTGTCGTTCCTGAATACTCCGAATACCGCAAACTTCAGTTTGGGGAAGTTTAGTTTCAGCCTAGGAGAGGGTGTCGGGATGAGGCTACTGAATACCCCAAACTTCAGTTTGGGGAAGTTTAGTTTCAGCCTAGGAGGGGGTGTCGGGATGAGGCTACTGAATACCCCAAACTTCAGTTTGGGGAAGTTTAGTTTCAGCCTAGGAGAGCTGTCGGGATGAGGCTACTGAATACGACGATCACTGGGCACCTTGCTAGGCCAAAATAACCTTTCCCCAAACTGAAGTTTGGGGTATTTCCAGCAATCCAATGACTCTTCACTTAGGTCAAAACTAACTTTCCCCAAACTGAAGTTTGGGGTATTTCCAGCAATCCAATGACTCTTCACTTAGGTCAAAACTAACTTTCCCCAAACTGAAGTTTGGGGTATTTGCGACGATCACTGGGCACCTTGCTAGGCCAAATCCATTAGGTTCAAAACTAACTTTTGCGCACGCATAGGAAACTCCTCAAAGCCCAAACGCCAGCAGCTCTTTTCCCGGCAAATACGAACCGGCTCCGGTACCGACAAAAACCATGCCTCCGCCGATCGCCGGTCCTGCGGCGATCGGTTTACCTCCGGCGGATTCCCATAACAATTCGCCGGTTGTTGTTCGCCATGCCCTCAATTTCCCATCTGTTAAGCCGAGATACACCACCCCGTTAGCTACTGACATGGGACCAAGTTCGAAAGCGGGTAGCGAATGAACCCATCGGATTTCGCCTGTGGCCGCATCGAGTGCAGCGAGCACACAGCTGCTGTCGCTATGATTATTGGACGCAAAAAAGACTAGGCCATCCGCAGCCGCTGTCGGTCCTGTCTCGGGCCCATCCGTGGGCTGTGATTGTCGAGCGTTCGGCGAAAGGGCTGGCGTGAGCTGAACACGCCAGAGCCGTTTTCTTGTAACTCTGTTCCAGGCGCGAATTCCGTCTTTGCCACCGACAACGATCAGCGGCAAGGGCTTTCCCCGATGCATGGCATTTAGCAGCATGGGTGGACAGTTTAAGTCGAGATTATATTCATCATGAGGATGAACTTGATCCGCCCAGCGCAGCCTTCCCGTAAACGCATCCAGTGCAATTAGGCTACAACTGTAACGCAACGGTCCTGGTCCTTTCTTGAACGGACTTCCGGTGGCGCCGTAGAGCGTTTTCGTGTGTCTGTCAAAGGAAGGTGCGGCGAAAACCCCGCCTCCAGACACGTCGGCCGCCACCGTAAAAAAGTTCCACTTAAGAGCCCCACTGCCGGCGTCGACGCATACAAAACTTCCGCGCGTTGTATTCTCGCTGCCATCCGAAACACCGGCGTACACCCTGCCGTCATAAACCAACGGCGGCGCCCAAAAATACTCATAGGTCTCATCCGGGTTGCCAATCGTTCTTGTCCAGACTTGTTTCCCGGTTTCAATATCCAACCTGATTAGACGATCGGACGCCACGTAAACTCCGGTTCCTGAAACTGCGGCTGATGCGAAAACTCCGAGCTCGCGATCAGGCGGGTAGCGCCGCACTCCGCTTTCGAACGTCCACATCGGTTTGCCAGATTCACGGTGAAGCGCATAAACGCGACCGTCCCACGAGCCAAAAATGACTCGACTGCCGACTACATTAGGAGTCGCTGTAATGCCAGAGCCTGCTTCAAACGTCCAGCGCAAACGTAACCGAGAAACGTTTGCAGCGTTTATCGTATTCTCGTGCGGATTGAAGCGCGTTTGTTCGATACCGCAGCCGTGATCCGGCCAATCGGAAGTTGAAAGACTCTGACTAACAAGACCTGTGGGCAGGAAATTAGCGGCGGTCGCTATTGCTGATAGGCTGAGGAAAGTTCTGCGCGAAGTTTTGTGACATATCATTTGCAGTTTGATTACCGCGCGACTCTTTGGAGTGCGGTGATTTGTCACCGCTTTCCCCTTTCCTCGCGAATGTGCGGAAAATTCAACGAGTCTTCATGCTAACAACTTTATTGGGAATCATAGCCACAAACCATAGCGTGTCGTCTTTATCGATGCGAAAGTCGCGTATCTCAAGGTCCAAAAACGGCACGGGATAGGTGGTAAAGCTCCTTGTGTCGGGATCGAACTTCATCATCACATCCTGATGCCATGTAGAAAGCCAGATTTTATCGTCCTTCGTGACCTCCAAGGCATAGGGTTGAGGACGAATTCCCGGCATTAAGTATTCCGTCATCTTCTCAGTTTTTGGATCAAACATGCCGAGCCGATCGACAAGAAACTCAGTAAACCACACCCGACCCTTCGAGTCGGCTCGCACTCGGCGGACACCTGAGTTTTTTGTGGGTGTTGGATAATCGATGACCTTCCCAACCTTTGGGTCCAGTTTGCCCAGACTGCCGGTGCCGATGTTAGCAATCCAGATTACTCCGTCTTTATCGATGTCGAGTCCGTATGGATGAGCATCCTTTACGGGTACTTCATACTCCGTAAATTTTTCGGTCGCCGGATCGAAGCGGGCGATGCGGTTCCCCTCGTATTCTGAAATCCACAATATCCCCTGTGAGTCAAAGATTAATGTGTGGGGCCCCGACTTTTTTTGGGGTAGTGGATACTCTTTAAATATTTCCGTGACTGGATCAAAGCTTACGATTTTGTTTGCAGGATCTAAATGCAACCTCTCTGTAAACCAGATCTTTTCATTCTTATCGACAACGATGCCATGCGGAATCGAGTTGGCCGTCGGCGCGTCCCAGATCTTGAACCTACCAGTTTTGATCTCAAGTTTTCCGATTCGTGAACCATACGCGTCAGTAAACCAGATATTTCCGACATGATCGTAGGTAGCAGTGTGCGGCAAGGATTTCTGGAGCGGAATGTCCCACGCTGTATATCGAACGTCCATGGGCCTGCCGGGAGTTACTGCCATCTTGTCCGCAGCATGATGGAGAGAAGATTGTGGGGCAAAGGCGTTGGCTGCATATTCGATTAGGAGTTCTTCCTTGCCGTCAGGAATTTGCGCGCCAAATGCCGTTCGCATGTTGGCGGTAATCTCTCGCCAGGCGTTTGTGTTCCACTCCCCTGATACCATTTTTTGCAATGTGTGGCAGCCGGTGCAATTTGAGACCAGCACTTCCTTCCCTTCTCCCTTCGGCAAGAGCGGCAAAATTTCTGCGCTGGTCAACTCTGAAACATAAATAGGAACCCGTTTGACCTGAAGATTCACCGTCGCGAGAAATTGGTCATTCGCCACCCTCTGCGCCGGGCCTGTCCAGCCTCGACTTGCAACCATCAATTCATAGTCACCCGGTTCAAGATCTTCAATCTCGTAACGGCCTTGCGTTTGGGTCAAGACGAAAACGCTGCGACCAGTTATACGATTGCGTGCCTTTACGAACACGCCTGGTAGTAGCCTGCCGGCTTGATCTCGAATTTGACCGGCGATCTTGCGTTCGCTTACATGACTGGATTGATTGCCCTTACTTAATCGCATGAAGCAGCAGTACACGAGTGCTATAACAACAATGAAGCTAAGAAAACACCTTAAGTGTAAATGCATGGGCTGCGTCCTATTAATAAGAAAAACCTCAGTCTCCCGCAAATCATATGGGCAACTGAGTGGCCTGCCGCCTAGAAGCGCTACGGTTAAGCAAGAGGAGGCAGCTGCCGGCGCCCCGGGTTTTTCAATCGCTACCGCGCGTGTTCTACTGTCAGAAGATAAACTTCACACCGAATTGCAGCTGACGCGAACTCGTTGAGGTTCGGGTAATTCGCCCAACATTCGGCGGAATAGTCCCGTCTTCGTCCGTAAACACAGTCACAACATTGGGTAGCGCAAAGTTTGCCCGATTGAGCAGGTTAAACGCCTCAGCTCTGAACTGCACCTTCAGTCGCTCTCCAATGTTATTGGTTTTCAGAAACGACAGATCAACGGTAAACAGCCCTGGCCCAGTCAGCACGTTCCTACCAACATTGCCGAATTGTCCAGGAGGGGGAAGCGCAAAGGCCGACGGACTAAAATACTGCAATGTGCCTCCAGTTACGGCGCTCTCTGGTGTAGCCCCTGGGGCCCAATCTGGCCTCTCGATATTGTCAGTATTCCCATCGTTAGAGTTGTTTAAGCTAATGATCGGGTTAAACGGCGTACCGGAGCGAGCGGTAATAATGCTATTCAACTCCCATCCCCCGAGGAAGAAGTCTTGCACCCTGCGGGAGCCGTGGGCACTTGAGTCAGTTTTGTACGGAAGTTGCCAGACCGTGTTAAGCGAGAAGTTGTGGCGAACGTCGAATACAGACAAGCCACGCTCGGCCCTCAAGTTATAGGGGTCTTGAGCAAATTGTGTTGACTCCAGCAGGTAAGCCCCGACGGCATCTGAAGATGTGTCGATGGATTTGGAGAACGTATAAGCCATCTGCATCTGCAGACCCTGTGCAAATCGGCGCTCCAGGTTGAACTGGAAAGCGTGATAGTAAGCGTCACCGCTGTGCGTTGTTACACGAATGGGACCAAACGCGGGATTTCGCAGGGGGTTATCGCCGGGTGGAAATTGCTTCTCACCATCAGGCAGCAGCGTGAAGTTTGCCGATGTGTTCCGGTTGCTGTTCGTCGGAAGGTGTACCCCTCGGGAACCAACGTAGGCAACGGTTGCTGTCAAGCCGCCAAAGAGCTGTCGTTGACCGGTAAGATTCCATTGCTGCACATAAGACGGTTCGGGATCAAACTCGTATGCCTCGAGCGCCACTAGCCCAGGGAAGTCGCGAAGACTCCCAAATGCATTGGGAAATGGTGGGACAAATTGAGGGGGAACACCAGCCGCTTCGCCAAACACAAAGCCGATGATGTCGAAAGGTGCTTGATTTGACATCTCAAAACGATAGCCTGCGGGATAGATTTGCGCGAAAAAGATTCCATAACCGCCCCGAAGGCTCGTCTTCCCATCGCCGAAGACGTCCCAGGCAAATCCAACTCTCGGGCCGAAGTTCTTCTTCGTGTTATTTTTAAAAAAGGGCGGCCCAGCGGTTGATGCAGAATCGCGAATATAATCTCGAAGATTTGAAACCTTGTTGTTTGCTTCTGTCGGACTGGTCATAGGTTCGTAGCGAAGCCCCAGGTTGAGCGTCAAATTACTCCGCACTCTCCAATCGTCCTGAAAATATCCGGCAAAGAGACTTGTTCTGATTCCGCGATAGACGTCATTTGCGGTTGGTAGTGACGCAGCAAAGATTAGGTATTTGGCGGTCAAAAAGTTTTCATAAGAGCCGAACAGGAATCCGCCAAAAGGAATATTGGCGGATACAGCATTCAATTGTATTCGGCGAAATGTAAAGCCGAATTTCATGTTATGAGAGCCACGCACATAGCCAAGCTGGTCCGAGACCTCAATGTTGTTGCCTACCAGGAAGCGTGGCACTAGTGTTCTATCCGATAGCGTCGAAAGACCTCCAAGATCCCTGAAGAGGCCAAGCGCGGGTGCACCGGGAATAAAGAAGAGAGACTCCGGGACGTCAATTACATCCACGAGATCACCTTCGACTCTGGATCTGTTAAAAGCAAAACGCACGGTGTTAACGAGATGGGGATTGAATATATGGGTCTCGCCTAACCCAACGTATTGGTTGCGCGCCTTGACCAGCGAGTTTGCGATCACGAAGTCGGGCTCGATACGCTCCGAGTCGTCAAACAGATATCTCGCAAAAAACGTGTCCGCGGAAGAAAGGCTATGATCACCTCGGATTAGGAAATAATCTTCGTCTATCCGCCCGCTATCACCGCGAGTATAGATTCCCAGCCCGCCGCCCGCGTCGCCGCCATTCGGTAGAGGATATAGGTCTATGTATGGCCTCATCGCGGCCGCCGGCATGGGTAGGCCCGGAGCTGTTCCATTACGAGCGGCCGCGGTTGGTACAAAGAATGTATTTGTTGTAGCAAGCCGTTGCCGCAAACCCTCGTAGGCGCCAAAAATGAATGTCCGATTTTTTCGTATCGGGGCTCCGATGCTGCCGCCGAATTGGTTACGCTTAAATGGCGGCACATCTGCCTTACCATCGTTGTCAAGGTCGACCGTATCAAAGGGCCTGCGCGCGTCGAGTGCTGAGTTACGCAGAAACTCGAAGGCGGTACCATGTATATCATTAGCCCCCGATTTCGTAACCATGTTGACTATTCCGCCCCCTGCGCCGCCAAATTCTGCGCTGTAGTTGTTCGTCAACAGTTGAAACTCTTGAACAGAATCGACCCCAGTAAATCCTCCTGCGACTGAGCCGGGTGTTGTGTTCTGAACTTCATTGACTGATGTTCCATCCAGCATGAAATTATTAAAACTGATCCGACCGCCGTTAATCGACATCTTAACGCTGCCTGTTCCAGAGTTGATTTGCTGGGTGTCAGCCAAGCTACCGACGTTGACTACGCCTATCTGCAGAGTAGCCAACTGCAAAAGATCGCGGCCATTGAGGGGGAGTTCCTTAATCGTGCGCTCGTTCACCAATGCGGATACTTCCGAAGTCGTCGTGTTGACGAGAGGAGCGTCGCCCGTAATCTCTACCTGCTGAGCAATGTCACCGACCTTTAAGTTGACGTTTAGAACTGCATCGCGCCCAACAGTAAGTACGAGTCCACGGCGGAGTTCTCGTGTGAATCCCTGCCGTTCAATTAAGACTTGGTAGTCGCCCGGCGCTAATTCAGAGATCAAGAACCTTCCCTCGTCATCGGCTGAAACCGTTCGCGCGATATTTGTCTGGACATTCGTAGCCGTGATCTTGGCCCCGGGCACTTTAGCGCCATTAGGGTCGCTAACTTCTCCAGAGATTGTCGCTGTTGTGGTTTGAGCCAGGCCCGGGACCGCAAAAACCAGCAAGAAGAGCAGGCTACACATCCAACCAGAAATACTCTGGGCGTTTTTTAGGGAAACTCGCCGATCTCTCATGGCTACCTCCAATCAGACTGTTGGCCCGTGTCACGGGGCGGTTAATTAAGGTGTCATGGCTACTCGAAAGCCGGTACTTGCGTAACGAATCAACGGGTAATTCCAGAGTCGAGCGGCCGCGCGCATGTGTTGTGGTCCGCCAAACCAGGAACCACCGCGCAATGACCGCTTTTCTCCGTTGCTCGGACCCGACGGATTTTTTTCCGGAGAAGTGGAATAGTAATTTTCGTCGTAGTAGTCGGCACACCACTCCCAGACATTGCCGGCGACGTCATAAAGCCCATATCTGTTCGGCGGAAACGTGCCAATCGGCGATGTATTGAGAAACCCATCTTTGCTTCTTATTCGGTCGTTATCCGATTCAGATCCGCCATTTGCACGAAAATTGCCGCCGCTATCAAACTCCTCATTGCCCCAGGGATAGTTCTGGCCCTCCAAACCACCACGAGCTGCTTTCTCCCATTCAGCTTCTGTTGGTAGACGATACCTTTTTCCTGTTCGCTGGCTTAACCACTGGCAATAGGCCACGGCGTCTTCCCAATTGATCCCAACTACCGGATAAGCTGGCAGCGCTTTGAACGATGCGAGGCTGGTTTCTCCATCTGGCGACCACTCCGCTTCCGGGTACT
>Ga0214473_10004840_pt1 | contig 16161 bp, 15 predicted proteins | sample RVTome_7_FD_203509 | JGI IMG/M metagenome (GOLD analysis project Ga0214473, IMG submission 203509) | Soil microbial communities from uranium-contaminated site in the Upper Colorado River Basin, Wyoming, United States - RVT98D197 | ecosystem: Environmental > Terrestrial > Soil > Contaminated >... | reverse complement strand
CCACCTGCTCTACCGTCGGACTGTCCTGCCGACCCACTTCGCTGTCTTTGTTCAACTCCTTAATGTCCGGGGCTATTATCTCATAAAGCCCCGGGTTCTTACTCAAGATCGTATCGATTAATGCCAATTCCGGATCTAATGCCCAGTTCGGATTGTCTAACTTCAATCTCAGCTCATTGAGTATCTTCATCTCTTCCCGTCTCCTGCAACTTGATTTTTGTGATCATTTCGCACAACCTATTATAATACATCACGTTGCAGTTTATAAACAGACTCTAACTAGTAGGTGGGAGGATCATCATGATTCGAATATCCTCAAAAAAGAGAGTTTTTCTTCCTTTATGTTTGGTTTCATGTACAATCCTTATCAGTTGTTCGACTTTGCCCCCGAGAGCAGAAAAGTGGCCGCCCTTTAACGGTTTCATGGGGGCCAAATGGGAAATCTCTGTGGAGGAGGCAAAGAATGTGATGGAGACGGAGGGGAAGAAAGTCTTCGAGGATAGGACTGCGAGATCTCCGTATGCCCTCTATGCTTCTGGAACTTATTTGAATTCACCCGCCATCTTCAGCTACTTTTTTACGCCTAAATCGAAGAAGCTCTATCGGGTGGATATCACCCTTAAAGATCTCACGATCTACCCGAAGGCTAAGGAAGATTTATTGGCTAAATTGGGAACTCCTTCTTACTCTCAGCCGGGAATAGACCATTGGACCTGGAGCGATAAGAGCTTGGTCATCTTTCAAAGAGAACCGGATGTCATCCAGATCAGCTATATCGGCGGTGAAATATCGACATTAAACCACCAAGAAACGAATCCATAAAAGGAACAAATGAACATAATAAATCAATATTCCTGTCAGTTGCGTAAGACCCTATCAAAGGCTGGTGGGTGTGTTGGGCCGGGTAAAATCATAAAATAATACTACACTCCCGGGCGATTTATCGCCAAAGCTTTACAGCGGAACCTTTTAGCGTTTCACAACTGCGTTTCCAAGCACAATGCAGTAGTCACGTAAAGTGATATCGCGTGTTACCTATAAAACATATTAAAAATCCGCTTAGTAAAGGTTTGGAAACACACCCACCAGCCTTTTGAATGCAACGTTAAGGTCTTCCTAACCATGCTGGACATCCCGGTGGCGCGTTCGCATGAAGAGTGGACCGAGGGTCATCAGGATGAAGCCAGCGCCGGGACAGACGGCCATCATCAGGGTCATTGGAACGGCGGTTCCATTGTGCAAATAGCTCACCAATCCGGATGCCACGGCCCCTGATATCATCATGGTACTGCCCATGATGGCCGAGGCACTCCCCACATTTCTGGAAAAGGGTTGTAACGCCAATGCAGCTGAGTTCGGATTGATAAAACCGAAACAGAACAGAAACAAGACCACCAGGCCCACAAATGCCATTTTGGGCAGCATTCCTGTGAAGCTGCCGGTGAGCAACAGTAGGCCTATGGCCGTCTGCAGTGCAGTGACCGCGGGCAAGATCAGGGCGCTATCATACTTCCTTAACAACATCCTGTTCACTTGATTGCCGACCACGGTAGCCAATGCATTCACACCGAATATCCATCCATATTGCGTTGCGGTAAAACCGAATAGATCAATATAAACAAATGGAGAGCCGGTAATGTACGAGAAAAGCCCTCCACTGCCCGCCGCACCCGCCAGAGCATAGATTACGAACCGACGCTCTCCGAACACCTTGGAATAGCCTATCATTACGCTCTTCGGTCGAAGTGAGATAGAAGGGTCGGCCCCTTTCGTCTCGGGAAGTACCTGTTTGATAGCAACGAGAACAAACGCTCCCATCACGGCAAGGACGCCAAAAATAAAGCGCCACCCCAGGGTGGACACGATCAAGCCGCCAATGGTGGGGGCGATAATTGGCGCAACGCCGAATATGGTCATCAGCACGGACAGGGCCCGGGCCACTTCACGCCCGGAGAACAGATCACGGATGACCGAACTGCTGCCCACCATGCCCACACAGCAGCCCATAGCGAGAAACAGCCGCAGACCGATCAGATAGTTTATAGACGGCGAAAAGGTACAGCCAACTGCGGCAAGTATGTACACGAAAAGTCCAACCATCAAAGGCTTTTTCCTGCCATAACGATCGAGCACCGGGCCGAACATCAACTGCCCCATTGAAAGACCAATGAAATAACTGGTAAGTGTAAGCCCGACTTGAGCGACGTCCGTTTTCAGGTCGCGTGCGATTGCCGGAAAACCGGGCAAATACATGTCGACCGAGAACGGGGCGATGGCCGAAAGGGCGCCCAAAACGAATAAAATTGTGTTCTGCTGCTTGCGATCCATTACAGGCCCATCTTTTAATCTGTCTTTAGCTTGACAATGTCATCAAGGTTATAGTATTTTTTCTAAATATTTTAAAGAGCGAAACATATCAGGGGATTTGAAAGGATACGGTTATTAACGAATCCAAGCGTCGCTCGTTTTTCTTCACGGCTCTTCCCTTCTATATATTGGCGCACTGTGCCCATCACCTTCTGACTGCACTGCCCATGCCGCTGCTGCCCTTTATCCGCACAGAATTCGGTCTGGACTACACCCAGGCTTCGTTTGTCACCTCGGCATTCGCCCTTGCCAACGGCGCCGGGCAATTGCCGGCCGGATGGCTGGCGGACCGTTTCGGCCCAATGGCCCTCATTATGGTTGGCATCCTCGGCGTGGCCCTGGCCGGGGTACTGGTAGGGATTTCACAAACCTATGTCATGCTCCTTGTTTTCCTGATACTGATGGGGTTGGTGGCCGGCGGTTACCATCCAGCGGCGACACCGCTCATTTCCCAATCCGTGGAACCGAACCAGCAGGGAAAAGCACTCGGGTATCATCTGATCGGCGGCAATGCCAGTTTCTTCTTGGCCCCGGTGGTTGCAGGGACGATAGCCGGTGTCTGGGGATGGCGTGGCTCTTTCTTCGGACTGGCCATTCCCACAGTAATCTTCGGCTTGATATTCTATTTCTATCTCAGGCGGAGGACCGGCAAAAGCCATGCGCAGCACGCCAGAAGAGGCCTGGGTGAGGATAAACCTCCGCCGCCGGGTAATGTCCGCCGGATGGTAGCCTTCTTAACAATGACCGTGCTCGGCGGGGGCGCCAGTATGTCCATCATGGCGTTCCTGACCTTGTACGCCGTGGACCGCCTTGGAGTTACTGAGGAGATGGCAGCTCCTCTGCTCTCTATCGTATTTTTTTCAGGCCTCTGGGCGGGACCCGTGGGAGGTTACCTCTCCGACCGTATCGGGAGAGTGCCCATCATAATAGTCACCAGCCTTATCAACGGGTTCCTAATTTACCTGATGCCATTGGCCGGCTGGGGTTTTGGCTTTTTTGCCATCCTGTTTTTCTTTGGCTTGAACAATGCGCTGCGTTGGCCGGTAGCCGAAGTATTCATCATGGAACAAACCTCGTCACGCCACCGCTCCACCCTCTTTGGTGTTTACTATTTCACCATGCACTATACCGGCGCCGTCTTCGCCCCGATGATGGGATCCATCATTGACAAATGGGGCTTCGACATCTGCTTCACCATAGCCAGTGGCGCCGTGGTGGTGGTGACAGCAGTCTGCTCGCTTTTCATGAGGGGCAGCCCAAGACTGGTATCCTGAATCCTCTTCGTCCATCTTCATATTGTGAAAAGTGTAGACGTAACCCCCGTAACCCCGACATTCACTTCTTCAAGCACGTTCTGTGTGAACATCCTTTAATATTTTCTAAGGAATTTGAAACGATTTTTTGTGGGTCCGGTGGAACCATACCGGAGATCTAACACGGCAAAACGACCTTTTACTTTGACAAAAAATGCAGAAGAGAGCTTTTAAAAACTAATTTTCGCTCTCTTGATTTCAGAGATTCCAAAGAATGATTACAGGGATTTCTGGGCTTTTTCAGAAATCTCCAGAATCAACGTTGACACACAAAGATGGGGTGACTAAATTTGGATCAAATGAAAGGAGGTGATAGGAATGGCTGAGATCAAAATGCCTCATCAGGCCCACGAAGAACATCTCTGCCTACTGCAGAATGTGGGGTATCTCAAATCCAATCTCCAGGATTACAAGAAACTCGTGAAAGACGGAAAATACGTTTGCCAGGGATGCGGTCGCGTGGCTGCAAACGAAAAGAATCTCTGTGCCCCTGAAAAAATCTAAGGGAAGCCGCGAAACCTTTTTTAAGGGAGGTCTTTCCAGACGAAGAGCCCTCCCTTTGTTTTTTAATGGTCTAATTCGAAAAATTATGTTAAAAAGAACAGGTTACATAGAAATTATGAATGGCGCGGAATGAATCGAATTTCTAAAATAGGATTCATTGTTTGCTTAATCCATTTTCATTCGAGTGATTCGCTATCATTCGGGTAATTCATCCAAAATGCGGCGGAGGTGGAAAGAATGATAAATCTGGATATCCCGGGATGGGGAAATATTGATATTGAGAATGTGGCTTTCGATCTGAATGGGACGCTTGCGATCGACGGGAAAATGTCCGCAGAGGTGAAAGAGCGGATCAATGCCCTTTCCGAAAAAGTGAAGGTGTATATCCTGACGGCTGATACTCATGGAACGGCAAATGACGAGATTCGGGATATCGACGTCTCCTGGGTGAAGATCACCGAAGAAGACACCGCCAAAGGAAAAATGGAATTCCTTAAAACGATCAATCCGGAAAATACGGTTGCAATCGGAAATGGGGACAACGATCATCTTCTCCTGAGAGAAGCCGCTCTCGGTATTGCCGTGATGAGTGAGGAGGGAATTTCAACCTTAGCAATTAAAGAGGCGGACCTTGTGGTAAGAAACATCACGGATGCTTTCAACCTCTTCCTCAAACCCAAGAGATTGATTTCCACCTTACGGAAATAAAAACCTCATTGCAAAATGATCATTGTCCCGCCGACGGCGGGATTAGCAATTAGCAATGAGACCCAAGATATAAAGCCTCTTATTGCTAATTTTGAAATGCTGATTTTGCATTTTGCATTGATCCTTTCCGGGTAATCCCTCGCCCTTTTCGCTCTTCGGTCTAAGGTCTACAGTCTTACTGTCACAGACCAAATATACAGCCTTTTTGCCATAAAAATGCACATTTCCACCCATTTACTAATCTGAAGCAATTTGGCAATCTGATTATTGGGCGCTGTGGAAGCCTGGTTTCTTAGCTCTACCCAACAGCAAAACCCTCCTCTTCAACCTCCTAACCCCCATGGATGTCCCTGGCCCCCCGGGACATCCATGGGCTTTCCGAGTATCACTCACTTGGGATTTCTCCATCTGAAGCAGACAGTAGTCACATTTTCGAGAAAGTGGGAATTGACTTTCCGTTAGATGGCCTGATATAAAATTCTTATAGACCTCATTCATGTCAAAGAGTATGCAGAAAAGGAGATCTCAAGCATGAAAAAGCCTTATAAAATAGGGATCATTGTTATTGCAGCTCTTGTTCTTTTGATGATTGGATTTTCCCTCCTTTTGAAAAGTTTTCTCTCAGAGGAGACGCTCAAGGCATTCCTCCTTCCGAGAGCCGAAACCCTTACGGGCCGGAAGGTCGATCTGGACCAGATCAATGTCTCCCTGTTCAAAGGAATTGTCGCAAAAGGTCTGAGCGTCAAAGAGAAAGATGGGCAGAAAGATTTCCTTAAGACTGGGGAGTTCATCCTCTCCTATCAGATCCTCCCCCTTCTTAAAAAAGAGCTCGTCATCAGCAAGATAGAGATCATCTCGCCTTCCCTCTCCATCAGGAAAGAGAAGGGGGGAAAGTATAATTTCAGCGATTTCACGGAAAAGCGATCCCGTCAGCCGGAGAAACCCTCCCAACCTTCTCCGCCCGCTCAAGCCGAATCAAAAGGGCTTCCCATTGCCATTATTGCTGACAAACTGGTTGTTCAAGACGCCAGTTTCACCTTTGTGGACGAGATGAAGGAACTGCCTGATATGACCGGTGTCCTTAATGCGGAGTTCAAAGGATCGGTTGGAAGAGAAGGAACTCCTCAGCTCGAATTCGGTCGTATTGATCTGAAAGAGATCAAAGCGAGTCTGAAAGACATGGAGGTGAAAACATCCGGAAAGATTGAGATAGACCCCCAGACCGTCCGCGCAACCCTTCAAGCAATCATCGGAAAGGACACACTTGATATCAATGTGACGGTAAAGGATTATCTATCTGCCCCGGACGTTGTAGGAAATCTCCATGCGCGAAACCTCGATCTCGAAAAATTGATGGCCCTTGGCGGTGGCAAGAAAGATCAGCAAGCCGCTCCCCCAAGGAGCGAAGAGAGAAAAGAACAGAAACCTGCTGCTGCAGGCAGTGGCCCGGCAGAGAAGCTCAAAGCTTCCGGACAGATCAAGGTGGACCAGGCAAGGTTCCAGGATTACACCATTAAGGACTTCGGCTTAACCTACCAGTATGCTAAGAAAATGATGAAAGTGGAGCCTCTTGGACTGCAGTTCTCGGGCGGAGATGCCTTTACCATGGAGGGTACTCTTAAGGGGAATCTCCAGTTCATTGGGCAAGACACTGCTACGATTAAAAAAACTCTGAGGGGGAAATCTGAGGCAAAGCTTGGAAAGGGAAAAGTGAAGCAGTCGAAGATCTTTGATACCATCGCCCTTATTACCGGCATTCCAGACCTGAAGGACCCTCAGATTGATGAAGGATTATTCAATTTCGATATCAAGGAAGAGAAGGTGTATGTAGACGGGTTCATCGGATCAAGCCTGTTCAAGATAGCTCCCAAGGGATGGATGGACTTCGACAAAACGTTGGAAATCCCAATGGAGCTTAAGGTGGCCCCAACCCTTACAGGGAGATTTGGGAAAGGGATCGCTTCGATCAAATTCATCGAAGATGACCAGGGGTGGAAGGTCATCCCCCTCAGGATCGGTGGGACAACCGATCAGCCCAAAGTCAGCCTCAACGAGGAGGCACTAAAAAAGCAAATTGTTCCGGGCTTGAAAAGGGAATTGGAAAAGTATTTACGGGGGAAGAAAGCGGAGGAATCAGAAAAATCCGGCGAGAAGACATCTCCGAAAGACTTGATTAAAGGACTCTTTGGAAAATAAAAATTGCAGCGTATCTTCTTTCTGGTTACTCCCTGATCTGAAAAACGGGCGGAGAAATTGACTCACTCTTGCAGAGGGGGCAGCGGCTTGGGGTATTCAGGCGGGTCCTCTTTTTGAAGGAAAAACTGCATTTCTGGCAGCGAGCAGGTTCTGCCATGAGCTTTTTGGGATGAACCGATTTGGCAATATGGTTAAGGTGATCAAGGGCTTCCCTTTCTTTTATTCCAAAGCGTTTCGAAATCTCACGCAGATCGAGCGGTCCTTGTTTCAGCACTTCAGCAATCTTCTTTCTTGGGGTTACTATCATGATTCTATCCCCGTTCCGATCGGCTGAACCACCAACCGACTAATGTCCCATGCCCGGAGGGCAACCCCAAAGCATGAAAATATTCCGGATATTTGGGTTATGGTTACGGTTACGAAGCCTGTTTCGCTTAGGGGAGTACGGTGTGTGAACTTCTTAAGACGAAAGACGTAACCGAATTACGATACGGGCATCGTTGCCTTGACCGTTAGACGAGAACTTTATTTTCTAACTAATGCCCCATGCCCGGAGGGCGCCCACGAACCATGAAAATCCCCCCTCGCCCCCCTTTTTCTAAGGGGGGTAATGATCTCCTCCCTTTGGCAAAGGGAGGTTGGGAGGGATTTTAAGGTGCTATTTTCTAATTAAGACTTTTCAGTACACTCCGTATTCCTTGGTAAATTCGAACATGGCCCGCACGTTCTCCGGCCTTGCGTCAGTAAGATGAGCGGATGCATCCATGATGAAACCCCCACCCTTTCCCACATAGTCGATGAGCTTCTTGCAGTAGGCCCTGACATCCTCCGGCAAGCCTGTTGCGAGTAGGGAAACCGGCACATTACCCCTGATACAGACCCGGTCTCCCAGGATATCCTTTGCCTTCACCATGTCTGTCGCCTCGAATCGGTAGATCGCCTTTCCGGCAGGGATGTCCTTTATGAATTCGAGTCGCGACGTGCAGTCGCCTTCCCAGAAGAGGTATGGTGTGAGTCCCTCATGAATGAGGGCAACCGTCAGTTCCCGCAACGTAGGCCAGTAGAATTTCTTGAACTGCTCCAGTGACATGAATCCGTCCAGTCCCTTATGGAGGGCAATGAAGACGAGTTTGTTGCCCGTCCTTTTTCCAGTGCTTATGCCTCGTTGGATTTCAAGAGGCAGGAGCTTCTCGCATGCCTTCACAACCGTATCGGGCCGCCTGTACATATCGAGCATGAGCCCCTTCGTGCCCCGAAGAAAATCACCCAGCAGGTCAAAAGGGGCCTGTGCAAGCCCTCCGCCTTGAACGGGGAAGCCCTCCTCCTTCAACTTTTCTCCAAAACGCTGTGAGTAAGCCCCAAGCCGTTCCGCCTCCTGCCCCGCCTTCCTAACTGCATCAAGCGCCTCCTGCAATTCCGGCAGGCTGAAGACCCCGAAAGCGCCAAAACCCATGTAATGGGTGAAATTTTGGAAAGAGGGCAATTTTTCGAGACCTTTTAAAGCGCCTGAGATCCTGGGCCAGTATTTACGGACCAAGAAGTCCATCGGGTCGGAAAAGAAATGGTCATACTCGTCGGCATTCATGTACTCGCCCTCTACGAACTGGTAGGGAACATCCGGACCGAGTTGGCGTCCCGGCCACTGCATCTGCTTGTAATCCAGCACGTCGAGGAGAGGGCCCAGGAACGTTAAACCGAAAGGGTTCTGCGCCAAGTCCGGCTCGAATTCCTGTGTGATTTTAAGATGCATCTCCCACAGCTTATCCGGGTTGTACATCATCTCTTCCATCGTGCAACCGTAATAGCGGGCAGGGAAGAAATAAAAAGAGGCTGTGATGGGCACGTGATCGGGAACCCTTAACTCAATAGCATCCATGATTCTTTTTTCCCGGGTCTTGTAAAGATTTTCCTTTTTTTCTTTCATTGGTTTACTCCAGTCGTTAAATTGAGTTTTCCTCTTATTTCGAGGTGGACTAAATCTACCAAAATCGCAGTCAGGAATCAAGTTATGTCAGACAATCATGTCTGACATCAGATTTAAACCTTTCCCCTCCACACTTTCCGTGTCATACTTTTTTAATAGGTAGGTTGCTTCTTGCATGACAGGAGGAACATCTAATGAGACTTAAAGTTTTTCTCTCCATCTTGATTCTGATGCTGACATTTGCCTCACCGCTGCTTGCAGCAGAAGTAAAGGTGAATATCCAGGAGTGGGACGTTCCTTCGCCGAACTCATTTCCCCATGATCCGGCAGTCGCGCCGGATGGATCGCTGTGGTATACCGGCATGCAGTCCAATACCCTCGGGCGACTTGATCCAAAAACGGGGAAAATAAAAGAGTATCCCCTGAAATCCCCCAATTCAGGTCCCCATGGATTGGTAGCAGATCGTGAAGGCAACATCTGGTTCACAGCAAACTACGAGAGATATATCGGGAAATTGAACCCGAAAACCGGCGAAGTGAATGAGTATCCGATGCCCGATCCAGTTGCCCGTGATCCGCATACGTTGATCTTCGATGCAAAGGGCATGTTATGGTTCACTGTCCAGGGAAGCAACTTCGTGGGCCGGCTCGACCCTAAAGCAGGCGCCATCAGGCTTAAACAATCCCCTACTTCCGGTTCGAAGCCTTATGGGATCGTGGTAAACACGAAAGGAATACCTTTCTTCTGTGAACTCGGGATTAATAAACTTGCAAGCATCCATCCAGATACCATGGAGATTACGGAGTACACTCTCCCTGAAGGCGCACGACCCAGGCGACTCACCATTGGGTCCGATGATATGGTCTATTATACCGATTATGCTCGTGGGTACTTGGGCCGTTTGAACCCCAAAGAGGGTAAAGTCGAAGAGTGGGCTTCACCCGGCGGGTCAGGGTCGAGACCTTACGGTATTGCATCGACACCTGATGGTGTCGTCTGGTACAGTGAATCGGGCATGAAGCCTAACACGATCGTGCGGTTTGACCCAAAGACCAAATCCTTCACCACCTGGCCGATTCCCTCCGGTGGCGGTGTCGTTCGCCACATGGTGGCCACATCAGGAGGGGATCTTTATATCGCCTGCAGTGGGGTCAACAAAGTTGGGATCGTTAGGATCGTTCGTTGAATTGTGTTATTGCCGCCGGCGGGTTTTTATCTTTACATTCATGCCAAAGGCCATGAAGCACGGATGACTGTCCCTTTCCCAAGTGTGGATTCAATATGAAATAAACCGCCTGAAAACAGAGCCCGTTCTTTCATACTCGAAAGACCCAGACCCCTCTGGGAATTTTTTTGAGAGAGTGCCTTTTCAACATCAAACCCCTGACCATTGTCCCGAATAACAAATTCGATGGAGGAATTCTTTTGGGTAAGGGAAAATCTCACGGAATCCGCCCCGGAGTGTTTGGCGATGTTATTCAATGCCTCCTGAGCGATTCTAAACATTGCGATTTCAATGGCCTGAGAAATTTGGGTTCCGTCTGAGTGAAATTTTTTATTTACCTTGATGTGAGAATGAGTCTTTTGAAAATCCCTGCAGAGCCAAGTCAGAGCCGGGACAATACCCAGGTCATCCAGGACCGAAGGGCGGAGGGACATCTGTATCCTTTGGGCCTCTGAGATTGCAATGGCTAACTCATTCAACACATCTTTTAGGATATTATTCTTTTCGGGCTTGCTGAGGACAGACAGAAGTTCATACCGGATGGCAGAGAGGGAGGCACTAAAACTGTCATGCACCTCGGACGCGATTCGTCTTCTTTCTTCCTCCTGGGCCGTAAGGAGGCGGGTTGAAAGATGCCGGAGCCGGTCATTCGCCTTAGCCAACTCCTCCCGGGTCTTGAGGATCTCCTTTCCATCTAACTTCCGCTTCGTCATATCAATGACTGCGGATCGGCACTTAACTTCTTCCCCCCTCCCTACAGCGACGCTTTCAAGTGAAACATAAACATAGGGTCCTTTATGATGTTGCTTTATTCTCAGTTCGCAAGTCCGGCTGGCATCGCTGGAAAAAACTTCTGTCAAATATTTATGAAACAGAGCGATGTCCTCTTTCTTAACAAAAATTATAAAAGGCATGCCTACCAGCCGTTTCCTCGGAGGGCCAAGCAAATGGGCGCCGGTCAGATTTACATCCATGATTCTTCCTTTTCGGTCAAAGGTGAAGTACCCGATAGGGGCGAAGTCATACAGGTCGAGGTATCGGTCTCTCGCCTCCTCGAGTGCCACCTGGTTCCTTCGGAACTCATCATTCTGCATTTCAAGCTCAATCTGATGAACCTGAAGCTCATGGACCAGCCTTGGGGTGTCTATGCTGGATTCGATTGAAACCCGTTCAGGATGTTCGAAGAGGAGCTTTTCGGCCTTCCTATAAAGACTCGTTGTCCGGGAGGGTTTATTTCTTTTTGCTGTCATGACATTCTTCCCACCCTCCACTTTCTTTGAGCGTGAAGGTGGGGTGGGGTTTGTTTTGATTTAATGAATTTATATCCGTAATTCTCAGGTTAGCAAGAAAGTAATGGAATTAAAGTAGGGTGAGGAATGTATTCTTGATGCAGAAACTATGTATTTCAGGGGCTTTCGCCCCCGGACTTCCTATTCGAGCGATCGCACACTTATTTAAGGAAAACCAGAAACTCCACCGGGATCCCGTCCGGATCTTTCATATAGAAGAATGCGCCCTCACGTTCATCGTGCATGAGCTGAGGCCCGGACAGAAACTCCATGCCCTCTCTTTCAAAAAAGGCGGCTATCTCGAAGATATCGCCACCTTGCTTGCCATTGAGGCATACCTGCAGATAGCCGAAATCCCCCCACCTTGCAGCAAACGGAATGGACCTTCCTCGGGGTTCCAACACTTCGAAGAGTTCTACCATCCCTTCGGCTTGGCTGCTTGCAAGGACACAAGACCGGACCTTCGTATGTTTCTTGCCGGATACTTCATCGACCAGCCCGGAAAAACTTTCATGGCGGTTTATGAACAGGGTATCGAACCCTAAATACTTCTGAAAAAATACCACTGACCGTTCAAAGTCAGTCACACTAAGGCCTACCCAGCGGACACCGCCAAATCTATCTTGCACCGGCACTTTTGCCCCGGAGATGAATTCAACCAAGTTCCCTTCCGGGTCCCTGCAATAAACGAAGTGACATTCCCCCCACCCTGGAATCCTCGCCGATTTCGGCTTGGAACAGAAATTGACGCTGCCCTTCAGTTCTTCATACAAGCGCTCCACTTCTAAAACGGCGACGGTGATCTTGACCACCCCGATATCACTCAGCCTGAACTCATTACGGATAGGGCGTGGAACGGGGTTGACCATTTGAACTAACTCGACAATGATCCCGCCGGCTGCCTGATTGAAAAGGATGGCAGCATAGACGGGATGCGGCGTCCGGACCACCTCGTGCAAAGCCGGATACTCAGCCTCGGGGAAATCGACAAATACGTTTTTGAATTCTAAGATATCTCTATAAAAAGACTTCATTGCCTCGAGGTTTTTCACCCCGAGAGCAACATGATGGACGCCATATCCTTTATACATAGCCCTCCTCCAAATAAAATATCAAAAGGAAACACACTCACCAGCCTTTTGAGGTTTCCAATCAAATCTCCATTGCGGCGTTGAATCCATCTGTCGTGGCATGCCATAGATTACCCCGCTCTCTCCTGCAATCCCCGATAACGTACACCTCAGGGGCAAGGTTCTCAAACATCCGGATGAGGTCTGTACGAGGCGTGACGCCCAGAGAGAGAACGACCGTATCACAAAGTACTGTGCCCCTCTTACCCTCTTTGTCGATGATGACGGCGCCCGTGTCCGTAATTCCTTCGAGCCGCACCTCTGTTCTGATATCGACCTGGTAGTCCTTCAGCATGTTCCGAAGGGCCGTCATATTCCAGGCAGGAGCATCGGCAGCAATCTGGTCTAATGGCAGCATATCGATCAGGACCACCTTCTTACCTGTCTTGACAAGGTGGAGGGCCGTTTCACAGCCTGTCAATCCCGCGCCTGCGATGAGGATCATGTTGCCGACTTCCACGCTGCCTTTATCGACGTCCCCTGCCCAGACGACATTCTTTCCGTTAACCCCGGGTAATTTGGGAATAAAGGGAGCAGCGCCGACCGCGATGATGAAAACATCGGGATGCTCTGCAGCGATGGATTCGGGCGTGGCCTCGGTTGAGAGTCTGACGTCAAGGTTGGATGTTTTCAGGGTTGTCCGTCGCGCCCAGTCGAGGTACTTTTTTACGTCTTCCTTAAATGGCGGGGCGGAAGCCATGATGAGGGCTCCACCCAGTTGCCGATTTTTCTCAAACAAAATCACTTCGTGACCCCGTTGTGCTGCTGTTTTTGCAGCCTCCATGCCTCCCGGTCCCCCGCCCACCACAACGACCCTTTTCTTTTTGGCGGGCGCCGGAGGGTTCACAAATTCTATTTCTCTCCCTGCTACCGGATTGACCGCGCATCGAGTCGGTAAGACATAGCTGCGCGACCGACCGAGGCAGGTGTTACAGCGGATACAGGGTCGAATGTCCCCTGCTTCACCGCTCTTAGCCTTTCTCACACAGTCCGGGTCGGCGATAATCGCACGAATCATAGCAACCATATCGGCTCTGTTCTGTGCGATGATCTCCTCGGCCATGTCCATGGTAATGGAGCCCACTGCGGTGATGGGTATCCTGAGCTCTTTTTTGAACTGCTCCGCAAAATGAACGTTGATGCCGCGGGGAATGTAAATGGGCTGAATCATCCTCGCACCGGTCTCGGTTGCATACAGATTGCCTGCCGATACATGGAGGAGATCGATCTTATCCTCAATCATCTTGGCGAACTCGATAGTATCCTGAACGCTTGGGGCTCCCGGGATGAGTTCGTCAGCGCTAATGCGATACTCAATTGCAACCTCATCACCTACTTTTTCTCGAATAGCCTCCAGCAGTTCGATAGCGAACTGCGCCCTTTTTTGCAGGCTTCCCCCGTAACGGTCAGAACGCATGTTCGTCAGAGGCGAGAAGAACTGACCGACCAGATGTCCGTGAGCCCCATGGATCATGACCATCTCCATGCCCGCATGCACGCAACGGTGGACCGCGTTGACAAAAAGAGCGATCGTCCCTTTGATTTGTTCCTCGGTCATCTCGGTAGGGGGACAGAGGCCCCCGAAGTTCAATTCAATAGAGGCCACAGCGCCGTGGCGGTGAATGGTCTCTGCAAGAACGGATAGCCCGTTGACGGCCTTATCATCGCCCAGGCAAAGGGTATGCGAACGCCCGTGTCTCCTGGCATCCTCGTAATCAATCTGCGTATCTCCTATGGTCACGATCCCTGCTCCGCCCTTTGCTATGGCCCTATTCCACTCGATAAGCTCGCGTGTGACAAAATAGTCCGCCGATCCGAGAAACGGGATCGCCGGAGAGGACTCGATTCGATTTCTTGCTGTAATCCTGCCAATTTTCAACGGTGTGAAGACATGCTCATAACTCCCCACTTGAGAACCTCCTTGAGGATGGTCCCCCTCACCCTTACCCTCTCCCCTGAGGGGATAGGGTAAGGGTGAGGGGATAATTTCAAATATCTTTGCTTAGAGTTTCATGGAAGGTTTGGTGGAGCTGATGGGGATCGAACCCACGGCCTCCAGAGTGCGATTCTGGCGCTCTCCCAGCTGAGCTACAGCCCCACAACGACGACAAGCAAGAATGATGGAATAGTGGAATATTGGAATATTGGGATGTTGGGTCAGAACCAGTTAATCCTAACCGCTGAGTTCCTTTTTCTCCATTATTCTTACTCTTTTCCTCATTATTCCATTATTCCATCATTCCAATATTCCGTTCTTCTTTTTTCCCATTGTTCCACCATTCCATTATTCCAATTTCCTCAGATACCGTTTCAGCTTTGGGCCGAGGTCCGGGTGCTTTAACCCGAAGGCAATATTGGCCTGAAGGTATCCCAGCTTATCACCGGCGTCATAACGGTCCCCGTAAAATTCATATCCAAAGATCGGGGTTGTCCGATTCAATTCCCTTAGCCCGTCCGTCAGCTGGATCTCCCCTTTTCGATCCGGTGAGATCCTTTCCAAAATGTCAAAGATCTGGCAGGGAAGAATATATCTGCCAATGATGGCCAGATTGGAGGGCGCCTTCCCTTTCTCGGGTTTTTCCACCATCTCCTCAACCCGGTAGACCCGATCATCTGTCTTCCGGCCCTTGATAATCCCATACAGGTGGGCCTCTGACTTCGGGACCTTCTGAATGGCCACCACCGCCCGGCCCTCCATTGGATTTCCCAGACCGTCTCCCACCTGGTGAAAGACATCAATCATCTGCCGGATGCAAGGCACTTTGGCATCGATCAAATCGTCACCCAGCAGGACGGCAAAAGGTTCTTCCCCAATCATCTTCTTTCCGCAGAGGATAGCATGCCCAAGGCCCAAAGGCTCTTTCTGCCTGACTGAAACGAGTGTCACCATCTCAGCGATCTCCTGCACGATCCTTAAGAGGTCATCCATCCCTTTCTTCCTGAGATGGTTCTCCAATTCGGTGGACGTATCGAAGTGATCCTCAATGGACCCTTTCTCTCTGCCGGTGATGAGGATGACCTCTTCAATCCCCGCGGCCACGACTTCCTCCATAATATACTGGATCGTGGGCTTGTCCACGATGGGGAGTAATTCTTTCGGAACAACCTTGGTGGCCGGAAGGAACCGTGTTCCAAAGCCCGCTGCCGGTATGAGCGCCTTTCTTACCTTCATCATCCCAGAAACCTCCGGATCGTGATTTTCAATTCCGTCAGGTCGCAGCTTTTTACCACGTAGGCATCCGAGGCCCATGTGGTAAGGTCCTGCTTATACTCTCCATAGGCTGAGCAGAGGATGACGGGGAGACTCTTCTGGAGTTCCCGGATCTGCCTCAGGGCTTCAATCCCTCCTATTCCCGGCATCTTAATGTCGAGAGTAACCAGGTCGGGCCGGAAGAGAGACATCTTCTCAAGGGCTTCTTCCCCATTCCTCGCGCACTCCACCACAAACCCTTCTTCTTCAAGTTCTTCCTTATACAGGAGCCGGATGCTCTCCTCGTCGTCAAC